>JAAUYG010023433.1_pt1 | contig 12459 bp, 12 predicted proteins | sample 7278091 | NCBI WGS metagenome assembly JAAUYG01 (sample SAMN14350201, study PRJNA611818) | marine sediment metagenome | isolation source: surface marine sediment (0.6m) | place: French Polynesia: Moorea | collected 2018-08
TTAATATTGTTGTGGTCCAGAACTAGTTCCAGCAGATTAGAAAGGTCTGAAAATGCCTCCTCTAGAATTATTGCCATCTCATTCCAGTCCAAGGAAAGTCTCTCCAAATGATGAAGACCTGTGAAAGCATGACCTTGAATCTGTGATAAATGATTGTTGTCCATGTGCAGTTCATTCAGCTTGCTGAACAAACATCCTTGTCCCACATGGTTTCTCCCACACATCTTGGAACATGAAAAAACATGGAATTTGAATAAGAGGAATTCTGTCTTGAAATTTTCTCCAGGAAATACTGCTTTCAAATATTCTTTTCTTCAGTTAACAGTGTTTTCACACTTGACCTCTATGATTCTATTCTATGAAAGAAAAGAGAGGAACTCCTCATTTGTTGCACATCAAAGCAGGAAATGTGAAGTATTTTCACACCTGGGATCAACAAGAGTTCAATGAAGCATGAACTTTGATTTGGTTTGTGGGTATTAGGGATGTAGGCACAGCTATATAACCCAGGCTGAGTGACTAGGCCTTTTGTCTGTCTAAGGAAGAAATTCAGCTTTGTTCATCTGTACCAACACAAAGGGCAGATCTCCATCCATTTTTTTCCAGAATATGCATTTATTTCATATTGTTGGTTCGAGATTGTTGTTTTCCATACAACATGTTGCTTTACACAAGAAACAGTCACCCCTACCAAATTGAAATTAATTTTTAGCAACCAATTCCTATGTCTTTTGCCATGGATCCACTTTCTCCTGGTCTTTGTTTTGAAGAATAGAAATATTTTGGAGCTTCATTTAATTTGAATGATAGATTGGAAAATTTGCCTGACATTCAAAATGCACAGGTGCACTGTAAATGACAAAGCACAAGAGCATATGGGTACTCACTTGTCACCCAGGTCAGATTCATCTTTTCCCAGAAGACTCAACAAAAAGCAGATTGTGACTTTTCTGTTTTTGGTGTTGAGTGTGTTCTGCAAATTTGATGGAATTGACTTGAATCCCAAACAAGAAATCAGTTTGGCAAAGTTAGTTTGGGCTGTTGCATGTACCAATATTTGGGTGTCAGCATAACAGTTTTTTATGCTTGGTTGTGTGGATTTCCATGGGTGCAAATACATCATTGTATGTGTGGACATATGTCTGTTGGTGCAAAAACACATAATAATAGAAAATTGGACCAAACCTAAAGAAAGGTCAGCAGTGCTCTGCCTAGGGTACAGTGTGGCAATTCAACTGTGTCATTAATGTGGAATGAATGCCAAAGGCAAGGACAGCATGGATGTTAAGATGAAACTTACTGCTGTTTTTATGTGAGGTGTATTTATGCCAATGAAAAAACAGAAATGAACAGACACATGGACACATGGAATATTGTCAGGTGTGGAAAGCCAGTGCCTTCAGGATAACATGTTGACACAGATATCCCACACACCAAAAATAGTTGGCTAGCAAACTGAATTGGGTGAGGACACCTCTGAGGCTCATAAGAAACAACAGGGTGTTGAGACAGTATATAAAATGTTTTTTTTTCTTGGAAGGAGAGATTTTTCCTTTCTATTTTGTCAAAAAACTCTAGCATTCACACTTTTTTGGTGTTGGAGTCATTCTTTGGTGCAAGAAAATTAACATTATTACCCAGGGTGAGAAGGCTGATTTAGAAAGGAGGGGCATTGCACCCACAGTACTGTTCACTTGTGTGCCCACCATTTATGAAAGACAACAAACTGAAAGAAGCATGTTGCAAAGTCCCATCTCCACATTCATAAGTGCTGTTACTATTAATGTATGTTTCTTCTAGACAGTGCTGCATGCAGCTTTCAGTTGGCCTTTTCAAAGTAGGTGAGTCCAACAGAACTCCACAAATGATCTCTTTATCCACAACCAAAAAATTCAAAATGAAAAATGGAAGCTGATATGTTTCTCAGAAAAAATTTGGTGGGAGAGCAAAATGAATTAAATGCAATGAATGCAGTAGTTTTTTTTTATCTGCCAGATGGCTGGGAGAGAAATTCATCTGGTCATGCAGCTAAATATTGCATGGAAAATCAGGAATACTGCAAGGAAAGTTACCAAGCTGTTATTTGGAAAGAACTCAATGATCCAGAGAAAAGCTTTGAGTAGACAAGACTGATTTCAAGAAACTTTACAACCATGAACATGATATATGAAAGAAACATTTGATGGAAGAAGAACTAGCAACTTGAGAACAAACAATGAAACTTGACAAAGATAAATTGAACAAAGAATATGAAAAATTAAGAAGCATGACACAGTTTTGGAAAATATATTCTCTTTTAATTTTAAGTTTAGAAAACAATGAAAAAATAATTTATCAAAGAAGGAACAATTTATGTTCTTGAAAATATAAAATCCTGCAAACAGTTGGAAATGAAATTAAATATGTTGAAGTGCTGTGATATGATATTGTTTGAAATACAGGCAATTACTTGGAAATAAATTTAAAAACTCAGAGAATTTGAAATAAGTTTACTTTTCATCATTTGAAAGTTTGAGAAAACTGTTTGTCTATGTCTATTTTTACTTTGTTTGAAATTGTAAATGTTTCACTGTTTGCTGATTTCCTCCTTGGAATCATTGGTCAAGCCAGGCCAGTGTTAGGAGATGCAAAAACATGGCCCTCCACCACAAAAGCAAATGCAAAGAAATGTGTTATTATTTTTATTCCATAATGACATAGATGAAGTACATTCCAAATTAGGAGCAGGTGACAAAAAGCACAAGACCAAAACTTCAACCTGTCAATATTTGCAAAACACAAAACAACTTTAGAATCAGTAAACCAAACCACAGCATAGAAGCATGGACATTTTTTAAAGCAATCTTGTCCTCCAAACATTTGCAGGAAAAAGATTTAACCAATATTTGTCCCGTTGCAAACTTTTTGAATTGTTGTATGCTAGGGTTCTGTTCTTCTGTGAGGTCAATAATAATAAGAATGCCAAAGAATACCTTTGCCTTAGTTTATTGAGATAGAGCATGCATGCAGTAGGTCTTGTCTTGTCAAGAGCCTGGAGTCAAGTGATCTGGCAAGTTGGGTCTAGGGGTTATGTGAAGAGCAAAAGTGGATGGTCATGTGAGGTGTAAGGTGGGCATTGCTGTATGGGGGAGAATGTGTGGAAATAGGGAATTTGGGGTGAGCCTGGATCATTGCTGCTGTATATAACAGAATACTCCATGGTCAATCTGTGGAATATCTGTTTGTAGTAGTCTGTCTTGGCTGATGACCAGTCATAAGGTTGTGATCAACACAAGGTTCTGCACCTTTATTCATACATTCATCATAGTGGGTGATTGGACTTTTACCTGCAGCAACAGAAACATTCCTGGTGACAGAGTTGCACTCATTTTGCTCATCAAAACAGACTGGGAAACTTTCAGCTGCAATTGGGTTTAAATAGCCATCTGAAACATGTGATTTTCTGGGGGGATTCATTGTTCCCAGCTGCTCAAATCCATCATCACCATGTTGCAGTCTTTCATAACCATCACCATCAACAGTTTTAGTAATTGGGATTTCATTCACCTCCATTTCCTGGAACTGTGAATTGACAGATTTTCCAGTTTTGTTTTCTAAAAAAAAACAAATTGTGTTGAAACATTTGTTGCAATTGATAAACAGGATTCAAATCAAATTCTGCAATTCCTTTGTGAAAATTAAAATCTTTGGCAGGCAACACTGACATGATGCCATGATATCCAGCCATAACTCTGCAGACAAAATTTGTTAGCAGTTCTCCTTCAGCTTGCACTTTCATAAAAAATGACAATCCCACTTTTTGCTGACTGGTAAACTTACCTCCAGCAGCAGAGAAAACCACCCCCTATCAAAAAGATGATCAATGCACCACAAACTCCACCAATGATAAGTCCCAGATTCAGATCTTTTGCAATGGAAAGAAATATCAATAAAAATGAATGACAAATATGTTGTTTGTTCAAAAAAGACACATCCTATTTTTTGCTTTTCTTCTTTTGAACTGTCAAGTTTTTTTTCTTTTCTTTGGCCAATGATGCCAATTTAGCTTCTTATGTAGCAAAACAGAACAACAACAATTTCTACCTTCATTTTCCATGACACATGCTGGGACAGGTTTGTTGAATTCACCATTGGCACACTGGACAGTGGAGTAGTTACCATCTAGGTGGTATCCAGGTTCACACACAATTGTCAGGTTATCTCCATGACTATGTAGACCTTCAGCAGACTTTTTGCCATTCTCCACTGGCCCAGGGTCACCACAACCTTTTTATGAAATACACCTCAATGCTTTTGCCATCAACAAGCTTTAAAATACAAAGAAAAACAATAGAGGATTGCCCAAGAAAATTGACTCATTTTAAGGAACAGAGAACCTACCTGCATTGAATTGAACACATTTTGGGACTGGCTTGTTGAATAGTCCATCAACACATTGTATAGTAGAGTCACCTTCCAGTTCATATCCAGGGTTGCAGGTGTGTTGGAATTCTTGTCCATTGGGATATGGACCAGCAGCAGGAGACCTGAATCCATTGTTCATGGGTCCAGGGTCAGGACAGTCACCTGTTTTGCAATACAAATCATGTATGCAATTGTGTTTTCACTGTGTATAACAATGATGTGGACTGCTGCTGAGTGCTCAACTTTTTGACAAGGGTCAGATTTTGAACACAGAAGGACTCAAATCTTTAATGCATTCAAAGCTTTTCACCAACATAAATCAAACAAAAAGCCCACCTGAATTGTCCCTCAAGCATGATGAAATTGGTCTGTTGAATTGACCTTTAGTACACTGAATAGTAAATTCACCATGCAGTTGATATCCAGGTTTACAAGTGAATAAAATTGTATCTCCATTGTGATAGGGACCAACATCAGGGACTTTTTGCCCATGGGTCACTGTTCCAGGTTCAGAACAATCATCTGTAAACCAAATCACAACACAAAATTTTTGTTGTCTGATGAAAATTTCAATTATTTGTTTTGTTGCTGTTTTTGTTATTTGGAAAATAGAACAGTGAATTTTGGAAAAGGAGTGGGAAACTCAGTTGAAATTTTCTTCCAGAATCATTTATCTCACAACCCTTTGTTTCCAAATGCTGGACAATAAAGACCTTTTCTTCTATGGTAAACCAATACCAGCAATGCCATAAAAATATTGTTTAATTTGAAGTGTTTGTTGCTTTTTGAATATAAACCCCAGACAAAACATGTTTGAATTAAAAGATTCCAACTGTTCAATGCATGTTGGGACTGGGATCCATTTGCACATTGAATGGAATGACGAGTAACCCTCCAGTTACTGGGAAAAAAACTGTTGCTTTTTAGCCAACTCCAATTTCTCATTCTTCTGATACACATTTTTGCTGGGCCTTCACTTTATGAATGTGACCAACCATTGTGTTTTCATCAATTAAAAAGTCACAATACAGGTGGATCTCCCTTAATTTGAATGTGCTTGATCAATCTAAATTCAAAGATATATTATTAAAATCATATGGATCTAGAAATTGCATGCCTATCTCTGCAAGCTAATCTGCCCACTTAATTTGAATTTCATTAATTCAAAAGAGAATCACTCATTGTATGAATTTTGAAGGAACCAGGGCCTGCCTGTATTGTTTTGTGGAGAAAATGTAGTTCTTTCTGGTTGAACAGTTTTCTTTGAACCAAATGTTGAATGCTAGCAAAAGACACTGTTGCTCTTTTGATATTTGCTACATGGAGTGTAGTCTTTGGGGCTTAATTCCTCAAACCATTATTTGTTTAAGACTAGGTGCTAATGAATGGACAATAGAGCCTTTTGTCTGGTCAGGAAAAACTTCAAAGCCCAGCAGGAAGTCATCATGTAACAGCAGTTAGGAGATGCTCTGAAAGGTCACTGAAATGATACTGGCTTTGCAGAAACAGCTTGGTGCTCACTTGTGCATAGTGCTAAACTGTGTAGCATCTACAAGCAAGGCATGAATCACAAGTTTATGCTGCAATACTTTATTTGCACCTGTCATTTACAAACCAATGAGACCTTGACTGCTCAACCTGGACACACAAGTTCCAAGAGAAAGAAGAAAATGACTTATTTGTGTACTCACAATAGCCTGAGCAATTCAATGAGTTCCAGTCTCCTGCAACACATTTTGGTGTTGAAGAATGCTGTCTGGGAAATCCAATTGTTCCATCTCCCTGTTCTATCTTCACCCAGCACATTGTCTTACAGTCCCAGGGAATGTCAGATGAATTGGAAAACAGATCCAGTTCCAGAGGTCTGGGTAGATTTGCAAATAGAGTGGAGTCTAAAGTGTTCAGTTGATTTCCCCCAAAATTCAATGTTTCTAAGCTGTAAAGTCCATAGAAAGCATCAGTATGAATCAATGATATATTATTGCTGTTCAAGTAAAGTTCCTGCAGGCTACCAAGACCTGTAAATGCTCTGTCTGTAATCTCTGATATCTGATTGCCACCTAGATCTAGTATGTGCAGATCAGTGAGGCCTATAAAGGTTTCCCTTTGAATCTCTGATATTTGACTCCTGTGCAGACACAGTTCATGGAGGTTGCTCAGGCCTGTAAATGCCCCAAGTTGGATCTCTGTGATCTGATTCCAATGCAACCACAGTTTCTGCAGGTTGCTGAGACCTGCAAATGCACTTTTTTCAATCACAAATATCTTACTGCTGTACAGCCACAGTCTTTTGAGGTTACTGAGACCTGTGAATGACCCCTTTTGAATCACTGATATCTGATTCTCTTGCAGCCACAGTTGGTAGAGGTTGTTCAGATCTGCAAATGCACTTTCTTGAATCATGGATATTTTATTGTTGTGCAGCTGCAGTTCCTGCAGACTACTGAGACCTCTGAATGTCACTTCTAGAATTTCTGACACAGGTGTCTGGCTTAGGTACAGTGCCTGCAGATTACTGAGACCAGTGAATGCCCCATCTGAAATCTTAGATATCTTATTGTTTTTTAGGTTCAGTTCTGTGCATTGAGTCAGGTGACTGAAGACTCCAAATGGGAGATGAGATATGTGATTCTGACTCAGATCCAGTCTCTGCAGACCACTCAGACCCTTGAATGTATTCTCCTCAATCAATGAAATGTTACTGCTTTTAAGGTCCAGTTCTGTGCATTGAGTCAAGTGACTAAAGACTCCAGATGGGAGATGAGATATGTGGTTCTGACTCAGATCCAGTCTCTGCAGACTACTCAAACCCTGGAATGTATTACCATCAATCTCAGATATCTTATTGCTTTCAAGGTTCAGTTCTGTGCATTGAGTTAGATGATTAAACACTCCAGAAGGCAGATGACTGATGGAATGGTGACTTAGATCAAGTGATTGCAGGCTACTCAGACCCTGGAATGTGTTCAACTCAATCAATGAAATGTTAGTGCCTTCAAGATCCAGTTCTGTGCATTGAGTCAGATGATTGAAGACTCCAGCAGGGATATAAGTGATGGAGTTCTGGCTCAGGTTCAGTTTATGCAGGTTACTGAGACCCTGGAATGCATTGTGCTCAATCTCTGATATCTTATTGCTGCTCAGCAGCAGGTAAGTGCACTTAGTCAGGTGATTAAACACTCTAGCAGGGAGATGAGGGAGGGAGTTGCCATGCAGATCCAGTTTCTGCAAGCTACTCAAACCCTGAAATGTATTGTTATTAATCACTGAAATCTGAATGTGTTCCAGTTCCAGTTCTGTGCAGTTGACCAGGTGACTGAAGACTCCAGAAGCGAGATGAGTGATGAAGTTCCAGCTTAAGTCTATATTTTTCATCCTAGTGGGGCCTTGGAATGTATTGCCATCAACCTCGGAAATCCAATTGTTATCAAGGTACAGATGTGTGCACTGCGTCAGGTTACTGAAGATTCCAGAAGGGAGATGAGTGATGAAGTTCCAGCTTAAGTCTAAATTGTTCAGGCTACTTAGGCCCTGGAAAGCATCCTTATCAACCTCAGAAATATGATTGTTGCAAAGGTTCAGTTCTGTACACTGGGTCAGGTGCCTGAAAACTCCATTATCAATCATTGATATCTGGTTAGTGCTGAGGTCCAGTCCTGTGCACAGAGTCAGGTGATAAAAGGCTCCAGAAGGGAGACCAGTGATGGAGTTCCTACTCAGATCCAGTATCTGCAGGCTGCTCAGACCCTGGAAAGCATCCTCATCAACCTTGGAAATTTGATTGTAGTGAAAGTCCAGTTCTCTGCACTGAGTCAGATGACTGAAGACTCCAGCAGGCAAATGAGTAATGAGGTTCCCCTGCAGATCAACTGTTATACAATTGGCTGATATGTTTCCTGGCACTTCAGTCAATTTTTTGCCAGATTGATAACAGGATGAAGAAGATGTGACTGGCATTAGGATGCACACAAACAAACCTGTTGAAAGGAGAGTGAACTTAGTTGTCATGCCCAAGTTAAACTCAATTTGCACAAAAATGTTTTCTGCATTTTTGCATCAGACTTGTGTCTAATGGTGCAACCAAGAACAGATATGAACCACTTACTAAAGACCCAGCTCAGCTTCATCTTTTCTCAGCAGGCAGGAACCTCAGTGGGTTGTCTCTTCTCAAAGGTTGTGATGTCCAGTTCTACAAATGTTATCCATTGCTTTGATTCATGAAAAACATCACCAAGTGCTTTTGTGCCATAAGACCAGAAACCAAATAGAGCATGTGTATGAGTTATATACAGGTCCAACACAGTGCAGCAGCCACCAGGTCATGGTTGACAAGGCATAGGCTGTATACCTTGTGTGAAAGGGCTTCCAGCAAGTCTTCTCACTGTTTTTAAGTTCAGTAAATTTCTTAGTTTCTTTTGATTTTTCTCTCTGAACATCAACTTGGGCTGCACCCTAATTGAGGTCAGTAAAGCCATGTGCAAACTGTAGGAGAATAGTGGCCTTGTGTTACTTGTGTATACTCTGGCTGTACTTATTGTTAAGCTATATCTGTACTCATCATTACTGCTCAAGGTGAAAACTGAAAAAAGACTCATCTGATGTTTGGCAGTTTTGTTTTGCTTTTTGCTTTTTGTTTTCAACATTTTTTCTTTGTCAATAAAGGCTCAAAAGCAAATTTATTGAATCATTTTGTCCTGCTTGTGGTTAGTGAGGGCCAGTCAGCTTAATATTGCATGGAAATCAGTAACACTGGAGGAAAACTTACTAACCTATGATTTGGAAAGGATTCAATGATCCAGAGAAGAGATCTGAGAGGACAAGACTGATTACAAGAAAATCTACAACCATGAACATGACATATGAAAGCAACATTTGATATGAGAAATACTATAAAGTTGAGGACTAATAATGATTTTTTTACAAAGACAAAATTGAACAAAGCAAATGAAAAATTAAGTGGCATGACACAATTTGGAAAATATATTACAATTTCAAATTACACATTAAAGAAAGAATGAAAAATAAAACCAAAGAAGGACATTCAATGTTTTTGGTGCACACTTTTTGACTGGAATTTAGGAGATATTTATCAACAAAACTTTGATGAGAAGAACTCATCTGAAATACAAAAAAATGGAAAAGGGAAATGTTTGTTCATAATATGTAGAAACACAAATTGTCTGCAAAATATCCCCAGACTGTGATGAAATAAAAGTCCAAAGTAGCAAAGTAGCCAAACATATTGGAGAGTGTTGGATTGATTGGAAATGAAAATACATTTGGAGAAATGATTTGCAAAGTCAGGGGGTAACATCTGTGGGGGGTGACAAGTCAGAGCAGGGTGACATTGATGGGGCTGACACATTAGTTTTGGGTGACATTTCCCAAGGGGGATAACATCTTTATCTTGACTTGTGACTTAACCAGTGAGGGGCAAAGTAAAAACAGGGAGTGGAAGAGCAATCAAAGCTTTTGTTGAGTAAAAACACAGCCAGCTCCAACACAACATTGCACCTTTCTCCAAGTGATGCTCCACATGCACTTGCATACCTTAAACCTGTGCAGTTAAATGGGGCAAAAGACAGCCTTTGTCATTGATGAAAACCTTGTTTTTATATGTGATTGCCTTTTGCACATCTGAGCCTGGAATATCATTCATTGCATGTAAAATGGTGCAAATATTCTGGCAGCAGACCATGGCTCAACCTCAACCCCTGCACCCCTCCTCCACAGATGCATTTTTATGGCCAGTGTGAAACTGGTTGAAGAATGAAATAAGAAGTCATGCAGAGGGGGATGGCTTGGAGGCAGGCTCTAACAAATATTGGTGGCATGCAGATTATTCTGAAGTACTTTCAATTTTCCAACAATCTAAAAACACACAAAATAAGAGACAGAGAATACTGTACATTTCCCATGTCTGAAGCCAGGTAGAACAACACTTAACATCACTGGTCAACCAAGAAATAAGTACTAAATAGACGCCGAGGATAAGGATGTTATTTGATTTGAAGAAGGCCGAGTGCGAAGGTGTCTGTTGGGCTTAAAACACAACAGAGCGAATTGCAATTGATATGTTCAACCACCCATGCACAAATTCGTAGGGATTAACAACACAGTTGAGACAAAAGAATTAAAACACGAAGTGTTTTAAAAATCAGTAAAAAATGATTTGGCAGTGGGCACGGCTTAAAACAAACATATATGAATAAAGTTGAGCGTGGATGGCTACAACATTCCTATCATGAATGACCAGCAAACTTGAAAGTTTACTCACCCCAAACCCATTTTAGTTGTTGAGGCAAAACATATTCTCAGGGCCAATTCTGACAAGTCTTTTTTTATGCTCTCCTCACACAATTCAGCATCCAGCAAAACATTTGTCAGAAACTTTGAATAATTTGATGTTAACTGTTTGAAGTGTATGAAAAGGACAATCAAAGAAATTCTTGTCTAAAAGATCTCAATTACAAAAAAGTTGTGTCTCAACACCCAACAGATGAACAACAGGTATATATTTGACTGCGAAAGATGAGGTGCCCTAGGTCAGAATTCTGTAGCTGCATCATTCAAAGAGAATGTTCTTCAGATGAAACCCTTTTAAAGTTGACAGTACTTTTTGATAGATGCTGGAAAACCCCACTATACCTGTCACATTCCTTTGTCCTTTGGGCAGAAAAAAGTTGATGGCACATATTTTGTGATGAGTGTGCTAACTGCATACCTAACCCGAACACAGGCCTAAGTACACCAAGGTAAAGATACTGCATACCCAAGATAAACAACTAGTCACTAGCCTCCTAGAGTATGTTGCCATACACTCACAACTGACTGGCTACCTGCACCCTTGCAAACTCGACATTTGAATCATCTAATTCCAAGGAGAAATCCAAAATTAAATGAAACTCCAATTGTATTTTGTCTCCGTTGTGCTAAAAAGACTGATTTTTTTTTAGTTTTTATGTGGCTTTTCACATAAAGAAAAGAATTTGGCTGAGAAAGTATTTTGTGTTGTAAAAAAGGATTGAGTCACAAAGGTTGGATTTTGTGTTCCTTCAAATTCTCACTTTGCTTCTTGTCTTACTCACAGGCAAATAGGCAAATAGGTGACAAATATTTGTTTCTCAACTTATTTGACTGAGAAAATAACTCCATACTAGAAGCCACACCAAAGTGTGGATGCCCTGCAGGCTGACCCGGAACATCTGCTGGATTTTGAGGGGCAGGATTTGTCTGAAACAGTACATGTTTATTTTCTGTTCCTCCAAAAAGTCAAAATGCCCAAACACACCAACACCTGAAGTGATGAAACAATATATTTTACAGTGAAAACGAACAGCAAAAAAATCATGTTGGTCTTTGTTTATTTTAAAGCACGTTAATGCCCACTGCGTTGAGAATACACGTATTTTCCCACCAATAAAACAGAAACAATGGCAATACTACATAGATATTTACAGATCTTATGGACTAAACAAGTCCATAATTCAATGCAACTCTGACAGGAAAAAAAGTTCTGAAGTTACGAAGTTGATCTGCCTTTGAAATTTGTGTAAGATGACAACACCACCAATATGAATGCAAACAATGAATTTAACACATGAAACACAGCCGTCTCTCATGTGTTAATCTGCTTGCTTAATTCGAAATTCAGTTTTTAAGTAATTTTGCTTGGTATATAAATTTTGATTTAGGCCAGACCTTAAGGTACTGATGCGGCACGCCTTCTCCCATTGACATACAACCCCCATAGGTATACCAACCTCGGGTGTTTTGGAAAACGAATCAGTATGGCAGGAATGACTTGGCATTGGCATTCACAGTGACGAGTACACTAACCGCATACCTAACCCCCAAATACATGCCTAAGTACACCAAGGCCAAAGTACTGCGTACCCAAGATAAACACACACAGCTGAGCCTCGCAGAGTACCTGCGCCCTTAAGAACTCGACAACAGAAACACATTCGACTCAACCAGATTCGAGTTTCATGCGAAAAGAGACTCGTCCCCATCAAAAGACTGAGACAGATCTGTGTTGCTGAAACAGAAAAA
>JAAUYG010112464.1_pt1 | contig 12459 bp, 13 predicted proteins | sample 7278091 | NCBI WGS metagenome assembly JAAUYG01 (sample SAMN14350201, study PRJNA611818) | marine sediment metagenome | isolation source: surface marine sediment (0.6m) | place: French Polynesia: Moorea | collected 2018-08
ACTGCCTAGTTTAAAATTCTCGCACTCCCTAATTTGACTGCACTTGACAGATTGTACTTTTTCTTAACTTGTCACCAATGGCTATTAGATATACGCTAATCACGCATAGAATTTCAACCTATGCGTGATTAAAAACTCTCGAAACTTTAGGATTATGCGCCAACAGATTCTTTAGCAGCGTACATTACTTCTAAAGTAATTTCGGCAAAACCGCGATCGCGAGCAAATTTTTCGGTATTGCGCTTGACTTTTCCTCGGACAAAACCAGGAATTTTAGCTAGTTCGGCTTTGGCTTCTTTATTCCAGTTCAAATCAGAATCTGCTGAGATGCCTTTAGTAATAACTTCTTTGGTATCGTGTCCACCAAAGATTTCCAAGAGATGATCTTCCATTCCCAAGGTGAAAGAGTTGTAAACTAAGTCAGCAATTTGGTTAGTACCTTCGTAACCCATAAATGGTTTATAACCAATGGGGAAATTCTGAATATGAATTGGTGCAGCAATTACACCACAGGGAATATCCAAACGCTTACCTACATGACGTTCCATTTGTGTACCAAAGATTGCCGCAGGTTCGTGACGAGCGATCGCATCACCAATTGCACCATTATCATCACTGATTAGAACTTCATCACAATATTCACTTACCTGTTCTCTAAACCAATCTTCATCATATTTACAGTAAGTCCCAGCCAAGACAACTTGAATACCCATTTCTCTAGCTAAGATCTTGGTCATTGCTACTGCGTGAGTATTGTCGCCAAACACTACAGCTTTTTTCCCTGTAAGATTCTGACAGTCAATGGAACGGGAGAACCAAGCAGCCTGGGAAACATAGAGGGTTTGGTTATTGATATATTCTTCGTAGTCTACTTCTGCGCCTTGAGCATTAAGCACCTGCTGAATTTTGCGAATACAGCGTGCGGTTTCTACTACTCCCATGGGTGAAATATCCACATAAGGCATCGAAAATTCCGACTCTAAATATTCTGCTGCCATTAAGCCTAATTCACGGTAGGGAACAAGATTAAACCAAGCACGGGGTAAATTTTTCAGATTATGTACCGAAGCACCTTCAGGAATTACCTCGTTTACTTCAATTCCTAAGTCCGCCATGAGGCGTTTTAATTCAGTGCAGTCGTGTTGGTTATGGAAACCCAAGGTAGAAATACCAATAATATTTACCGAAGGTTTCTCGGTTTTATCTGTTAGTAACTGGTCTTTTTTCCGTGCCTTCTCAATATAGTATTTAACGACTTGATGTAGAGTGCGATCGGCTGCTTGCAGTTCATTGTAACGATAGTGGTTTACATCCGCTAACATCACATCTCCTTGGGTATCCATTTCCGCACGACTAACAAAGTTCTGTAAGTCTTCTTGCAAAATACTAGAGGTGCAGGTGGGAGTAAGCACAATCAAGTCTGGACGTTCTTCTTTATCTTTGCGGGTAATGTTATCCACCACTTTTTCTTGTGAGCCCCGGGCTAAAACATTCCGATCTACTACACTAGCAGTAACAGGGGTAAAGTTTCGCTCTCTCTCTAACATCGATCGCATGACGTTAAAGTAATCATCCCCTAGGGGAGCGTGCATAATGGCATGAACATTTTTAAAAGAACTAGCAACCCTCAGAGTGCCAATATGTGCAGGGCCAGCATACATCCAGTAAGCTAACTTCATGTGTCTTATCTCCTAAAATTGATGAAATCGATTCCGATATTCGGCAAGAAAATAACGGTATGTACAGAAAACATTGGTTCTGATTGTCCCAGAATTAGGTAGAGGAATGCGACTTACTCTTTTATTCAAATATAGCAGTATTAATAGTTGATAGAAGTCTCTTAGTGGCTATCTCTGAGGGTTTTTTCTGAGGATATTTTCTGAGATTTTAGAGCAATAAATCTTAATGTCTGTTGAGTAAAAACTTAATTATTTTATCTAAGTTAAAATAGATTAAACACAATTATTAGAAGAATATTAAGAATGTCTCTATTGAGTGTAGGACTATATACTCATTTCCTCAGCGTATGTTAACCTTAGACCATAACATTCTAAAATTACGGTTAACCTTACATAAATATATGGGGAAAAAGTTGTAAAATTAGAAATAGTGAGCCCAAAAGCGATTTTATATAGAATGGTAGAGGTTTCATAACCCCAGGGCGAAGATAATAAGAAAAGTAACATTAAGGTTTTCCTAAGGAGTCGTTTATCCGATGGACTATATAGAACAATTACTTGATAAACTAAAAGATTTAGCTCAAAAGCTAATTGAGATCTTGCTAGGACCAGAAGCTGAGCCAGAAAAAGAGGCAATTCCTATTCCAGTTGATGATCGCCAGCGCCGTCGTTACCGTTAATCAACTATTGAGCTTTATTGCCTGATCTATCTTGTCTAAAATAAGCATACTAGTTTTGCATGGTCCTAACTTAAATTTATTGGGGCTAAGGGAGCCTGAGATTTATGGGTCAACAACTCTAGTTAAGATTGATGAAATTCTAAAGTCGGATGCTCAAAAGCTGCAAGTTAGTGTTACTTGCTTGCAGTCTAATCATGAGGGTGTACTGGTAGATAAAATACATAGTGCCAGAGAACAACAGCACCAAGGAATTGTGATTAATGCGGGTGCTTATACTCACACTAGCGTAGCTATTAGAGATGCTATTTCTGCTGTGACAGTCCCTACTGTGGAAGTTCATTTAAGTAATATCTACACTAGGGAAGAATTTAGGCACCACTCTTACATTGCTCCAGTGGTCATAGGGCAAATTAGCGGTTTTGGCGTAGATAGCTATCGCTTAGGATTAAAAGCTTTGGTTAATTATTTGAGTTAGTTAATAGCTCTTAGCTATTGATCAAAGTAGATTTATCTTATTACAGCCCTCTAAATCCCCCAACAGCATAATTGGGGGATTTTTCAAATAAATTGTAGGAATTTAGCGATTCCAGATATTTTCCCACCACGGCATCAGTTCAGCCTCGACGAACTCAATGCGATCGCGAATTTCTGCGATTTTCCAACCAGTTAAATTAGCAAGGGTTTTAGCTTCACGTTCTTGTCTATCTCTAACTGATTGTTGGTATTCTTTGCCAACCTTACAGGTAATATCTCCTTCAAACGGATGACGTATTACATATCTGCCTTGGAATAAATTGCGATCGCTAGTCTCTTGAAATTTGAGATCTTCGGGGAATTTATCACGACCATAGCGGACATGAAGACGGGTAATAAATACGTTACTATTACCGAAGAATCGAGTATTAGGATTAGCAGAAGTCGAATTAAGCCAAAATACTCCAGCTTCTTTTAGTTCCTCTTGGTTTAGAGGTTCAGCCGAACAAGGATCGCAACTTCCCATATCCCAAGCATATTCTAAGAAAGCCACCTGTCTGTTTTCTTTCTCATAAGAATTTTGAAACATAGCTGTATAAAAGTCCTTAAACTCCTCTTTAATAAACTCAGGCACTTCGCTATCAGAGGGAACTTTGACAGTACGGTAATTAGTTAGTTCTACTTGTCCTTTAGGAGAAAGCAAATAAACAATCAAATCTTGGTCGCCCTGAGCATTCATCATCCCTAAGCGGATAGGTAACATAAACTTAGGAGATTCATAAGCAATAGAAATTGGTCTTAGTTTCTCAAAACCATTAATGTCATATTCTTCCAGGTTTACTTTTGCTACAAAGAATTTAAGATTTTGACGAATATAAGGCTGGAGTAATTCTTTTGCACCTTGAGGAATTTTATAATCATTTTGAATTAGCCAAGTTTCCAAACCATCAGATTCTTTAGCACTGAGGATCACAATGTCATATTCCCCAACGCTAAATTGTTCTTCTACTGTTACCCCTAAATCTGCTGCTGCTTCTTTCTGAATAGATGATCGTGCAGCTTGGGGTGCAGTGCTAAATGCTAAATCTTCTTCATAAGCTCTAGTATTACAAGGATCGTCGTCGAAATACTCTACTAATCTTGGCGCACTGAAATCATCAAGTCGTTGCAGAATCTTAGCTTCTCCTACATGAACCTGTTCCTCTTGGAGAATTACTGGTACAGGTACAACCATAGCGAAGTCTTTAACCTCTCCTTGATAGTCGTTGGACATGGTTAAAACTGTCCTGTCTCCATCTCTAGCGATGATTACTTGAGAAGCTTGGTTGTAAAGGCTGCTATCGGCTTTAGCTACATAAAAGCCACAGAAAGCCAGTGCGGGTTTGATGCCGAAGATTAGAATTATTCCTGTCAATATACAGGAAAACAGAATGCGTAATATTTTCATGATTGATACTAAATAAGGTCTTACGTGAATTAAAAAGGCTTTATGTCCACGTTATGTTGTGTAAAATCTATCTTTAAAACCAAAACTTAGACTGGGGGAAAATTCCCCCAGACCGACGGACATCACAAGGGGGCGAGGCAACCTCAACCCTCGTGTCCTAACCTTTTGGGTAAAAATTACACCTGTTAAGAAGCAGGAAAATAAAACTCTGAGTATTTTCATGATGAATTATTGGTTGTCGTAGGGGCGGTTCGCGAACCGCCCCTACTAGACACGAAATTGTGATTTGGTTGGGTTGACGAGTTAGGTTGTAATCTGTAATTTGGTTTCCCGCAACCAATTAAAACGAGGTGCAGACCAAACCATATCCAACAAAACTGTTAGAGGGGAAATAATAAATAACGACCAGAAAATTGCTGTGGAGAGATAGAAATAGTGTTGCAAAATAAAGGTGGAAATTGCGATCGCGCCACTCCAAACCAATCTTCCTTTCTGGGAATTGGGAATCGATCGCGGATCGGTCAACATAAATAAAGCAAACAGCAGCAAACTACCACTCATAAACTGATGTTGCCAAACATCCCAACTCCAACCCAGCCAAAAGTTACGAACGGCTTCTAAGCCACCATAGGAGAACAGAAAAGCGATCGAGGTATCCCAACGACCAACTTGTTTGAGAACAACACCCCCCAAACCCAGGAATAGTAAAAGATACCACCAATCTGTTCCCCATTGACCAGGAGAAACCCAAGCATCGTTAGTTAGAGTTACAGCAGAGATAATGCCGAAGTTGGCGGGGTTAAAGAAGTGTTTATCGTGGTGACGAAAGAGAAACTTACTAGAAATAGCTAAAAAACTGGCGATCGCCATTGTCTCAGGACTATTACTCCGCAGTAGGAGACATAAACCCAAGGAAGTAATTAAGGCACTACGGAGAGAAGTGAATACTTTGGGACTGATTAGGATATTTAATTCACTATAGATATTAGTCAGGGTATATTCACCACTGCGTTTGGCATATTCAACCACAGATGATAGCAACCATTGGGTAATTAAACAGCTAGCAACCACTACCAAAATCAAGTCAGGTTGAACTGTCCAATCTCTAGTACTGACACCTAAAAGTAAGAATAAACCAAGAAAAATAATTTGAGTTACGCGAGCATCTTTAACTAGCATTGATTATTAATACATAACAACTCATCAATGCCTCTAGTATGTCTGCTGCGGTTTAAAAATAGGGCTACGTTACCGTTTTTGTAACATAGCTATCAGCTAGTAATTTCTAAAGAATTCTCTTCTAGTTCCATATTTTTCGCCATACGGTTTTGTTTACGGATATGAATCAGAAAAACTACTAAAGAATAATAACTGTACACCCAAAATCCAATGTATATCAATAAAATTAGCCAGGATTCAGGACTATCTAAATCTAAATTGAAACTAGATTCATCAAACTGCATTGGACTTACCTTGTAAATATCTCTTATTTTAAGTTAACCCATCTTCACGATTTTCCATGTTTTGAGTAATACCAATTAAACAACAATTTAGGTTCAATTACTATTTGTCTTGTTTATCTAAAAATTGATTTAGTTAATTGCGGTTAATCAAGGGCAAATTTTCTTAAACTAGATAAAGAAGAGAAATATAAGTTTAAAAGTAAATATGACAGATAATACTGCACGCGATCGCTTTCGCGCCGCCTACGAAAACCGTTACACTTGGGATAGCAATTTCCCTGGGTACACTACTAAACTCGAACTCAAACAAGGGGAAGAAGTATATACAGCGGATATTAAAGTTAACAGTGATTTGTCTGTAGAAGTTACTGGCATTGAAGACGAAAAAGTCTCTGAAAGCGTTTATAATCACATGAGAGATGTGATAACTCATCGCAAACGCAACACTTTTGAAAATGCTCACGGCAAAAATACTTTTACCTTAGGAGAAGAAGATTCTTCTGGTGCAGTAGAAATCTTGGTTAAAGGGGACTCTATGGGGTCTAACTATAAAATTCGCGGCACAGAAATCTGTCAGGTCAGCCGTGTCATGGGTCCTATGGCGTTTGTCATTAACACTAACGACAGTCTGGATACTGGCGAAGGTTATATTTCTACTGGTTATAACGCGATTTTCCGCGACTCGAAAACTAATGATTTAAAAGCCAAACGAGAGTTTAACGAAAGCTATGAAAAGTTTGGTAAGTATTATCTGCCTAAACATCAGGTAATTGAATCTATTGATGCCGATAGCGATAAAATCACAACTGAATTTATTTTCTCTGAAACCAAGTTATTAGAACCCGCAGTAGTCGCATAAGCTGTTGCATAATAATCAGGATTCGCGAATAACCCCTACTAGTGTAATATCACGCTAGGATCAGTTTATAGTAAACAAATAAATCAACTAAATAAACTATGGCATTAGCATTAACTCAGGATAATGTAGAAACCGTTTTAGACGAACTACGTCCTTTTCTTATGGCTGACGGCGGTAACGTCGAATTAGCTGAAATTGAAGGTCCAATTGTTAAATTAAAACTACAAGGTGCTTGTGGTTCTTGTCCCAGTTCAGCAATGACTCTCAAAATGGGTATTGAACGCCGTTTGCGGGAAAAAATTCCTGAAATTGTGGAAGTTGAACAAGTAATGTAAGAGGATAAAATATCCAAAATGGGGGATTAATTGATTTTGTCCCTCATTTTTTTTATTGCATTTCTAAGTTTCTCATTTTGATTAAAAATATCAATTAAACATATAAAATGATAGGCTATCGACGCTGGAGTTATTTATTACTTATTGCCAGCTTGTCTTGTATAGTTTTTGCAACTATATCTCCCTTTAAATTTGTAATTTCGGCACAATTATCTGGGAATTTTGTACTTAAGGAATTTCATTTCTCCAGCAGTATTAAAGATTATTGGCGGAATATTCTGTTATTTATTCCTCTGGGAATTAGTTTAGGGGCAATTATTACTCAAAAGCAGCAAAAACCTGGGATAGTATTAATAATTTGTTGTTTAGCTAGTGCTATTTTATCCACCACTGTTGAATTAACCCAAGTTTTTCTACCCAGTCGTATTTCTAACTTCACAGATATTATTTACAACACTGTAGGGGGGACTTTAGGGGCAAGTTTGTATAGTTGGCGCGATGAAATTATGAAGTTTATTAGTGCCATCTTTACTTGTAACCCCAGTAAGCTAAATTTAAAATCTTTAGTGATAGTAATATTCAGCTATTGTTCAATGGTTATTTTGGCAATTTGGGTATTACTAATTAGTGTTAATCTTACTAATTGGGATAATGATTATTATCTAGCAATTGGCAATGAGGTTACAGGCGATCGCCCTTGGAATGGCTCTATTACTAGTTTGTATATTAGCGATCGCAGTTTAAATTCTTCAGAAGTAGTTCAAGCATTTGAGCATACTCATTCATATTTTTCTCAGTTACCTAGTTTAGTTACAGCTATAGTATTTCAGGATAACCAAGAATCCTATCAAGATCCTAGGGATTTAAAACTTCATAATCCTGATTTAGAATGGCAAACAAAATCTTTTTTATCTGAGAAGAAATACAAATTTAATGAGTTACCCAAAAATATTAGTGTAAATAAAAAAATACATCAAAATCAAACCGTATCAGTAAACTCAAAACAATGGTTAAAAACAAAATATCCTGCAACTTCATTAATTCAAAAACTCAAAACTACTAGTGAGTTTACCTTGAGCTTAATTGTTGGTACTAATCAAATTAATCAAACTGGACCAGCTCGAATAATAGCTTTATCTCAAGATATATATAGTTGCAATCTGATGATTGGGCAAGAAGAAACAAATGTAAGTTTTCGTTTGCGAACTCCCATCACAGGAGACAATGCTAGCCAACCAGAATTTATCATTCCTAATATTTTTATCGATCAAAATTTACATCAAATATTAATTACTTTTGCCCAAAATAAATTAACCTTTTATATTGATCGGTTGAATAATCAATATTCTTTTGAGTTTAAACCAGCTACTAGTTTTTTAGCATATCTCCCTTGGACGATTACACTATGGCAACTTAATCTGCAAAATTTTAACCTCTTAAAATATCAGTTGACACTTTATGGAATAATTTTTATACCTTTATTGTTATTGATTGTTATTTTGGCATCTTATTTAAAGTGTCAAAAATCATCAAAAATATAAAAATAATTTAATTTTTTGCTGGCGAACTACTATCACAGGAGAAACGGCTGCTTATCCAGAATTTATTATTCTTAATGTATTCAACGCTCATAATTTACACCAAATACTGGTTACTTTATCTCAGAAAAATCAACCTTTTACATTGACGAATTACAGCCGTTTTCAGTTGAATAGACTGTGTTTTTAATAGCATAATTATTATGCCCTTAGCTATCTTATTTAATACATTACTATTGTATTTTAAAAATTCAAAATTATCATAACGTGATAATTAAACTATAGATTGTATCTGAGTTCAAAACCTAACAACAGCTTATAAACAGGCAAGTTTAAAACCAATCTTTATCCGTAGAAGATGGTGTAGATTTTTTATTTTTAAAGCCAAAGTTTTTATCATCATTGCCATTTGACGGAGAACTTATTTTCTTAATTGAAGTTGACTCAGAATTAGACCAATCACTAAAGTTATTAATTAATTCTTGACTGGCTATTGCCACTTTAGCAGCGTGTTGTAAAGTAGCATCTAAATCTTCTTTAGCTCGATTAGATATTATTTGCGAAAAAGAGTGAGAAACTCGAACGTTTTGATTTTTTGGCGACTGTTTTGCTTTAACAATTCGATCTTTAACTTTAAAGCTGTCTAATTGAGCAACAGTTTGATTTAAAAAAGGGCTATTAGGATATTGTTTGCTATTAGTATCTAAACAAACCGAGGTGGCTGCTAAACATTTAGCTGTTGCTGTCCATAGTTGATTATTGTGTTCAGCAGAACTTTCCCATAAAAATACTTTATGAGGATATTTGGTTCGATCATTTAGCTGGGGAACTATCTCAATTGTCGAGTGTTCTATTATATTCTCTATAGCAAAAGTTTGTGATTGATATGAACTTAACAAGGGTTTTTTACTATCTCGATCGTAGTCTTTAATGAGCCAGATTTTTTCAATTTCTTGATAAAGAGATTGAAAACTTGCTAAATATTTGTCAGTATAAGCAGGGATATCTAACAGATATTTTCCTTGGTTTAATTGAGTGACATAACCGACAAAGACATATAGTGGTCTACCTCGATCATCTTTCGTCATGGCTTCAATCAATTCTTCACCTAATTGACCAATTAAATCTCTCACCATGCAGGTAACACCAACTATGCAATGAGATTGATTTTTAAATAGTGACCAACGGGGGTTAGAAGGTAACTTTCTGGCTCGATGGGTTGTGGCTAAAATATGCTGTGATGCCCAAGTAAGATCTTGAGTACTAAAGTCATGGGGAATAGTAATAAAGCGAAAGTCAAGATGATAGCTTCGTCCATAAACAATTTTTGCCCATTCTTGTTTAGACATCTGCTGTCACCTCGCTACCACTGAAATATAGAGAAACCTGTTGTAATTCTTGAGAAAGTAGCTTCATATTCTCTTCAACGGTAATAACTTCGGTTTCGGACTCTTGAAGCTGTATAGTTTGTTCTTTTAATTCTGAGCCTTTTAATAACTGTACAATGGGATTGGTCTGCTTGATTGCTTTGATAGAGTTAATTTGCAGATCGCGATTGGCTTTGAGTTTTAGTCCGTAAGCTCTTAACTGAGCATATGCTGCAAAAACCATGGGTAAATGGACGTTAACAGGAACAATGTTAGCATTATCAGGATCGTCACATAATTCTTTACCCAAGCTGACAGGACAGATCATGACTAACCAGCCTGAATTGGGCGTAAATAATGCCTGAAATAATTTTTTCACATCGGCAACAATCTCGTTTTTATCTCGATGATGACAAAGATCGTATTTAGTTATTACAATCACTACAGGAAAAGGATTTTGAGTAGTGGGTTTTTTAGTAATACTGATATATTGCTGAATAAATTGATTCATGCGATCGCTTTTAATTTCGCGCACTGTGTTGGGGGTAATCTGATCGACTAAATGTTCCCCTGAAATACTCAAAAATAAACACTGAGATTCTGTTAGGTATTCAACCAAATCCGCTACATCTTGTTCTGTTGAGCGATCGCTCAAGGCTAAACCTCGATAATCTAACCATTGAAATCCCATTAAGGGACGAAAACCATAACTAAAGTCAAAACCATAGTATTCCATTGTCGCAGCGTTAGGAGTAGGCCAGCGATCTGCTCCTGTCACCGAGATTAATTTCTCCCATCTCTCAGTTAATTCTAAGTCTAAATCCATATCTTTAGCAGCTAGAGTAAACCCTTGTATTCCCGTTTGCATCACCGCATACATACCAAGTAGGTAACTGGTTTTTCCAGCACCAGTAGTACCTAGCATTGTAATTTTTATATCTTCAAGTTTCATTTATTCTAAAACCACCCAGTTGTATTGCTGCGAGATTGCTGCTTAGAATTAGCTGTAGTTTGACCAAAGACATTCCAAGGATCTTTTACTGAACGATAAAAGTTAGTTGATTCAACTTTTTGTGGTAGTTTAGTTGAATTCAAATGGAGTAAATCTAAAAACTCCCTGACGGATTGCAATCTCTCAGTCACATCCATTACCATTGCTTGGGAGATCGCCTGACTAACATGAGGACTAATATGTTGGGCAATTTCTTGTACTGTTCTCAACTCAACCCCTGCGGCTCTCTCGATAGCAGATACGGGAATTTCCCCAGTTAACAAATGATATAAAGTTGAACCCAAGGCATAAATATCTGTAAATGCGCCATACTTCAACGCACGTCCATACTGTTCTAGGGGAGCATAACCAGGAGTTAACAAGGTGGTGTACCTAGCAGTACTGTTGGAAGTAAAGTCACGAGCGGCACCAAAATCGATTAATACCACTCGTCCATCATCTGCCAGCATAATATTGTCTGGCTTAATATCCCGATGTAAAAATTGGGCTTGATGTAGAATCTCTAGTGATTTCCCTACTTTAGCGATATATGCCAGGGCTTCTGCTTCAGCTAATTTTCCCTTACGCTTTTTGAGGAGTTCTGCCAAAGTCTGTCCTTGCAAATATTCCATGACCATGTAGGCAGTATTATTTTCTTCAAAATAATAAAAAACCTGCACAATACCAGGATGATTAAACTGCCCTAAGGTTTGACCTTCTAACAGAAATTTTTGTTTAGCATTGCTGTAAGTGTCAGAGTTCCACCTACCTGCGGAAATTACTGTAGAACCTGCGCGCCAACAACCCTCGGGAAAAAACTCTTTAACCGCAACAGGACGATTTAACTTGGTGTCTATGCCTTGATAGGTAATACCAAATCCACCCTGACCAAGAGTGTCAGTAATTCGATACTCGCCACCTGACAGACAAGCACCAGGATTCAGTATACCTTTAACCCTGGTAAATGCAACCATGAAATACCACTCCTAAGAAATACTTATCTAATTTTTGATGCATAAAAAATCCGTTTTATAAGTTTAATTTTACTTATATCAAAGCTTATCTAGTTAGTTTTCTGATTAATTTTAATTAGAAGTATTTATTAATATTGTTTTATATTTTAATCAATAACCTACCCGTAAAACAAGCAGCCGATACCAGAGAAGAGTTTCAGATTATTCCTGACTATCTACAGTATTATGAAAGTTAGGATCTAAAGACTCAACTCAATATGGGATGGGGAATTTAATCTCTCACCGTCAGGAGACTGGAACCTAATACCATTTTTCATTAATAGCTAGATAGATCATTTTTTAATGTAGGTTGGGTTGAGGCACGAAACCCAACGTCTATAAGCTTTTATTGGGTTTCACTGTCGTTCTACCCAACCTACCAAGTCTCAAGTTGCTTTTGAGAATTGGTATAATTCTGGGTAACTCAACTTGGAAGTCGCTCTCAATAAAATTATTTCAGCCGAACTAGATTGAAAATTTGGCATCATTACCGTCATCGACCACCAAGAGCACAAATTTAATACCACATGAGTTCGATGAGTCCAAAATTGACTAGTTTTGAGAGGGGAAATAGGAAATCGGGAATCGGGAACAGCTTATTCTTTCGTTTTAT
>JAAUYG010044399.1_pt1 | contig 12458 bp, 9 predicted proteins | sample 7278091 | NCBI WGS metagenome assembly JAAUYG01 (sample SAMN14350201, study PRJNA611818) | marine sediment metagenome | isolation source: surface marine sediment (0.6m) | place: French Polynesia: Moorea | collected 2018-08
CATCTAGTACCTGAGGTAACATAATTTTATTCTATTTACAACTTTTCAAAACATTCTTGTGTACTGGGTCTTCAGTTCAAGCAGAGCGTCAAGGCCCCTGGGCCTTTTGTTAGTTACTTACTTCTGTTTTTATGTAAGTATGAATCAATTATTTTATGCTGTACCTATCCAGGTGGGGATGATCGCTCTGGGCTGGCCCAAGGTGAACTGTCAGTACGAGACCCCGGATGTTCTACAGAGAGTCCAGCAGGCCGTACTCAGCCAGCTGCCAGAGTCAGACCAGCAGGAGATGGAAAACCTCCGCAACCAGGCAGATACACCCAGCATGAGCCCCAACAACCAGCTCGCGTTCCAGGTAAACAGCTTGACGCTGATCTAATACATAAATTGTCCCACTCCTGAAGGATACCTCTCTAGAGAGGATACCTCTCTAGAATGGACACCAAACCTTCAAAGTGGCCAGAAAATGCAGTAGCTATGAATGTATGTGATGCTGCCTGGCACCAAAGGACACCTCCCTTATTAATTAGGACAACATTATTTGGAAGAATTAAGGGCAGTGTTAGGGGTAGTGTAGCAGAAGCATAAAAATATAATCTCATGTCTTTAGCCAGCTTAGTCTTGGTTTGGTACAGCTGTATTTTAAGGGATTGCAGATGCTATTGTTGCAGAATTTGTTTTGTTTAGATGATTTTTTTTTTGCCTTGGACAAATTGTTGTAGGTCACCACAGGCAGATCGTGTGTCATGTTTTACTGCACAAACATGTATCACAGAGATACTAGGGCTGGAAGTCTCGAAAATACTTAACTCAAAGTTTTGACTTAAGTCACAAACTCTGACTTAAGTATTTTAAAAAAGTCCAGGGCAGGTGTCACCAAATTTTAGCTCTGTGCCAGTATCACTGAGTATCTGTCTCTGATTTCTCAACTTTATTATAGTGCACACCCACAGATTTTTATTGGTGGTCTTTTTCACTTATTAATTTTATTCTTATTTTGTTATATAAAATTTTGGAGATTTTTGATACTGGTGGTAAGTGGTGGCAAAGTAAGATTCCATTATGTTATTATTTACACATGGGAATTCACTGTACAGTTATGTGATGTCATTTGCATTTGTTATCACCAGGAACTGATGGAGCTGGCACAAAGGAAGTTCCTACGCCAGATTTCTCTGTATTCCGACGCCATGGAAAGTAGTCCCTACCCACGTCTGCTTGTCCTCGACTACCTCCGCAATGCCGAGAGAGAAGCGCTAATCAAACAACAGAAACAGATGGAGAAGGAAAAAGAGGAAAAAGAAAGATACGAAGAAGAAAAAGAAGAGGCAGAAAGGCTCGTCGGGGAGTATCTTGAAAATCAAAGAACCAAATATTCAGAAGGTTCCGGAAAACAGAACAAAGATGCTAACCAGGGGTCGGCAGAGAAGGAAGAGAATACAGATGTGTCAAATACACAAAACAATGAAAAAAGGGATGACGAAGCTGCTAGTAAAAAAGATCTGGAAAGCAAGGAACCCAAACAAGAACACCCCAACGTGCGACCGATGACAGCGTCCGGCAGACCAGCCAGAATGCTGAGCAGACGGAAGACGTCGCAGAAGATGGAGGTCCCCAGAGACCTGCTGTCTGAGATGCAGGAAGTGGAGAAGGCGTTCCAGAGTCGCGGAAAGAACGAGTTCTGTATACGCATGCTGTGTGAGCATGAGGAGGTCAGTATAAATCCAGATTGTAAAATGCACTAGCAACCTTTTGAATCCCGTATCATAATGATTCCTGTGTTAATGAAAACACGGTCTTTCTGTAGGGTCCACCTGTCTGGAGAGAACATTAATCCTGGTACGTACAGTATTGCAGCTGTCCCCCTCCTCCTCCATAGAGATGACACCCCTCTAGAAAGGACATGCATTCTTGTTAGATTAGCAAATACCATGAGGGCATGTGGTGCTCCCTCTCACCAAAGGACACCTCTCCAATAAGGACAGAATTGTTTGGCAGAAGGGGTGGCCCTATTAGCACAATTATAGGGGGAACTACTGTAGAAATGATTTTATGCAATCAGGAGATGTCAGAATTTCTCTCAGAAAGTGCAATACCACTGATACTGAATGCCATGTTGAGAAAACATTTGTTGTAAGCCTTTGGAAAATGTTAAATGTTTTACTTTTTTAAAGTGTTCTGCTTAATTTACTTCTTGAACTTAAGCATACATGTAATACCTTTTAAAGTACAATGTACTCAGTTTTTCAAAGAGGTAAAGAGATATGCTACCTATATATATATTAAGACAAGGCTGGGGTCAATTAATTGAAATGCAATTACAATAACAATTACTTAACTTTGGACAATTAAAATTACTCTTGTCTGGACTCGGTACAATTACAATAATTACTTTTTATCAATTATAATTGCAATCACTTAGGCTTAGGGATGAAATTGATAAACTTGCAACTAAAAATTAACATTTATTTACTGCAGATGAATTTGGAACCTATATAGCAGCATCTGTAAGTTACTTTAAGATCGGTAGTCCCCGCAAAGTCATCTGAATGATGCAACACATTCAGGGTGACACGCTTGCTTTGCTTAAGTGTCATAGATGATCTACTCCCATCATTCAGATCATGTACTGTGTGACCCGAGTTAATGTTGGCATACGTGGATACAAAGTCAGTCTTTAACCCTACTTGTTTAATAAAGGCTTGTATAGCATATATTAGCACTGGTATTTCATCTCTAGGGTTGGCACGAGGCCCCTCACTACCTCCCCCTCTTTCCGGTGGCTGCGGCAGACTGGGACGGCTTTCTGGATGAAATTTCTCCTTACATGGCACGACTGCTGGCTATCCTACAGCATGCGACTCTGGATCTGCCGATCCTGGTACAGGAGAAGGGGGAGAAGCTACGCCATAGTTTGATGGAGGTGAGAATAGTAGAAGGAAGGAAGGAAGGAAGGAAGGGGGAAAGGCACAAGCAAATGAAGTCAGTAAAATGAACAAAAACTCAACACACACAAATGAACCCACATTGTCTTTTTGATTATTAGTTTTCATCATGATGTTTTGGACTGTAAATACTGTTAGTATCTTCAGGTAATGTTACTTCTAGATAATTAATTTATTTATTATTTGTATATGATGATAGACAAGGCAAATCTTTGCCATTTTAAGTACAACATGAAAATGACAGCTATAGCACAGGACTGTGTGACCTGGGGGGAAACAAATTATCCTTTGCGACAACCAGATTAAGGTGGTAATAAGCCACAGGCAAATATAGTAACCTTGACTTTGACCTTTCAAGGTCACTCAAGGTCAAATTTGATAGTGCCATTGGACTCCCCATATATGGATTCCTATTGACGGTTTAATACTAATATGGAGCCTAGCTCAGCTCATTTATGAGATATAAGGCTGCAAAATCCAAGTGACCTTGACTTTGACCTTTCTAGGTCACTCAAGGTCAAATGTGAAGGCGCCATTGGACTCTCCACATATGGTTTCCTATTAATGTATAATAGCAACATAGGGCCTAACTAGGCTCCTTTATAAGATATAAGGTCAAACGCAAAACTACAAACCAGGAACAAATGAAACAGACCCGAGCTGCTGAAACCCCAGATGCCAGTACGAAACGCAAAGCTATGGAGAGAGACTGCAAGAAACAGGTACGAGCTGCTGAAACCCCAGATGAGACTACAAAATGTAAAACTACAAACATAGGGCCTAAGTAGGCTCTTTTACGAGATATAAGGGTTTCAAAGCTTGGTGACCTTGAGTTGACCTGAAGGTCAAATGTCAGGTGTCATTGGACTCGCCATATATGCTTTCCTATTGATGTTTCATAGTAACATAGGGCCTAAGTGGACTCCTTTACGAGATATAAGGCTTCGAAATGTCAGTGACCTTGACCTTGAACTTTCAAGGTCACTCAAGGTCAAACGTGACAGTGCCACTGGACTCCCCATGTGTGCTTTCCTATTGATGTTTAATAGTAACATAAGGCCTAATATGGCTCCTTTGCAAGATATAAGGCTGCACAATCTCGGTGACCTTGAATTTGGCCTCAAATTCAATGGTGCAGTTGGACTCCCCATATATGACTTCCTATTAGTGTCTAATAGCAACTACATGTCTAACATGTCTAACTCACACCGTTTAGGAGTTATTGCCACTGGAAAATGTTTCTCCTATCTCTTATGTGAGAGACTCACCCCTTATCATTAGGGCCAAATTTTGACCCACCCACCCCCCACTCCCACCCTTACCCTGGGACGATTTTTTTCAAAATTGAATCACTTCATCCTTGGGGACAAGGGAAGCCTCCCATTAAAAATGAAGTTGATCGGTGAAACGCTTTTTGCGCTATGTTGTTCACAGACACACGGAGGCACACGGACAGACGGACACACAAAGTGATTGCAATAAACCCCTGGCGGGGTTTATTAATTAAGATAAAATTGTCAAGTTCCATAACTTGTAGTACCCACGGTACATGTAGTTTTATTTCTTGTTTAATATCTTTACAATAGCTGTAGCTTCAGAGTGCTCTTTTAAGACCCATTTTCTGTCTGGACATGTCTATAATGCCTAACTTCTATCTGTGTTTACCAGAAATTGTTATCTTCAAGCCTCTGTAGTTGACATACATCTGTTTGCAGAAGTTGTCATCGCTGTGTCATAAAGTTGTCCCCACACTCTATGAATATGAATGTACTATTGATCTAGTGGTATAAATATGTAAATTAAGGCATGGCTTTTTTTTGCATGTTCCAGCGCTGCGGCCTAGAACCCGAGTTCAAGGAAGTCTACATAAACTGGAAAAAGAATGTGATGGCCGAGGATGAGAATATCACTATGGGCGGGCTGGCACGGTGAGTTATCCTGGGCTGGGCTTCTCAGACATACGTTATAAAGTCTAGATTTGAATTACTGGTAAGTTAGATTCTTAGCCAATCACATTGCTCAGATTAGTGACTGAAAGCAAAACTTAGAGGCAAGTATTTTCAAGAAAGAACTCTAGCCATAGTTACTGCTTACATTATGTACATATTCTATTCTAATCTATTCTGTTCTGTTCTATTCTATTCTATCCTATCCTATCCCATCCCATCTTATGCTATTCTAGTATGCTATTCTGTCCCCTACCATATATTACGGTCTTTATTTTACAGTCTTTATATCCTATCCTATCCTAGTATAGTATGTTAGTCTGTCTTATTCATGTTATTATACAGCCTTTGTTCTAGCATCACCTTCAACCTTTCTTTAAGATCACCCATCACTGGTTGTGGTTTGGAAACAAGTACTGGTACAATTGCAAATTTGCTGAGCACTTCCTCATGTTCCTCTTAGCTCATGTTGGACCACAGATAACTTGTTTATCATACATCAAATTGAGTGTTTTTTGCTTATGATGCATAACTTGCAGAATTCCAACCTTTAGTTCTTGAAAGGGAGTTCCTTGCACAATATTTAGCAGATCTCTTATAATCCTACCATCATCCTATAAACGCTACTTGCCTTTTGAGCATTACTCAATAGGCAGGGAACCGGCCAACATGCATGCACAAAATGTTGAAAACTCTCAGTGGATTTAACCAACACCATATTCCTTGTCAAAAAAACAAAAAAAAAACAATTGGATTCCGAAGCCCAGTGATTCGCTTTTAACTTACAGCTGAATATTTTCCCCTGCAACCTGTGAATACAGTAGTGTGATCGTTCTGTTTCCAGGACAGGCTTTAGGGAAGAATTGGGGGTTGCTATAGTAACCATGGGCTTGTTTCTGAAAAACTCGAAATTTAAGTCTATAGAAAGGCAGGTTTAATATATAATCACCTTGCCAATGATTGTCTTTTCCATACTGAAGATATCTTTAATAGTGGACTTCGGATTTTCAATAAAACCCAGGATTTTTTGAGGTATCACATTAAGGAAAATTAGACTAATTTGTAGCAAACCAAAATTTCCCCGGTAAGTAGCATGTTTGAGATCAATGCTCACAATGGTAAGAATTTTATGTAAACCAGCCCCCAGTGTAGAGGAATCATAAGCATAATATATGTAGTACCACATTCGGGGTGAGAAAATTAAAATTTAGTGAACTTAATTTCTTAACTGGTCCACTTCCTAAAAGAAAATACCACCAGTAAGTTTCTTTAATTTTGAGAGTATTATGAAATGTAACTTAATCTGACATGTTTTTCATGCAGCTGTCACCTGCCGAGTGGAAAGACACTGTGGTTATGTCCTGAGCACCAGAAAATTGACCGAATCACCGTCCTCTCGACGGAGGCTGCTCAGGTCGGCGTCAAGGACCACGGTAATGAGGACAGCATCATTGCACCTCAGATCAGCGGCGCGGGGGGTAGTGTACCTAAAGTGATCCCGATAAACACACCTGGCAATGAGGAGACAGATGACAAAGATGACACTATTTTTATGGAGCCAGTGCCACCTACGCCTCCACCGCAAGTCGTTGAATTGGAGGAGAAACTGAAGAAGAAACCGATACCAGCTCCGCGAAAGCTGAGTCGTCGTAGCAGCTCATCGCTAAGTGCAGCTAGCATCGCGCAGGATCCCTCAGGGCCCAAATTCGACCAGCACAGTAGCCAAGCTTGTGTAGTTATGTAAGAGCTAATAACAAAGGATGGAAAATGCAGAAAAAAACTAAGACTTTAATATGAGAATAGATATTCACTATGTTACTATATAACTCAGGATTCATAACTGGATACATTTCACAAATGTTTGGCAAGCATCGACCTGTTTTCTTCAAGGGAATTTGAGTCTGATAATATGTGACTCGTCATTGAATGGTCCCTGCAACTGGGCCTCCTCCATTGTGTGTGTTCTAAGGTCTAACATCAGGGACCAGAGCCCTATATTTTCAGTATAAATATCAGACCTTCAATATATGACCATAGGTCTTAAAATGAAGGGTTTACTGTATTCTGTCATTTATGACCTAAATAAAAAAAAATGAGGTTTTCAGATGTACAATGGTCCCTGAATTTTAAGACTGCCCATTTTAAGACTCATCCAGAAAATTATGTCTTAAACTGAAGGTCTTTAAATGGAGGGATGTTTATATTGAAACTATAAAGTTGGTGCCCTATGATGGGTGGTCATAAAATAGATGCGCATATTAAAATGCAAGCACCTTATATTACAGGGGTCACATTATACAAGTGTCTGCTTCATTGTACAAAATAAAGTTTTAGGACATACTGCACTTCAGGTGAGTTGATAATGATGTGTTTATAATATGATTTCTGTGCATTTAAACAAACATAGCCAGTAATTGTAAATGTTGTTTGTTGGAAAATATCATGCATTTGTTGAAAGTACAATTCATGTGACACTGTTATACCCTACATCACCAGAACATGACGTGTGTGCATTATATCTCTTTCCAAAATTGGACCAAGGTTATGTGCCTTGAGGACAATGCATGTGGCATAGCTTATTTGTATGTATGTGTATATACCAGACGTATATATTGTAAAACCTAAAATCATATGTTGGAGAATCAGGGTCTTGTATTTTTAAATGAGAAATGGATGGTAGTCATGACAACAGTGAATCTGTCTTTTTGAGACCACTCTTGAGAGACCACCTGTCTTGAAAGACCACAATTTTCTAGCAATGATCAATTTAATTCAACCTTTCACCAGAGACCACCTGTCTTGAAAGACCACTTTTTCTGGCAGAATGGGTGGTGTATTTCAAGACGGGTTCTACTGTCGTTCATCTTGTGTTTGATGGTATATTTTGATATCAAAATATATCTATTCAACTGTTATATCTACGTAGTAGTGTTATTAATGTAGACATCAAATATTGCAACAACCAAGGTATTGATACTGCTGCTATTATATTCTTTTTATTAAGTTATTACATCTGTAGTAACTACAATATTTTACATGCAGCATATGTATCTTCATAGAATCTCATATCACAAATAACATGTTTGGTTGTTATCATGGAATTATATGGGTGTATTGTATATTTTACATGGAAATGTGGTGTTTATGTAATATAATTATTTCTTTTGTGTTCCTGAATATTCTCTGAAGTATAGCCTGTAAGTACTCAAGCTTTTTGCTCAAAGTACACAACCCATTTTCTATAAAATACTCAATAACATTGAAATTTCCTGCAAGTTACTCAACTACATTCCTGCAAGAATTCAACAAAAAATTCCTGTGAGTATCGGTATCAACTAGAATTTGGTGTTCATTTGCTACAGCTTAAGTTCAATTGCCTTATCTAATAGAATGAGCTTGGCAAGACTGGTATGAGTTCTTGTACACTGGGTAATAGTAGTATAGTAGAAAGAAAAAAGCAATTCATCACAAACTGCTGCTATAAAATGTGATAATGTAAAAGTCGCAGGGTATTATAGTGTTAATCTTGCTTTAAAGGAAACACTGAGAAATGATCAAAGTACTTACCGGTAATTGTGTGTTAATGGCACAGATCAGTATCAAGTCAGTACATGTGATTACAAATATGAAATACATGTATTACATTTATATTTAATTATATTACTATTTATACTTTTAAAATAAACATCCAATATATGTTTTTTGAAAGGGAAATCCAATGTTTGTTTTTTGTACAAAGCTCAGGTATCTTCTCTGTGATATGTTCTCTGTGCTCTACAATGTTATAGGTTACATGATTTATTACTGGCATCTTTCCTGTGCTTAGGTAGTTATATAGATGGATATTTATTTTTCATTTCCATGTACAGGTGTATTGGCATGTACAAAAAAAGCTTTTGCCCATATAAATCGATCATGAAAATGATGGCTCATCCAGACAGTCTTAGGCTATCAAACTGGGTAGACACCATGCACAGTTGCACACCCCACCCGACCCAAAAAAGCATGGCATATACATTGTATTGTGTGTTTTATATGGCAATGTTTCGTTTATCATGCTATAATTAACAGGGTGGCGCTAACATTATAATAATCATTATAGGTAAATTTCACACTACAGGGATGCTATCAGTGTGAGGTATAGAGTGATTTTATACACACAATATATATATATACGCAAGCTGAAGGTTATCTGCAAATGGCTGAGGTACAGTAATTAATGAATTGGATGATATGTGTCTTTAAGTAACCGATTGCCAGAATCTCAATATGGAGAGAGTTAAACTGCTCCACTTAGAGAACTCGATAGGATCTTATCTTTTTTTAGTGCTGCTACCACCCTTTAAATACCTGTATGTTCGATATGTTTCATGACTACTTCATATTTGGTGATGGTCATTCCACACAATCGTCTGATTCAGTTGATCACATTTAGTTTGTGATGAAAAATTGTTGCAAATGTTTTCCCCTGGTGAAAAATAAATGTTTACCCATTTCTTAAGAGGGATCACAGAACCTACATTTCAATACAGAGGTTCTTCTATTTTACAGCCCTTTCTTTTAAACCTAGTACTTGGATTAAAAGTGCACTCAATTTGGCCCCAAAGTGCAAATTTTGCACGTACAGTATTGAACCTGTAAGGCCACCTGGGATGTAGAAGACTACTGGGGCCAGTTTCTGGAAAAATCTATATCTAGAACTGGACAAAAGCTCACTAATCAACTTAATTGACAACCATTTTGTTTTCCCTGCTTAAGATCACTAAAGGACTTAAGATGTTTTGCGAAACTGGCCCTTCATATTGAAGTTTAGATGGATGCTAAAATAGAGGAAGAACTGTATCATTTAATGGGCAGTCAGAGTCCACACAAGTGTCTTAGTAGCAGGGTGTGTGTGTGTAGGGGGGAGGGGAGGGGGGTCCATCAATACAGGTTGTACTTAATTGCAAATAATTCCTGTACATTACTCCCCCCTCTAATAGCGTCACCCCTTCTGCCAAATAATTCTCTCCTCACGAGGTGTCCTTTGGTGAGAGGGACGATTAAAGGCATTCATGGTACTTGCTGTCAATAATTCTGTCCTTATTAGGGAAGTGTCTTTTGACGAGTGTCTTTAAGGAGGACCACTGTATATACATGTATATCTATGCTTTCTTATTGTATTTGTTGTGCAATGACATGTATTTATTGTAAATGTATTTATATTTGTATTGGACAAAGTATTTAGAATATTACTATTTTAAGCACTATCACTCCCTTTTCTGGATTTTTTTCCACATTATGCAACTATATGCAACTGTTGTTCATAATTTTATGGTGTTCTGCGCATGAAGCTAATCCGTCCATTTCGGTACACATCTCCTTCCCAAATTGTATTCTGAAAAATTGTATTGTATTGAAAAAAACATCCAACCAAAGAAGTGTCATGGCTATCTAGAAATCAAAGTTTTAGCACATTGTCGGATCTGCTATATTTGTGGCTTTCTGTGATAATAGTGTGATATCTTTTGGTATTTTTTGGCATTGTTATATATATGTCATTCTGTGATAAAACATGTCTACTGCTGCATGCAGCATAAAGCAAAATTACAAAGTTGCTCTTCTCTTCATGTTTTTTACTTATGCATGTATGTGTGTGTGTGTGGGGGGGGTAGAGGTATTACATCAAAAATGATTAATACTTTTAATTTATGATACAAAACTTATACAGCTATAGACCAGTATACCAGCATGAGGCGATGTACTGATGACATTTTATAGTCAAAAGTCACTTAAAATCTCAAGAAACAATATCAAGATATACATTTTCTGTCAAGCAGATACCACAACAACAAACACTAATAAATAAACAAAATATGTACAAATGGATTCGGAAAGAAATCCAGATCATTGTTCTTGGAAATATTAAAGCTACACATGTTTGATCGCATACTGTGATACAGGAAGAGTTGGAAGAGTCTTCCGGGATTCTGTCTTGGCTTTTCGAGTGTTCTCCCAGGATTCACCTTTTAAGGTGCCTGGTGATGTCTACTTGGCCTTGTTCTGGGCTCCCCGAGTTGAGGAAGAAATTCTATGGGCCATGGGCCCTTCCATAACCATGTTGTTTACTTCCAATCTCAAGAAGGCTTTGGACATGTTATACAAATCCTCTATGGTGCCTTGGATGGCATCTCACTGTCCTTACTTTAAACCTGAAGACTCAGGATATTCAAGAACAGGTCCTTCATGCAGTAATATGCAAAATACATGACGCCATCCTGGAGTCTCATAAGACTTCTGCATCCGGGGCAGCTAATGCCATCGCGGCATCCTGGTGCATGGGGTTAGACTGCCTGGTTTGCCATGGCTGGCAGGCATTAAAGCCTCACCTCCTGGCTTCCCCATATGGTGGCAGTACTCTCTTTGGTGGGTCTTTCATGCCCCACATTGAGTGTAACCCATACCAAGGAGCAATTGGCCCAGGTACATCATTTGCCGGATCATTTGACGGCCTCTAAAAGGTCATCCACCAACCCGGGGCCTTCTGGCTCACCCAAGGTTGGCAGCCAGCTACAGCGGCGGACTGCTCCTCCTCCTGCTCCGGCACCAGTCCGGGGAGCAGTGCACGTGGTGGTGGGGCCTCGGGGTTCTAAACGAAGCCACCGCACGAAGTCGGTATGAGGTGCCTCACATGCCTCTCACTGTATCACATGCAGCTGTCGGGGCTGGTTGATAACATGTTACATTCATCACCTAAATCGGTGTCAAACCATAACTCTTGCCGTGGCTCCTGGCCACGGACCCCTAGCCGTCTAAAAGCGAAATGACCCAGCCACCCTGGTCATGAAGTGCCCCTGTAAGGCCTGAAATGGGACCTCCAAAGGGTGTCCAATGACAGAAATCTGCATGGCACCTTTGAGCCTCCATAGGAGGTTTGTCCCAAATGAAAGGCGGTCAAGCGTAGCTTGGAACAGCCAGGAACAATAGGCATTGTTGTAGGCCAATAATTCACTTTTAAACTTTGTTCCAGCCAGTGCAGACCTGTTGTACTGCTGGGCTGTGGACTCCTGCCGTCTTGTGCATTTTCCTCGCTTGGATTTCTTACGTGCAACTACATGGCCCATCTGGGAATATGCTGAGAAGTATTTTATACATTTAGTTTGGAATGTGGCATAGTTTAGAATGTGTCATTATGAACATTGCGTTCATACCAGTGGTGGTTGCCCTTCCGGGTTGTTTGGCTTAGCTTTTGCCCTTGTCAGCTCCCTCACCCCCAATGGGGAAGCCAGGTAAGTCTCAACCCAAACAGCCTAGTGGGGATCGTCCTCTACTAAGAGGGACTTCCATCACTGCGCTACCCCCGGGTGTAAATTTAATTTACCCGGGTAGGACCCACCCGGACATTTTCAACAGAGCCGTGCCCCACCTTATTTCTGTGTATTTTCACCCTGGTCATTACCCCTCCCAGTGTGTACAGTGACAAAGGCCATCACATGACTCGCTCTCCAGTTAGGCTCCGTTGAGTTAGCACGTCATAGGCTAGCCAACTGGATTTTGGCTTTTCTTGAGCGTCGAGCCTCATGCCGTC
>JAAUYG010222777.1_pt1 | contig 12458 bp, 14 predicted proteins | sample 7278091 | NCBI WGS metagenome assembly JAAUYG01 (sample SAMN14350201, study PRJNA611818) | marine sediment metagenome | isolation source: surface marine sediment (0.6m) | place: French Polynesia: Moorea | collected 2018-08
AAACAACAAAGGTTATTTTTGTTGCGGACTTTGCAATTGAGTGAAGCGAAAATCAAGCCGAAAATGTGGACACCTGTGAGAGAACAAATTCATTCAGTGCAAATTCAAACGGAAACACAAGAGCGGCATTGGTGTTTTGCTCTTCTTGTTCAGAATATCTGCGCAACACAATATGTGATCACTAAAACATTTTTTCCTGTGTTTTGCAGCAATCGGAACTATCGTGTGTAGATTCCTGCTGATGCTGTCCCACCTGGAACACAAAAGTCACCCAGGATTCAACCAACGCGTCTCAGTCTACATTACAATTCCTCAAGGTCGTTCATCCAACTCGTTTTGCATTGCCCTGCAGGAGTGTGTCTCAGCACTTACCTCAATGGTAAAAGTGTGTTTATAAGTGCTCTTAGAACAGCTGTAGCCCTGTGCAATATGTCGTCCCTGTTCAGTCCATGCTTCTCCATTTGTTCGCCAACAGAGGTGCTTGGACAAGATTGAGATTTTATTGAGACACTTCGTTGTTCAGATTCATGCTATGGGTCCTGCCTATCTTTTCTCCGTGTGTTTGAGAAAAGGGTTTTGTAGTCAAATGTTGAAATGACCACACTTGCAGTTGTGACAAGTGCATCAGTTTGCAACTGGTTATGTATTTTACCTGCTCAGACGTTTTTGTGGATAAGTTCCGTGCCTTTTTATTTGCATCAAACAGCCATGTACATAGATCTGTCTGTACAGAGAATTTTTACACGAAGTTTTTGTCTTGTTTCTTGGTGAACAGTTGAGGTTTTATAAGTTGGGAAATTGTCGTGGGAAGAGGCTGAATTTCCCTGTTTTTGCCAATGAAGATGATCTGAAAAGACCAAGGTGGCTCCAAACAAAACCTTGCGTTCAAATCAAACAATTCTTGCTTGAACTCGTTTGCTGTTTCTGTCAAATTTTCTTTTGAATAATTCTTCGTTTTATTTGATCTTTTGACATTTCGAATTTAAAAAGTCAAAACGTATCAATGCCAGTTTGTGCTGGGAAGTTTTAAAACTTTATCTCCACAATGGAGAAAAAAACTCACACATTGCTGTGGGGATTGCTTTGACACGGCAGAAAACTTGGCTCTCTTTGGCCTAATCCACTGGACATGCACGCACAACGAAAGCAAACGGAAAAAACCTGTTGATGTGAATAGGAGTACACACTGTACCTGCACACAAGCAACACCAAAGGATTTGCGTTGTTCTTTGTGCACGCGTCCAGTGTGGATTGGGCCTCAACCTGGAATCTCGGGTTGGCACGGATTTCACGAAATATTTTCAGATAAAAAATTCACAGGCATTTTGGAGGAAAATTTTTTCTTTACTTTTGCGGCCTTAAAAGAAAGCCATCCGATGTTACTGCAAAGTGTGACATTTTGTGCACCGATTATGTCTGCAGGGGGCATTGTCTGTGCAGATTTTTCCAGATTTGTTGAGAAATATTGTCCAACCTTCAGGATGTCGCTGTTTATTCTCGGAAAAAAAAAGTTGCACAATGTGTGAACAGTTTTCATGACAGAACATTCCTTGAATTTGAGTTTGAGTGTCACTGAAGCAGTTTACTGTCTCTGTTGCCATTTGTGAAATGTGATGAAATTAGGAAAATGTCCTCAGTGTTTACTGAATATTTGGTTTAGCGTTCTGCATTTATTGTGTTAACGCTGTGAGATGTCCAGAGGAATTTTATGAAAATCACCTGATAGATTTACGACTTTTGCAAGTCGAAAGAGATCGTACCAAGCTGGGGAAAACGTTTTTGACTTGTCGGGAGGTGGAATCTCCAAATATCTGCGAGATGTTTGCCAACCTCGTGGAGCTTGTATCTTTTTCCTGCCGAAATACTGCATAAAACAGATCTGTCCGTTGTTTCTCAGTGCACTTGAAACGATCAAAATTTGAAGCTGTGAGGACGAATCGTTTTGTTGGCACAGCATTGTCCTGCAGAACACAAAGTAAAAATGAAAACATTTGTTACTTTCCCACAGTATTTTGTACCGCAATTTTTGTCAACACCGTGCCTGAAATTTGTTGGTTTGTGAAACGTTTTCCAATATTAATTTTTGTGTGCAGTCCAATTTCAGACAACCGGTCGAATTTCTAGGGTTTTGGCCGCGCGAACTGTGCGGCCTGGTGGAGTGATGTACATGTTTTCTGGCTTCCTCTGCCACCTATGCGCAACCCTTACGCCGACAAAGCGTACTTGTTCAAGAAGTTGTTCTGTTTAGTTTTCCGTGATGTGGTATCAATTGTGAGAAATTGATCGAGAAAATCAGGAAGACGAGCGACTGTTGAATTGATCAAATTGTCAACCAAATGTAAATGCAAAGTAATGTGCACATTTTCGTTGAATAAATGAGCTAGATTGCTATTTTTTTCCCGTTTGATTTTACCTGTTGTCATGGGGGACCAACCCCCGCCCCCCACCCCTGCCCCGGTATTACGTTGTCACATGACGGTTTCACGTGATGGATAGAAGGGGGCGCTCGGCCTTACATTACACTGACAAATCGTGCTTGTTCCACAAGACTCCGAAGATTTCATACACGATACATTTATTTTCAAAAACACCGCTCGAATGCTACACAAGTTTGTGAAGCGACAATGTTTTTTTTTTTGAAAGATTTCAATGAAGTTTGTGAACCATCTGCTCCTTGGTTATGAGATGCGTGGTTTTGTTCACAACTTGCATGAGTTTGTTGACATTGTGTGACCAGTCATTGAGAATGTCATTGGGATCTTGATTCCTCCTGAAGTTGACGATCCCTGCCAGACGGTCTATTTTGGCAGTGACCGTCTTGTTCACGACCAGGTTGGAAAGAAACTCTTCCGTTTCCTGTGTGAGAAACAAACAGCTTCTTCAATTTCACACACACACACACCGAGGGCGCGGCAGTTGGTGGAAGTGGAGAAAATCAGAGGACGGAGTGTTCTTCAGTTTGCTCGTGGAAAATGGCGAAACAGATGACTTGAACAACGAACGATTTACCACGCTTCACAACGGCGAGGCCGAAAACGGACAATACGAACGAGAGATTAGGCCCCAAAGGCCAAGGTACATCGCTGCCCCTGCCACCATCACCACGCGCGACTAGAGGCGTGGCACATCAGTGGGGTGGCAAATCAGTGGGGGTGGTGGTGGCACATCAGTGGGGGGTGGCACAATTTATGGAGGGGATGGCATATACTGGGGAGGGGGGGAATGACTTTTGTCCTCACTTGGTTTATGGCCATGGGGGGGGGGGAGGGTCAAGCCAAGCCTAAACCACGGTCTGCTCCAATACTACTTCGCGCCTTTTTCATAGGCAGCGAAGTAAAAATGGATAGACTGATCCGGGGGTTTCAACTCTTTCACTCTAACATGCAAGTGAATGGAGACTTGAAAAGAAACAGTCTCTGGTTCCTCGGCAGAATCCTCAGCAGGTTGTGCCTGCAGGAAGTTGTGCGAAGAACTGAAAGAAGCTGCAGACTGGTCGTGAATGACAATTACTTTCGTATCCAGTGTCTGTTTGGGCTGAAATGGGGGGTGGAGGGGATTTCTTGTGTGGGGTTGTTTGGCTGCAGCTTCAACGTTGCAAGATTTCTTTTCGCTGTCTACGTCCTGTCCAGAAATAGTTTTGGACAAACAAGTCCTGAACTAGATTGGACTCATTGCCTGCGAAACATGGGAGTGACAAGTACGCTTACAGTGTACCTCGCCCGTATGCAACCTTAGTACCCTAAGGTTACAGGTACCAAGTACCCAAGATAAACACTATATTAGCTGAGCAGCTTTGCAGAAGCTATGCTGCCACTGACCTATAAAAACCCTTGCCACCACTAGCCTACCAGAGTATGTTGCCACATACTCACCAAGACTGACTACCTAGTGCCTTTACAGAACTCGACAAGAGCCACACCTTGTTTTCAGTGATTTCTCTTCTGTGTTCAGATATTTGTGTTTTTCTTCCAATTGTAGCCTTTTTAGGCCTAATATGTGGCATGGTTGAGTATTTTCAAGTGTTCAGGAAAAACAGAAGTGTTTTTTTGTGCGAGGCTGCGGATTGCTACGGTTCCAGAGCTCTGTGTAAATCCTCACAAAAATACATCCAGAATTTCATAAAAAATATTCACGCATTTTGAGGTCAGCATCTTCCTTTTCAACAAAGCAGAAGCAAAATACAAAACGGTCTTTGCTCAACTCACAAAACAGCCAGAACCTCCCACCGACGTTCTGGTGTGCTAAGGCTTTCACAAAGCAAAACTGTGATTTTGGGAAAAGAGTTGACTGAAAAACTCAACAGGTTTTTTGCTCAGTGCATTCCCATAGCGTTGCCAAAAACGTAATTTTGCCATATCATTTCATTAGCCACAAGGTAAACTCATAAAACAAACTGTCAGTTCGTCTTGTCATTTGAGTTGGATTCCTATTGTTTCCTGTCAGTCGCACTCACAGGAATCCCGATGTGATCTCCACATAACGCGACATGATAATCTCCACGTACATCCATATTTAACCGACATTTTTGAAGCAACACACAAGACAACAGACAATCTTTCCGAACATGGCATGTAAATTGCTATTGGATGGGCATAATTTCTTTTGAGTACTTGTGCGCATGTGTTGAATTAGAATTATCTCTCTCAGCCAGGTGTGCAGGCTCTTTTTGAGAGACTTACCCACGCAATTCAAGCACAACAGATTTCAGTTTCCGATCCTCTCAGCAGTTTTTTATTGGATTTTTTCCCTGGATTCTGAACACACCAGTGTACATTCGCTATAATTTACAGGCAACATCTTGCCTCACAGTGAAACTAGAAGCCACACCAACAAGGTGTTGATGCCCTGCAGGCTCACCATGCAAATGTGTGGGATGCTGCTGGATTTTGTCTGAAACATTTTTTCCTGAAATTTTCGTCACACCAATGAGTTGGAAAATGTCTAACCATACCAACACTTGAGGTCATCAAATAGCCACAATTATGGAAAAAATCTGGAAAATACCCAACTACAGAAGAGACACGGCCGGCCAAAAGATGATGCAAACCACAAATGCCTAGCTCTAACGTGCCCTCGGGGCAATGAAAAACAAGTTCACTGCCCTGATAAACAAACTAAGCTTGGACCACAGAACTAAGACGACATTAATTCATAGGGACAATTCATCTGATGGAAGGAGTGCAAGTTTCACACAAAGTCGATGGGTTGGAGGAGGTGATCGTGCCAAGCGCATTGACTATTGACGCAGCCTGTCCGGCGGGTGGGAAACCACTTGTAGCACATGTCCAAGGCCGTAAAGGGTAATTGCTGCAAATGAAAGACCGAAACTGTGGAATCTACAAGGCAAAAAAAGGTCACAGCTTCTTTCAATGGAGAAACAAAAACATTGAAAAACTAAACCTGATGTGAAAAAACTTCAACCAAAATTTTAAAAAGCGAAATCTGCGAAGAAAACATCATAAAGGAATCTACAGGTCAAGAGAGAGAATCCTAAACACAGGCCAATTTTTTGCTTACTCTTATAGACTATTTTAGAAGAGAAATTCTTCTGGTAAATTGGAGCGTAAGCAGCAGAAATCTGCTGCAGTATCGAGGTGACACTTCCCAGTCAAAGATTGCATGAGAAAAAAGTCTGGTTACGCTAAAGGTCTTACAGAAGAAGAACTGGAATGCCAAAAATAAAAGGATCTCGCTACCTTTTATCATCCATTACCACGTAAAGGCCTAGCCTGAGGCCATCGGCTTAGACCCCTATTAAAGGAGCCTAGTATGAAGGTGCCATGACAACAGATCAATGTGTTTCCGATAACAATCTTGTTGCAGTCTCGTCAAAGTAAGCAGATGTCAGGATTTATGCCTTGCTTCGAGGCAATGTCCAAAATCCTCGTTATTTTTGCGGTGAAAGGACAATTCCAGTTCTTTCTGTTTCGATCAGTTTCCCAATGAAATGCCAAGATTAAAGAAGGATGGTCTTCAACCAAGTGGCGTTTTTGATTTCGTGATGATGTTTTCTGCAATAAAGAGAAATCGATGGGTGCCCGCCTTAAAACGCACCATTTGTGCCAAATGATTTCAAATAGTATGGTTTCCTTAGGAAAACTTTAAGCGGATTTTGATCAAAATGTGCTGCATCAAACTTCCAGCCACATGAAGGGCTACTTGTATACGTCCCCTCCCTTGGGTGCAAGTTTTCGTAGGTGGGAAAAAATTTGGGCCCAGAATTTGGATGCGGATGTCAGAACATGGAAACCTTCAGTTTCTTGTCTGGTCATCTCCATCTCCAGTATGTGACCCACCGTCAAAAGCAGGAGGACCCCTACAAATCAAATAGGCACGGACGTAAAAGTTTCATTGTCTAATAAACTAATGGCCTGGCTCGTCCTGATGAAAGGAGAAGTATGGGCTCCTGAGGGCCACGAAAAATAGTCTGCAGCAAGACAGCAGGATGGGCCTTGATGTGCGCAGAGTTTCCACGACAAATATTCTGCTTTTTGCTCAACCTCGGGACAAGATAGTTCAAATTATGATCATCTGTGGTTGTTGCGGTCTTTTTATCAGAACTTGTTCTGTTTCTTTTCCTGATAGTTTTGGACGAACAGAAAGTGAGCACTTGGGTCAAAATGTCCAGTTTTTAGAAAATGTAATTTTGTCCTGATCTTGGAATCCAGATCTGAATCATGACACAAAACATCTGGGGAAGGCAAAATTTAATTTTAATTCTATGGCAGGTTCCATCAAACTAGAATTGGTAGGCTGGGGCTGTACAACTTTTTTGGAGGTTGGGAGTTTGCTGGGTTAGATCCATGGTGACCCACTGACTAACTTTCTGCATGACCAAAGGACAAGATGGGCTTTTCAACTGTCTGCCATTTAGTGGGGGCCAAAAACATCTTTTTTATGTTCTTAGTTACAAAGAGAAGAGAAATGAAGACCCAGAAGGACACTATGTCTAGTTCTGACTTCTGACTTCCTGGCTCGTTAATAATTGATGGAAGACGCCCGTCCACTTAGCTACACGGCTGCTTATTGCTGGACCCAGCCTCCGTACAATGTCATCAAGCCGGGGCCAAATGAAGTCCAAGTTTATTCCATATGTAATCCGGTTATAGGCAGCATAAAGTGATTTATCTCACTGCGAGGTCTCGTATTATTTGGAGACACACTCAAGGTCATGGGTTTCAGTTTAATTACCTTGATGCGGGGAGTCTCTGCGTTGTTCAAATAGCCCAGAGATTGCCAACTGAAAGGTGCATTGAAATACGTCGGGGATGGAGGGATTTGCAAACATTGACATCCGCCAGGCTTTCCTGTGTGAACCATCAGGAAATCCTGTTTTCCCCGGCCTATTTTCCTGTCACGTGGCGGTTGACTTGCGGTCCATACATGGCGCCGGTGAATGACGGTGAGTAAATTGGCCGCAATTCGGAGAAGAAGAATCATTTGGTGATTCCAGAACTTTTGTGAAACCTTTACCAATAGAAATTCACTTTTTTGCAGGTATCAATGAAAGAGATATATAAAATAAGCAGAGCTGTGCTCAGGGGGACGGGGCCTCTCGGAGTTGACCGCCGGGTTTTCAGGTCCGGACCCCCTCGTCTGGATCCAAAAGCTTGTTTGTCCTCTTGACACTGGGCTCCTAGTAGGCTACAGAAAAGTGAAAAGTGACGAACTTGGTCAATCTCGCTGTTTCATTCTTCCATTTCTGACAGCGCATGTTTCTTGTGAGTAGGCAATGATAATTTCGTGTTGCAGCAGCTTGTTGAAAGGAAGGGCCGCCTAAAAGCCTTTGCCCATTCATTCATCACGGGAAGATTTTAGTTTTGGTACCAATCACAGAGTTTCAGCCAAATATGGCAAAATGGGGGCATTTTGAGGTTCACATCAGGAATGTTGCTCAAAATGGTTAAAGTTCTACTTTTCAGATGCTCCCACTGACCATAATCTTGCAGCTGCGCTTGACAGGCGTTTACAGGTGGGCCCTGGTTAATCCGAACAAACAACAGTTAGTGTAAACACTTCAATTTGGGTGAATTTGAATTTAAGCATGCAGAATAATGCATGAGTGATCTGTGTGTGATTTCCACAGGAGTTCAATTTATCTGTGATCTCGGTTTTTTCACATTTGGATTTAACCGGGACCCACCTGCATCTGAGTTTTCAATGCGCACGCGTGAGAAAATTTCTCCGAGTGGGCGCATCTCGAAGAAACGCTATATAAATCCGTACAACTCATTCATTCCTGTCGGGTAATCGGCGTATTGTGATTCTCGTCACAGGGGAAATTGACAACTGCACAGACGGCTAATGGTTGTGCGTGGAATATCAATGTCTTGTTGAATTTTAGTTGTATCTCCTCCAACACCTTTTCCATTCATTCTCTTTCAGGCGAAGGAGAAATTGCCAAGAGGATTTCTTGCCAACTTTGCTGAAACTCTGCCGTGTGCAGTACCTGTAAAATGGCTCACCCGCCCCCTGGCACCACAAGCCTTCGCAAAAAAGGGGGAACTCCATCCTTGGACTCAACTTCTTTTTGCGGGGGGCGGGGAGACCTGAGATCGGCTGAGACCTGCAGCGCTGGTTGCCCTGTGGCCTGCGATTTAGAAGTATAGGATCACCTCCTGAGGCACCGAGACCAAGCCCAGGTGCCGAGGAGGTGATCCAACTTCTACTACACATGCAATCAACCAGTCAAAACTACTGAGAACCCCATTTGAGCCCTTCACACCTTGATTGCATGGCAGATTACTTGACGGTTGACTGTATGTGTAGAAGAATTCCGTTTCTTCAGTTTGACACAAACCTTGTGCAGCTAGCCAGCATTGAGCCCAAAGGTTCTCAGGTTCACAAAAAAAAAATTCTCAACCAATGGCAACCAATCTCAATGCAGCTTTGTCGTTTGGTGTGTGTTGTTCGCTCGTTACTTCTCCTTTCTGCACAAAAACTGAAACTGAAACATGAACCCACAGAAGACAAAGCCGTCTAGACAATTGTCTTAACGTTGGCAAAGCGCGATTCCAATTCAATTTCCCAGGCAACCAACATCTTCCCAGTCTGTGAGCACTGCAGGAACAGTGAGTGACCTTTGTTGGCAAGAAAACGCCAGGAGAAAAAAACACATGTACCACCTCCCAAGCTGAAAGAGCTGCAAAACAACAAAGAACTGTCATCCGGCAACTCTCCGAGTTCATTCTAGTTGCCAATTCTGGAGGGTTCTGTGGCCTATGTTGACCCAATGCATGGACCTCCACTGCCGTGGACGAAGCAGAAGCCACAGGTGTGTTGAGGCCCACAGAGTACATTCTCCACTCTCCCTCAGAGGTGCGACAGCCTCTCCATAACACCTGATGTTCTCCCCGAAAGAGTTGGACAATACCCAACCACAACAAGATACAGGTGTGTGATGCCCATGTTTGTCCTTTTTTTCAGATTTGTTTTTCAGACAATTCCCAACTAAGGAAGAGAAATCACTGAAAAGTAAGGCAAAAACAAACGGCAGTGCAACACCTTCGGGAGAGACTGTTTCTCGCACCTCCTCAACCCACAGAGAAGCAGTATTTGAACTTTCCCCGAACTTGATGAAACTGATAACAAGTTGCTGGGCAACCATATCAATCTTTGGAATCTGAGTATATACAGGTGCCTTAAAAGAAGGCTTATCTCTTCTGTTCGTCACGTGCGCAAAAAAAAAAAAAAAATCCCGATAAACCAGCAGGTTTTCTTTCCATGACTCTCGTTTTGGGGCATGCTAAGAGGAAGAATTCTCAGTCCGGGATGGAGACAGTCGAGCCAGTGCGTACTGCTGTTACTTTTTCTTATTTAGCTTTCCGACTGGTGAACCATTGCAGCGTCACTTTGCGTCATTGCCCGAGGGCTACCTACAGCTGGGTATTTGCAGGATTTTGCTTCCCTATATATCTCTTTTGTGGTTGGCCAGACTTTTTACCAAACAATTGTGGTTGTTTGGCAGCTTCAGGTGTTGGCGTGGTTGGGAATTTTCTGACTCATCAGTGCAACCAACATTTCAGCAAAAATTAAAATGTTAAAATTGGACACAATCCTGCAGTATCAGAGTATCCCGCAGATTTGAGCCCACAGGACATCCACACATTTTGTGTGGCTTCTAGTTGGATTTGAGATGTCAAAAAAATCCTCAACGAGAATGCTTCCTGTTTTGAGTGTGGGGGTTCCGTTGTCCCGTTGTCCCGTTGTCCTTTTTCAGTGAGCCTGACATTCTGTCAAGGAGTCTGCCAAAATGTCTCTCTCCTGGTCTGAAGAATTGCCTCAAAACGTACACACTCAGGAACAATGCCCCCAAGACAAATCCCCCCCCCCCATTTTCTATCAAGTGACTCTTACGGGCCACAAATATTCAATTTCACCTCTGTTTTTGCTCCCGAGACAAATCTACAGCTGTTTTTTGTTGATGCAAAATGAAAATAACTGGTGCAGGAAGGTTATCAGAATTCAGCAGGTTTCAGATGTTCCAGGTTTATTCCGTCCAGCCCGAAAAAATTGGATTTAAATGATGCGGTGAAAATCGTGATGGCCTCTGAAAAGTTATGCAGCCAGAAAGGTTTTAGCAAGTTTTCTAAAAGGGCCATGGTTCTCTCTCTGGCCCTGACATTCCAGAATCAATCTCTTCCAGACCGAAGAAAAGTACTGGCTCAATACAGGTCCCTCCCGCCTGATCCGAACATGGATAATCCGAATGCCTGGTTAATTCAAAGTCCCATGGAAATCACAAAAAATCTCTCTCATGTTAATCTGCCCACTTCCTGCAAAACTTACCTAAGTCTATTCAAAAGATTTTCTCTTTTTTACATTTTTGAATTAAGCGGGAGTTACCTGTATCTGCCAAGCGTTGTTTCCATCGCTGTACGTTCTAGTTAAGCACCACTAATGCACACATGTTCACGTGCGTGTTCATGGCATTGATCAGTTCAGCAGGGTTCGTGTTACTCAGCCTTTAAGACGCTTTGCGAGCGTCTTCCACGTCCGTTTACACAGCAACAGCTGTCTGTGCGTGACTACAAACCGAATCCACACTGAGATGCAAGGCAGACAACCTTCAACGCGGATAACCTATTCCGTTAGCAGCGAGAGCGGGAGTCCTCAGGTTCTTGGCTTCCCTTGACCCAGAGATCCATTTTTTAACAGAATCATAGTTTTGAGTCACAAATGCTAAAAATGGCAAATTTAGTGGGGAAAGACTGGAGTTGAAGGCCCCTATGTCTCGTTTCGTTCTTTCCTGGGCACACTGCTTCAAAATGAACACAACTGATGCAACAAGCAGGAGGCCCTTTTGAGCCCTTTCTTATCGTTGACGTGTCCAATTCAATGTCTCCGAGAGGCTTGTGAATCCTGCACCAATATCTTTGTCCCACACCAACCAATAGCCATCCATCCATCCATCCATCCATCCGTCCATCCATTACTCGAAAACATCTCATTACAGCTGTACAAATGTTGCAAGTTCTTTCCTGAAAAAGTGTTTTAGCCAAACTCCCTTTCGAGAGACACGAAGACACCTGAATAAAGCAGAGCAATAACCCTCTGAATAACTCAAGGCCAAAAATTGTGATTTCAGTTTTCGCTTCAGGGCAGAAGGATATCTAGTGTAGATCTGTAGAATAGTCCATGCTGAGACTACAAGGGGAAAAACAGATTCAGTTCCAGCTTAAATCAGCATTGATGGAAAGACTCGTTCGCCCCGAGAGGTGGTGGCCACGACACACCGTTGCGAACCTGGAGACTATAAATCGAAAATCTCGCCAACCTTATTGAGCCAACACACGAGAGCTAAACCCGAGGGAATCTCAAGGCAAATATATCCCTATTAACCGTGTCGGGATAGATTAGCTCATAAAGCGTCATTCACAGGACAAGTTAAGTGGTCATACGAAGGTATAACCGTACATCAACATTCCTGCATCTAAAGAAGTTGGTCCTCTGGGACCTGTGGGACAGCTCTGCTATACCAGTGCTCTCACATACAGCACAGAGGGCCCGGCCGGCTTGGCTTTTTGATCTGCTTCCAGGTCCTGTAAGTCCCTTGGAAAGCGCTGAAAGTCAAGATTCCGTCGGGGGAGTAAATTGCAATGTACGGTGCCTCAAAAAATCTTATGAGGCCATCAAGGGTAAAGGCTGAGTGCGGCTAACGAAGAAGTTTCGTGTGGCTTGGAGGGGCTTTGCGCGACTTTGCCGTCCATAGGGAATAAATTAGACGTCCACCATGCCTCGCCCCCTGTCCTAACAAGTGCGCACAAATCCGGATTGTCCTGTTCTCAGAGGAAATCAGATTCATGATGCGACACGTACAGGTGACACGGAGATAGCACTGGGAGAATTGATACCTTTGGACGCCACAAGAAAAAATAGACTTCCATGCAGAAGAGACAGAAATCCTCTTGAAGGAAACAAAAAAAAAAAAAAAAAAAAAAACACACACACAAAAACCA
>JAAUYG010123438.1_pt1 | contig 12456 bp, 10 predicted proteins | sample 7278091 | NCBI WGS metagenome assembly JAAUYG01 (sample SAMN14350201, study PRJNA611818) | marine sediment metagenome | isolation source: surface marine sediment (0.6m) | place: French Polynesia: Moorea | collected 2018-08
GCTCAAAAAAAAAAAAAAGTTTGGGCGTATGGCCCAGGGGAAGCCAGAACTGAAATTTGAAAGCAATCCATGCAGTAACTTCAGAGATAATCGATGCCACAGACAGACGACGGACGACGGACGAATTTCGATTTCATGAGCTCTGCTGATATAGTCAAGCAGAGCTAACAATGAGTAATGTAGTTTTAAAGCCATACTAGTATTTGCGTGATCCAATGTACTTGCTATGTACACAGTCGAGCAAAACTACTTCTACTTTTGACTGAAGTGTTCTGAGTGTTGTGGTTAATTTCTGCCTTTGCTTGGTCATACTTATCAAAAGCTCTATTCCTGCTGGCATAATCAGCGGTTATCAGGGCTCAGAATAAGATAAGGAAACATTTATTCTTCGTGCTCATTCTCTAGCGACTGGCATTTCTGCCGAACAGGATCTTGGGAACTAATTGAAATGGCCTACTATTGCATGTACTCGGTTCTCTGAATATTACCAATATCCCTATTCTTTGCCATCAGAGTGATTGTTCGACTCACCATTGTCGTACCGGACTCACAAGCTCTCCCAGTGTGCAGTGGCTCATCCATACAAAAAATTAATAACCTGCGTTCTATTGGCATTGAAGTAATGTGTATGCTATGTAAGAAATGTCCCGAGTGCAATAACATGCTAAAACGAGCAGAAAGGTTTCTATAATACCCGTAAGCCACGTCCATTACAATTGCCGAAATATCGATCTCTAACCTATGGATATAGTAGATTTGAATACTCAGCACCTAAGGTGTGAAGCAATTTTGATAACACAAAGTTTAACGTCATCTTGATAAGGAGTTCTTTTTAATGCTATGATAAGTATGGGCAAGAATATTTTTTTCATGTGGCCGTTGTATTGTAATAAAGGGGGTATGTGTTTTGAATAGAATGTAATTCATCTCGTTTTACATACTCACTTCAAATCAGTTCACACTTCAACTTATTCTAATATCATCAACAGGGCCACTAGTACTATGCACTAATGTTTATTGTTTACATTGTAACCGACGTAAAATAGATTTTATCTGATACACAGAGTCCCTACAATACTGTGTATTGCGATAAAGAACCAACCTGACGGTTCATCCCTCATGTAAGACGATAACGAAAACTTCAGGATATTTTAACGAAGAAGAAGGCTCGGGTGCGACTCGAAGCCGGACCATATCCGTTCAAGAATAATATCTAATGCTATATAACATAGAGCCGGAGACCCTACTGCTTTCACCATCGAGGCTGCTGGGATCGTCGCTGTGTGGTCCATATTTCAGCTCCCTGCTCACTATCTTCTATGCAGTAAAAGCCAAAACCGGTGCCTTCTACAGGTGAGTAATACTCATACACCAGGTAGTAGCGAATTCTATGGTGATGTCTTACATGAATGAATTACAAAGCTGACTCAAAATAAATAATTCATTACAGACCACCTAAAGAAAACGCTAGACCATCTGATGACGTGTACTATTATCACATAGTCTGTGACAAACTGTTATCATTACATGTACATAACCACATACACCATCCTGGCCCTTTGTGTGTTGCCATAAAAACAAAATAGGAGGTCAATATTTGAGGCGATAAATGATCTTAAATCTCCTGTGGTTTTAATCCCTAAGCATAACAGTATTTGTATATTACCCTTAGTTCCATATTACACATGTAGGTAGTCTTAATTTCTAGAACCATCTCTAACCAGCATATAAGATACATGTACAAGGTCGCTGTTGCATGGATATGCTAACTTGTAATAACTTGTTACAAAGCTCTGTCTGGAGTGCATCACGCCATAGCACTGACAGTCATTCAACAAACCTCTTCTTGTCTAGGAGATCCATCAGCGTGTTGGTGATACACGGGTGTGATATGTCCACCGACCTATACCGCATGCGGATGATTCGGTCTCGTCTTCTCTCCGCTATATACATCTAGCCAGACAGACATACACGTAGAGGTTGCACCAGTCAGTGCTCACGAGGCTTGGACCAAGCATCTGTATGAACTGCTGATGCTGATAGCGACCATTGTAGCGCCCTGATACACCAAGACCATCAAAGACTGCATCTGGGATAAGCAAGACTTATCAGCACCTGCAGCAGCGTGGAAGGGATGAATGCATGTAGTTCTTTGTCTTTGTTTTTCACCAAGACCACATCGCCGACAGAAAGCACACATTTTAACCTATCAAGCTCCTTTGCATCTTCATAAACCACAGCCTGTCTCTAATGCATTGCATGGAGATGTTGTAGCTACCACGAATACATGGCAATGGCGGGTCAGAATGGCTCCTCTGATGTGGTCGGGGATTGAACCCAGACCTTCTACATGTCAATTGAGCCATGTTTCCTACATGGCATGTAGATGCCGAAATGCACTGTCAATTTTGGGGTAATTCAATAACATTGGTTGCTTAGTCTTGTATGAAGTGCCCAACTGTACCATTACATTTGACATTGACATGTGAGATTAATGTCAGTTACATCCATTTAGATTTCTTGTTTCGACCAATTTGACATTAAACTGAATCCACTAAATACGTATTAAACAAACCGCTGTATAATACCGGTAATGTAGACAACGTTGCGTTTTCTTTCCCATAGGTATTTTTCGTCAATGAAGTGATACATATTTCGCTGCCTTCGTAAGCTTTGTGTTCAATGCTGCTTCAATATGCCGTTGAAAGAAGTTCTTAACGTATCTGTAGCATGACTATCGTGGCCAATCTTGATCTGATTTTCATTGCAGTGTCATTGTTATTTTCTTCACTCTCATACAAGCAAACCAAGCTAGCCACCACCGAAGCCAGCTGTTCAATACGTAATTATTATCGTGGTAATAATAATTACGAAGATTACATCTTCCTTTTTGTTATTGACTTGGACTAATGAACATTGCGGCTTGTTAATTTCATAGGGCTTAGTGCGCGTAGACCAATTCACGCCTTTATCATATATAAAATGATAGAACTTATCCAGACATTGCATCTCAATTTCTGTAATCAGATGACCGCCCATTACATGTAGATCAATTTACAGGCAGTCGATTATTACAGGTATAATATAATGCCTATATTCATAGCTTACTGTTTAGGGTTCTAGGCAAGTTTTCATTTTTTTACCTTCGTTATTTGATTTTGGTCACTATCCTTCATAATTTACTTACACTACATACACTTGCCACACACTTATACTACCCAAATCTATTTATATAAGTAAGTGTTTGTTCGTTATGGTTTATTGTAATATTAAAAACATAATAGTATACATGTAACAGTTCAGTCTCTGAACTCCTATTATCGGCTGACGGCTTCAAATGTTTACATCGCAATCGATCATTCCAGTAGCATAAATCATAACTTGGACAGGCAGTGTCGTCTTTGTTGTCGTCTGTTAACTGACGAACTTCTTAACCACCACCATCACTACATTGGCCCAGTCGATCAGCACTACCTTGATTTTGTATACGGCATATATACCCACCTCCCCCCCAACCAACATGGAGTCGTGGAAAAGAAAGACATCGCCCCGGGGACATCGCAAGCAAACAGTATTTATAAAATGATCCTACGTGTCAAATCTGCAAACAATTTATATCATCTTCAATAGTTTACAAAAGAAAGATCAATAATAGTTTATAGTTTTGTAACAGTGTATAGCTTTATTCTCAGTAAGCTTCAAACTAGACTCGAACGGAATACTAGAAGACTAGCTAGCGGGTACATATGTAGCCCTGAGCCAGCATTTCACTGTGACAGAATGTGTGTGGAATGCCTGTTCATGCAACATCATGAAGGAGCCATTGGTTGACCTCAAGGTCATAATGCGGTCGTTGACATTAAGAGTGGAATCCATATATTTTGAACATTCTCTTTCTTCCTTTCTTTGCGATGGAATTTTTATAGCACATGAGGCAGTAATAGATGTTTGGCTGCTATAAGGGCTCGCTTCATACGTACAGGTATTCAGAATGCACTGTGGTTATTCCGAAATAGGGTTTCAGTCGCTTCTATGCTCTTGGGATAATTATAGGAGTTAAATTCTCTTCCCTGCTCGCATCTCGTTCTAACCTGAAGAAACCGAGGTATCTTCTCTAAGTGAGGTTAAGAAGAGGTAGGGGTAGCAGCATAGGTCAAGAACAGAAACGCCCTAGACAATGACGAGCCTTCTGGGGCGCCAGTGGGGCCGCTGCCTCAGGACCAAATAGTAGCAGTGAAACAGGTGATCCGGACCCAGTGTGTGGTCCTTTCCTAAACTGTGCAGTCAATCGCAATGAGAGAAACTCCAGAGAGCAACACCACACGAGGTGGGTTTGGTTCGAGTTTTCAGTGTTGAAGTTCCCACAGCACTGTGTACTGTTGCTGTCATTCGTACAATCAGGGAATGCCCTATCGATCATTGTCACTTGTTACGCTCCGGCGAACACTAACCGTATTCGTTTGAAGAGGACTTGTGTTTTTGCACCGGCTAGCAAATCATTATGCCCCATGAAAGGGCAACCACTGCTTCGCCTGCGATCATGGAAATTTTACTCAAACGTCCTTTCATGTATCTCTGATGGTATCTCCAGTTGTTTAATAGCAACTGCATTTAAAACCAACTATTTTATCTTCTGGATCAATCTGTGTCTCTGCTTTACATTAATAATATAATGTACAATATATGACCCGTGTCTGACATGGGTCATTTACTGTAAATATATCATGTATATTGCCAATGAATACATGTAAACTGATGATCAGGGGCCAGATAGACAGGTATTGCCGTGTAATACGTTGCCTGAATATTAAATTTCTTGGTTTCGAGGAAGCAGAGACTTTATAACCCCCAGTTATTCTTCAGACCATTAGCGACATGTAGTTTCCTTTTAAACGTTAGTATTAAGACTTTTAACTGCACATCGTAGAGTCACGTGTAAAATTCAGTCTGGCGAATTTTCATCTGCCGTCCGATATATATCGCTTCGCGTTGCCGGATAAAACTGAGCCAAATCATATAAAATATAATAGTCTCCCAAACCATGTAAATTGTACTCTTCCTATAAATAGACGTTAAAAATAAACTCTGACCACCAAACTGTTAATCTCTAGGCGTCATTGTCAAAACTCTAAAATAAATAACAAATCTTGAATATTTCATTTGACTATTTCGGAATTTCTATATGTCTACGTGTGAAAAAAAATCTAAATCCATTTCACCAGTTTTAATGACGGCTCCAGTCGTCAAATCACGCCATCCTTCAAACATTTAATACATGGTTTTTATACCGTCTCTTTGGGCAGCAAACAGGTACACGTGTATATTCACAGAGTACTTTGTGCACAGGATATCTGGACCATCAAATAGACCTTTGGTGTAAAGAAATCGATTCTAGTTGATCTGTTTGGTATTAGATCAACGTTGTTCCCACCCTGCAATTTGGCAGTTGTAGAGAATACAGAAGATAGCAGTTTTACAAACACAGAGATATAACTGTACTTTATCGGTCATAAGTTTTGGCATGTCTACACAGCACGAGATGCATCGCGATATCTGTGTGGTACAGCCAAAATCTTGAATGTTATTTAAAGTTGCATTGTTTAACATTTTTTCTGTACAACTTTCAGTGAACTGTTAACCGAGGAAACGCATACATGTATATAGAAAGACGGAAGATAAACGACGGACGGACGGACGACGGATATCTTCAGTACTCTTTTCGCCATCCCTGCTGACTTCCTAAAATGTATTTGTCATGGAAAGGACTACTATTGGATATAAATAGATTAACTATGTACCTTGGCACTAGAAGTACATCTAGTATGGCATTGCAATTGTTGCTTGCGATCGTCAGGTGTGCACGACCAACTTGATCCTTAAAGTTAATCTTGTGACTCAGATATGTACTGCTTTTGGTAGAGTAACATAAAGGAATAAGAGTTCCAGGGGCCTTTATGTTCTGTTTGGTGAGTTGCCGGATATGTCTTTGAATACACCTAACAGCCATACAGTTACTAGCCAAGTAGTTATGTACCTGAGGTGGCCATATAATACTGTCAAAACTCCGAAATGCAGTAAGTGACCTCATACCAATTTTGGCCAATTAATGGTCACAAATACAATGCATACACTCAGTTCTGACCCACGAGGTCCAAATTTGGCCAGTCCTTTTCGAGATACAAACCTATCGAAAATTGGAAATGCACCGAAATAATCCGATAAAATGTCTAAAATCCGAAAAAATGGAAATACGCTGAATCATCTCGGAATGTTCTGATCAAAGGACCTTGTATATGCTAAGTACTTACTCCTTAGGTCCAAATTTGGTTAATTTCGCTCTACGACCAACTGTTTTCAAGATCCAAGGTTGTCAAAAATCGGAAAAATCAAAAATGCGCTGAATGACCTCAAAATGACCGTCAACACTCAACATTCAAACGTACCTGGTGTACACTAAGTACTTACCCCGGGGCCCACATTTTGGTCCACTTCATTCTATGACCAGCCATATTTTGAGACATAAAGTTGTGGACAATGGGACAAATTAAAAATGCACTGAATTACCTCAAAATAACCTTGAACACCAAACAGTCAAAAGTATCTTGTGTACACTAAAGTTCGTACCCGAAATCTTGGTCCGGTTCGCCCCACGTCAAGCCTTTTTCAAGATACATGGTTGTCGAAGATAGGAAAATTGGAAATGCACCAACTGACCTCAAAATGACCTTGAACACTTAGCACTCAAAAGATGAATATAAGATCAAATTAATTTAACGCGAGTTGTAAATGTCAACAGAAATATTAGTACAATGCTATTATCTTAATAGTACCTTACATACACTAAGTACTTACCCCCGAGGCCCAAATGTGGCCCATTTTTTTCTCTACGATAGGCAATTTTCACGATGTCACGCTTTTTATAATTATAAGTTGACTACTATATCAGATGTCCAGAAAGGAAAAAGAAGACAAAATGCCCACAATTATTTTTTTTTTAATTTTAACAACTTTGGTAGAGACGGGCCCTAAGAGGGACCATGCATGAATTGGGGGGTGGGGATCTGTGGTCAGTTTCTCGAAAAGTATGAAGTTTAGAAACGGATTAAGTTCACTGATCACCTTGGCAACCATTGTCTTTTCCATGAATAAGATCACCAGTGGACTTAAGATTTTTGAGAAACCGGCCCCTGATGTTAACTTTCAGATTATCTGTCGTCTGAAACCTTTACTCCCATATGGTCAGATGTTAAGAAAAGAGAAAAAAAATTCCAAAATCGAAACCTTAAAATGCCACTAGTTTAGTAGAAACCCTCCTTAGGAGAATACATGAATGTTGTTAGTGGATCTGTTGTGTCCTTACAGGAGAAATGCCGGTCCCATGTTAACAAAAACAAAGAAAAGGTAAAAAAATCAAGAGCATAAAAATTTTGAGAAACAAACAAATAATGGTCTGGAGATATGGTGGATAGATACCCCTACACAAAATATGATGTTAATCTGCTCGAACATTTCCAATAAGACCGGTTATACAGGCGGACGTACGACGTACGACGAACGACAATGCCATGACATTAGCTCTACTGTGCAGTGGTCCAAAGCAGAACAAAAATTGCAGCTCTTTAGTAAGGATGGCATGGATAGTTTGTGTCTCACGTCTTTTCTTTATAATGTACTAAGGATTATTTGCACGTATTCAATTGGATGCCCGTCTTTGCATATTAGCTCGTAATATGTGAAGATCCAGCATAAAATTCTTGCATCAATGCCAGCATGTATTATATATGATTGGTATGGGTTGCGTTTTACCTTGTACACCTCAAGGTTAATTTGATTTCAATCAGTAAATTTGGTTGACTTATAATACTGAGGCATGTCTTTAAACTGAAAACAATTTCAATGTCATGTTACTGTTTTTGTACATAGGAATTTCTTTTATAAACATTTATTTATTTATAGAGGTTTACAACAAGCGTATTGCATTTTAATGTTCACCTCTATACATAGGAATTCCTCGTGGCCATTAGATTTGACCATCAGTCACTATATCTATAAGGCCAGTGGTATCATTTTGTAGGTTTTTTAGGTCCCTTTCAGTACTCCTGAATATCACATTATATTACTGGTGATGTGTATTTTGATTCTTTCAGGATCTGCCTTTGCACGAAAGAGAGAAACCAACTCGTCCAGATTTCTCTCAGCCATGGAGTCATGGAGATGTTATTTCTCTGTGGAAGAAAAACAAAAGTGTTTGCACTCTATGCTCACCTGTCATGGAAGCCATGTTCAATAGAGACTTTCGGGAAAAAGAAGCCAAGCAAGTTTGACTTAAGGGGAAGAAATGGAACGATATCTATGCTTTGATGGAAGTAATACATCCCCCCAACAACTAAGGCTTGGATTGTCAGTAATAGGGCTTCCGATAAAATCTTGCACAAATACACCTATATGTATGTTCGCAAAAAATGATTACACGAAAAATTCGGCGCACGTTATAGGCATACATGCAGTATTATTTATACCATTTAATATGTGATTTGCTGTGAATATTTCATAAGAACGCCTGTTATGTTCACTACCTTAATTGGAACCACCGACGTATAATAGCGCTTTGGTTTGTGGATTGGTATGAGAATTTCTTACGAAAAACGCAAACATGCTTGCTTCCCTCTCGACTAGTTACTAATACAAAGAGAGCTAGTTGTCACCTGAAAGTGGACCTTTGTTGATGCATTGTACGAGTAAGTAGCAGTTGTTAGCAGACGTTAACTTTTCTCTAACACATTGTATGCAAAATATCATAAAGTGCGCGTAGAACTTAATATTTATTTGCTGCACAATTTGACATTATTTAAATAACATATAAAACTATAAAACACGAATGTACTGTAACAGCAATGGGGGTACATTGTATATAAACTAGATATAACTACAAATTACATTAAAAAAGGCAAAATACAATTACTCCGGTCTAAGGTCAGTTGCAATTCCTTTTGCTCAATTAAATAAGTAAATATTGTAATATAACGTGTGTTCTGCTTTAAGTCAGGTTAGAGTAACATGACTTTAGGGTAAGAACATCTTCAGTGGTACTTAAAGGGAAACAGAAGATTTAAAATTCAGTAATTCGTATGGGAAAATGTGTTGTACTTGAAACAATACCCAAACAATTATAAGTGAATGTATTTAGAAGTCTAACTTTAATTACCCGGTTCCTGTGGAAACTCCATTCATAGGAGACTCTAGACGGTATAATTAGTTACTGCTATGTAGTTTTCGCTTTGTGCTGTTTCAGACTCCACAGTTGAGGTCCTTCTCCCCCTGGCGGAGGAATACCAAATGACCACACTGACTAGATAGTGTGAGAGCTTCCTGTCAGCGATACCCCATCAGTACGGAGCCTAGTTCTGACTGAAAGATATCAACTGATCAAACTGAAGCCCAAATGCCTCCAGTATATTAAGTTAAAAATGCAAGCGAAGATATGCATGATGGCTCCTGATTACCTCAATGTGGCCACGGAAACGCAAAACGAGGTCTTGATGGACAAAGCTGTGAGCTACATGTATGTGACCGTCTCAGATGAGGTGCAACAATTCTTGGATTCAGCTGGCCCGTGGAGTATAAAGGAGCATTGCACTGACCATTACCGTTTCGAGTTCAGATGCCGGATGTGCCACAAAGAAGTCTATTCAAGTGCCTCTCACAAAATAATTGTGGTCATAAGCGGTGTGCAAAAATAAGGAAAACACTAATAATAAAACCCGTCCCACAGTTTGTACGTGGTTGAGATTTAAGTGAAAGTAAATTGCGTTTTAATTGTGCGTGCTGCTTGCTCTAGGCTGCATTGGTAGTTTCATGAGTTACTGAACAATTCTTTACTTTCCACTAATCAAGATTTCGATCTATAATTTTGCAACAACAGTGTAGGAAAGTTATTATATTGTATTTGAGGTAGGTCTACTACTACGGAATGACTTCAGAGCTTTGTTTTTGTTTTCAAAAGTCAAAACTACGCCATAAACAAATGATAAAATTAAAGTCGTACGACGCGAAAGTCAATACTACAACACATACCTCACAGCTAGGAATTAATAAAATTCGAAACTATGGTATAAAAGTTGACGATACCATCACATGTAAAAGTAAAGCTGGTTCCTCCCCTTGGCCCAAGAATAGACTCTGTGACGCCATACTGCTCAGTGCTAACCCCTATATGAGGAGTCCAGTATATGCTGAAACATACCTTGCAACTGGCCAAGCTACGAACCAAGTGCCTGGCTTAACAGAAATAAAAAGGGTAGATACTAACGCTCGAGCCGTACTACCGAAATATGAGTCCTGAAGTCAAGAGTGAGGTACTGACGATCATTAAATTATGAGCGCACGTTAAGGACAGTGCACAGTATCGTGCATCAAGGACAGTGCACAGTATCGTGCGTTAAGGACAGTGCACAGTATCGTGCGTTAAGGACAGTGCACAGTATCGTACAAACACCCGCGGCCTTATGTTACCGAGAAAAACGCCTATAATCCCGAATCTCGGAAAAATCTATTTCGCAATGGTGCGCACTTAAAGCAACTGTTAAGGATAACGGATTAATGGAGCAAATCATTCGATGTGTCGGCGTCAGTCCGTGACAAGCAAATTTACTTGGATGTGAAAATGCTTGTGTTTGTACGACCGTTCGTAAGGGGGTGTGAGGCATCCTGCACATTGCATCGGCCTCACTTGCGTCCATTTAACACCTTACTTACATCTAAAAGGTTTTCAGAAAATAAGTAATGCTTGTCGTCTTATTATATTGCAGTAACGTACGTCATTGCTGTACTATCAGGTGTCCGACATGATGGGCAATTATATTTTATATTTTCGCTTTGGCCGGAAATCAGCCAATATCATGAGCACTAAATACCAGAATTAAATTTGATCTCGACAAACGCTGAATATTTTATTGCTGTATCGAGTTATATTTCCATATTTTGAACGCTGCCTGCTAGTCCTGACATGCTTACCCATCTGGCTTGTAGGCTGCTTCTGGATTATTCCCCTACGCTAGCCGTGACACGACCCTTTATTTTGTCCCCCCGCACTACGCTAGTACACCAGTAAACAGGAACTCGGGGCTATCCCCTACGCGTGAGGCATAAAACTGGAATAAACACCAGGGTTGGAATAGGAAATTCTAAGTTTTGACTTACGCCACCATTGACAGCATTGCAGTTGCCGAAATAAGACTGGTTTGGATCAAAGCATTTTCGTGAACACAGACCCACCGAGCAGAAAGCCGATGGACAACTGCAGGGAAAGTAAACGGTGCAACACTTTATCACGTGACAACGGTCAGAGGTAGGGAAACCCGGAAGTCGGCACACAGCCAGCCGAGGAAACTCCCAACCTAGATCATCAGATGAGACTGGTGAGGACATAAGATATAATATATTGCCAGAGAGTGCAACATCTTGCAAAAAGTATAGAAATGTTTTCATTTGTTTATCAATTTAAATATGTTGAGTTCTGGACTACCAAATATGTATTCGTACTCTTTTTCATGACAGGATGTATCGATTGTGGGGTCGGCGGCTTGTCTATTATTATACCAGTATCACAAACCATTGTTTACCATTTATTTATTTATTTATGTATTTATTTATTTATTTATTTATTTATTTATTTATTGAGCTGATCTATTGATTTGCATGCTATTGTAATAGTGATCATAACTATGATTTTTATCGTGATGTTTTATTATTTAAGCTTCAGCTTTCTATTGCTGTCATAAAAGGTATGTTTCAATGTTTCAGTTTCCTCTGTCAATCATCCACAGAGGTGATCTCAGACAGAACTAAATCCACGTAGACAGTACAGCAGCAGTGTCACATCAGCAGACGGGTATGTTGAATTCCTAGCAAATGATTTGTACGTTATATCATTCAATGTCATACGTCCGTCTCCTTGGTGAGGTCAGGAATGCATATTATAACATATACATTAATTAAGCCCATTGTTTCCAAATATGAATGCATAGTTTGAACTAGAAAATTTACGACTGGCTTGTTTTGGCCTAATCATAGGACCTCAAATGTGAAAAGCATAATAATTTCGAACGTTTATTGTCTTATAACTGCTATGTGGTCCTCAATAATGTATGAACAAGAAACGCTCCATACTTTTAAAAGGCTATGTTTGAGAAAAGTTTTATCTTTGTAGAAAAGCTGCCATTATTTCCATTATCTTCATGTTTATTTATTTAGTTATTAAAACTATTAAACATTTATTTCTTGATACTTCATTCATTTCTGTATTATTTATTTCTTTGTTACTTTATTCTTTATTCATTCTTCTATCTTCTATTTCATTCTTCTATTTATTCTTCTATCATCATCATCATCATCATCATCATCATCATCATCATCATCATCATTATTATTATTATTACTGTTATAGATCGGAAGAGC
>JAAUYG010279213.1_pt1 | contig 12455 bp, 12 predicted proteins | sample 7278091 | NCBI WGS metagenome assembly JAAUYG01 (sample SAMN14350201, study PRJNA611818) | marine sediment metagenome | isolation source: surface marine sediment (0.6m) | place: French Polynesia: Moorea | collected 2018-08
CGCAGATACGCTAGAGTGGTTACAACGGGAAATGACCCACCCTCAAGGTTATTTTTATGCTGCTCAAGATGCGGATAATTTTACTACCCCAGAAGCAGCCGAACCAGAAGAAGGAGCTTTTTATGTTTGGAGCTATGCAGAATTAGAATCTGTATTGAGCGCAACAGAATTAGCTGAATTACAGCGAGAATTTACAGTTACTACTCAGGGTAACTTTGAGGGCAATAATGTCTTACAACGCTCAAAAAGTAGCGCATTATCAGCTAACTTAGATCGGGCTTTAGCCAAACTATTTACCGTGCGCTATGGATCGCCCGCAAAGGAAATAACTACTTTTCCTTCTGCCAAAAACAACCAAGAAGCTAAAAACAAAGACTGGTTAGGACGCATTCCCCCTGTGACTGATACTAAAGCGATCGCAGCGTGGAATAGTTTAATGATATCAGGATTAGCTAGAGCTTATGGCGTATTTAGAGAGCGGTCTTATCTAGATTTAGCCACTAATGCAGTGCAATTTATGCTGCAAAACCAATGGCTAGAGGGAAGATTTCAACGCCTTAACTATGACGGGATAGCAACAGTTTCAGCACAATCAGAAGATTATGCCTTATTGATCAAAGCTTTGTTAGATTTACAGGCTGCTTGTCCTGACGATCTTCAGTGGTTAGAACAGGCTATTAGGATTCAAAGCGAATTTGATGAATTACTTTGGAGTATTGAAACAGGCGGTTACTATAATAATTCTACTGATGCGGGGAAAGATTTATTAGTGCGAGAACGAAGCTACATGGATAATGCCACTCCTGCGGCTAATGGGGTGGCGATCGCTAATTTAGTTCGTCTTTCTTTATTAACTGATAATTTGGAATATCTCGATCGCGCTCAACAAGGATTACAAACTTTTAGTGTGGTCATGGAAAAATCCCCTACCGCTTGTCCTAGTTTATTCACGGCATTAGATTGGTTTTTACATGGTACTAGCGTTAAAACCAGCAAGGAATATTTAGAGCAATTAAGTTCTTACTATTTACCTACTACTGTTTTTCGGCTAGAGACTGGGTTACCTAAAAATGCTATTGCTTTAGTCTGTCAAGGTTCATCTTGTCTAGAACCAGCAACTAGTATTGAGCAAGTATTAGAACAAATTCAGTCTGTCCATAATTAAAATATAAAAAAAACCAAGCATAAAATTTTAGTGATAGAAGTAGTTTCTCCAGGTAAAGAAAATCGCGATCGCTGCTTTGGCAACATTTAATGATGTGATTATTCGTCAAGCATTTCAATCGGGTATTCCTTTAATCGACTTAAGATTAACTTGTAACGAAACTCAAGACTATGCCAACGCCATCGAACCTTCTTCTGTTGGAGGAGAAAAAATAGTCAACGCGATTATGAATGTTGTTTTAGAGCATAATTTTCAAAAACCTTATACTCAAGTTTTTTACTGATGATCTTGGGAAACGAGTAGTATTGCGATCGTATACTTAATAGAATGGAAAAGCGATTATTAACAATTACTTATCAAATAGGAGAAGTAATTATTGAATTTTAGTGAATTACCACAAAATTTACCTGTACCTTTAGATGATGGAGAGAGTTCTCACTTATTAGGAAAAAGCTTGCCCAATGTTGTTCTTCATTCAACTTCCAGTAGACAAGTAAATATTTCAAACATTGATGGTAAGGTAGTATTCTATTGTTACCCAATGACAAGGCAACCAGGTGTTAAATTACCCGACGGTTGGGATTCCATTCCTGGCGCACGGGGATGTACTCCACAGTCATGTAGTTTTCGAGATCACTATCAAGAACTTCAAGCACTCGGTACTCAAGTCTATGGAATAAGTACGCAAGAATCTTCGGCTCAAATCGAAGCAGTGGAACGACTTCATTTACCATTTGAACTATTAAGCGATGCCAATTTTAAATTAACGACATCGTTGCAGTTGCCAAATTTTGAAGTGGAAAACAAGCGACTTATCAAACGTTTAACTTTGATTGCTCAAGAAGGAAAAATAGTAAAAGTATTTTATCCAGTTTTCCCTCCTGACAAAAATGCTCAGGATGTTGTGGATTGGTTAAAGCAAGAAAAAGCTTAATCAAGTGTGATCGTCAATCTTGTAGATTGGGTTAAATGAGGTGAAACCTAGCAGATCATTAGACGGGAATGCTTAGTACAGCGATCGCATACTGAATAGAATAAAAAAGCGATCATCTAAAGTTGTTTAACAAATAGTACTCTATGCTCTAATTTATACTGAGTTGCATTCAAATTGGTGATCTTACTCTCTGCGTTTTTCTTCTCGCCTTTGCTAGACCAGCATTCCCTTGCTCCTTGTGTCGGCGCGGGGTCTGACCTCTTTGCGCGAGATAATCTTGTCTCTCTGAAAGCCACTTAGTATTAGTATGAATCAAAAAATAGTTTAATTATCAATCACCGAAGTAACTTGTTTTTTACCATCGCTAGTAACTACGATCTTGTTATTTCCTAAAATGCCGATCGCTTTTTCTCCTGTTAATCTAGCCTTGGGATCTGCTTGTTCATAAATTACATTACCTGTGGCTGTAATTTCTTCTGTATCAATTTTCCAGGTTAATTGACGAGCATATAATTCTGAAGGCTTTTGCTGATTAATACCTTTTACCCCATTCTGTAACCTAGCTATCTGTTGCTGTAGATTTATTTCTCCTTGGTTACCAGTTAGACTAATTTGACGATCTCGATCTAAAATCTCAATCGGCTGATTAGTACTTCCCACACGCTGTTGATAATTCCAGGTAAGAAAATCTGTAGCAATCTGTAATGAAGGCTGGAGAGAAATTAATTCAATGTTATTATTTAAAATAGCAGTTTTATCAGCTAAATTTAGCTTAGCGCGATCGGCAACTAGGCGTTCGGTTACTGTTTCATCCTCGTTATAAGCCACTATTTGCATTGCACTAGGACTTTCTATTATATCTTGAGGAATATTCCATACGAGGCGATCGCTCTTTAACTGTAATCCTGGGTCATTGCTGGTGGCGATCGCATCCCCTTGTATTTCTAAGCTTTCAATGTCAGTAAAATATTTTCCTGTAGCAGCACTAACCTCTAAATTGGGGTGAATAGCTGTTAAATCTTGCTTAATTAAGAGTAAATTCTCTTGTGGTCGCCATTCGACTTCATCAGTTTTTACTACACTTTCATTGCGGGGATCGCTAGCGACTATTTCGTCTTTGAGGAAGATGATGTTGCCGTTGTCTCTTACTTCTCCTGATTTAGCACTAATCTGGAAAATTAGTTTTCCATCTTGCAACAAGTTACCAATTACTTGCTCCAAAGCGGCCGTTTTTTGATCCTCGCTATACAAAATACTGTCTGCCTTAATTTTCCAGACTGTATTCTCTGAAGCGTTAGATTGCTCTAAAATAGCATTATTTAGTAGCAGCTTCGTATCCAGTCGCTCTATGCTAGCAGAGGGGGATTCTTGTTTAGCTGGAGATGGTTGACAGCCATAAACACTAACTATAAATATTGCTAGTAATAAATATTTAACCAAGCCTACCAAGCTCATGTTTAAAATGGCTGTGCTATAAAATTTGGTATCTCTAGGATTAGAAATTAGTTAATGATTACTAATCCAACTTTTTACTATTTAGTACAAGGGATTGGACTCCGTCCAGGCTTCGTGATTGGACCGATCCCACCTGCGCACTGCCCTTGGGGCAATCACTTGTATCTATACGTGTTCATCTATGATACCGAATCCTGAAAAAGTACGATAAGGATCGCTGTGTTTGGTAGTCTTTTGAATATCTTCTTTGATTTGATCGAGATCGATATAGCGATCGGCCACATTGATCAAGCTATCACTAGTCATCGAGCGTAGACTAACTACTTCTACTCGCGCTCCGCGATAGCTAACCGCATCCACCGCATAAGCTAGATCTCCATCACCACTAACTAAAACAGCAGTGTCATAAGCAGCCACTAAAGCCATCATATCCACAGCGATTTCTACATCTAAATTGGCTTTTTTCGAGCCATCTGGTAGCTGTACCAAATCTTTGGCAATCACGCGATAACCATTGCGGCGCATCCAGAGTAAAAAGCCTTGTTGTTTTTCGTTGGTGCGGTCAACTCCAGTATAGAAAAATGATCTTAGCAGTCTCGATCCTCCAGTAAGACGATATAAAAGTTTACTGTAATCTATTTCGATGCCTAGTTGCAGGGCGGCATAGAATAAATTTGAGCCATCGATAAAAATAGCTACTCGACCCCTATTTTCTAGAATTTGTTCTGGTGTAAAAATAGGGTCGCTTCCGAAATTATCCAACATTGTGTTAAGCCTCGTTTTTTATGAAAAAAGTTATTTATTTGGGTGGATTAGCCCCATAATTACTGACCACCAAGGCAGCCAAACCAAGTATTCTAGTTTTATAGGCGACGACAAAGCTTTTCCAATTTTGATCGTTAGAGCAGATAATAAATTAACTTTAAATTAACTTTAAATTTGAGATAGGTCTGCTCAACTGTTACAAAAGTAGTGTAACTTTGAGTTGTCTTGTAATTCAGTAGATTTATACCAAAAAAAAACTTGACTGAGCTAAAAAACTAGCCATAATTTAATCTTCTGGAGGTAATTCCAGCTTAGAAAATATGGGGATAGCCTTACCCAAAGTCTTATTGGTTGATAGTTTGCCCCACTTTGAGTGCCAAAGAAAATCTTCTCTTGCTTTGTATTGCTCATCCTGATTAAAATCCCAGTCAAACCCCAATTGTTGATAAATTTTATTGCTAAGATTTGGGATAATAGGAGATAAAAGATAAGCAGATAAGCGAACAGATTCTAGTACAGCGTATAAAATTTCTTCTACTTCAACTTGTTTGTCTTGCTTAAACAAACTCCAGGGGGCGCTATCATCAATATATTTGTTGCAAGAGCGCACTAGAGTTAGAATTTCTTCACAAGCTTGACTAAATTGAAGATTTTCAGCTGCTTGGATAACACGATCGCCTAAGTCCATACCAATACTTTTAAGTGGATGGTCTGAACTATAGTTGTCACTGGTTAATTGCGGGATGTTACCTTGACAATATTTTTTCAACATTCCCAAAGTCCGATTGAGCAAATTACCCAGGTCATTAGCTAGATCGGCATTAAGCACATTAATAAAACGAGTTTCGTTAAAATCGCCGTCTTTACCTAATTCAATCTCTTTGAGAAAGTAATAGCGTATAGCGTCTGCACCATATCTATCGACTAAATCAAAGGGGTCAATGGTATTGCCCAAAGTCTTACCCATTTTGAGTCCGTCTTTGGTTAAAAACCCATGACCAAACACTCTTTTTGGTAAAGGCAAACCAGCAGAAGCTAACATAGCTGGCCAGTAAACTGCATGGAATCGCAATATATCTTTACCAATTAAGTGAAGATCGATCGGCCACCACTGAGATAAGGCATTGTCTAAAGTGGGCTTCTGGTCAGGTTCAAGTAAAGCAGTTACATAGCCCAAAAGTGCATCAAACCAGACATAGATGGTGTGTTTCTCATCAGTAGGAATGGGAAAACCCCAGTCCAAATTAACGCGGGAAATGGAGAAGTCCTTTAAACCCTGTTGGACAAAGTTGATAACTTCGTTGCGTCGGCTGGCTGGTTGAATAAAATCTGGTTGAGACTCATAGAGTTCTTCTAGCTGCTGCTGATATTTAGAAAGACGAAAAAAATAATTTTCTTCATCACGCCATTCTGCTTGTTTATTAGTGTGAATAGCGCAGTGATGATCTTCAATTAATTCTCGTTCTTCCTTAAATTCTTCGCAGGAAACACAGTACCAACCCTGTTGACGATCTAGATAAATATCTCCTTGTTTCCAGACACGTTCAAAAAACTCATTGACAATTGCCTGATGATTAGGTGCAGTAGTGCGACTGAAACGATCGTATTTAATATTTAGTTTGTCCCAGAGGGATTTAAAGCTATCAACAATGCGATCGCAATGAACTTGGGGTTCTAAACCTTGTTCAGCAGCGGTACGCTGTATTTTTTGTCCGTGTTCATCTGTCCCCGTAATCAATAAGACAGATTTACCCTGTAAACGCTGAAATCTAGCTGCGGCATCTGCCACAATAGTAGTGTAGGCACTACCAATGTGAGGTACACCGTTAACGTAATAAAGGGGAGTAGTTAAAGCAAATTTATGGTTATGGTCAGAATTATTCATTTAAATTAGCGATCATATTGCTCAAACTAAAAAGGTATAGATTTCATACCCTTTCGGGTTCGATGGCAATATTCTATAAACTGACGCTGATTGCGTCACAATCTATTTTTATTTCTCTATGAGAGATATTCTAATAAATTAAAGAACTTTGGTTGAGCTATCAGATTGGAGAACTCCACCTAAATAGTATTAATTACAACCAGGTTTTACATTAACGTTAGGTAAAATACTTAATAAATTTTCGATTTCGTTAACAAAGTTGGCGAAAAAAAACAAATCAAGCGGGAATTATTGATTTCAGCTTCAATATAGCTCCTGACTCGGAAAAAACAGGAAACTTTTGTTAATTGTTAAGCATTGCTTCATACTAGAGATAATACTTATTTAACAATCTAAGTAAGCTATTAGCTAATTTTGCTGAATTAAGCTGACAATATCTTTAAATGTTATCTTTTACACCTCGTTTGATCGCTCAGTCTTTAATATCAGCAGTTAACCTTAACTTAACTCTGTCTTATACCAATCGCATTCCCCAAGATATTCCCACAATAGTTGTCAGCAATCATCGTAGTTTTTTAGACGCACCAATTTTAATTCAAACTCTACCCTATTCGTTACGAATTGCCTGTCATCATTATATGGGTCAAACCCCCGTAATCAGAGAGGTCATTAACTCCTTAGGTTGCTTTCCTCTGGCTAACACCAATCAAAGACAGCAACAGTTTTTTAGACAAGCTAGTAATTTTTTGACTTCTAGACAATGGATAGGTTTATTTCCAGAAGGAACAAAACCCATGATTGAACCGACATCTCCTTATGAGATCGGAGAATTTCAACGTGGCTTTGCTCATTTGGCATGGAAAGTCCCTGTGACTAATTTGGCAGTTTTACCAGTGGCGATCGCATCTTTAGCGGAAACTACCTACCCCACTATTCCGATTCGTTGGCTCAAACAGTTTGATCGAGATGAACCTTTTTTTGAGCGTCAAGGTTCCCATCCTATGTTGGTTTACCACCGTGTTAAGGTGTTGATCGGTCGCCCTTATTTGATCGATCGGGCTAAAAAGCAGGAATATAAAGGAAAACAAGCTAAAAAACTAGCCATAGATTTAACCCAATATTGCCAGAGTCAAATCACAGAATTGTTAATTGAAGGGTGTTATTAACAAAATAAAGGCTGAATTTGTCTCAAATATTTTGTCTCAAATATAAAGAAAAAAGCATTTAAATCTATCTGAGGAATGAAATATAAGACAATATTAATATTAAGTAATTTTAAGTTTAATTTTTTTTGTTTACATACTTATGAATTTTGAATCCAGTGTGGACTTTATTGATCCCCCAAAAGTCGATCGGGATGCTCCTTTATTTGTTTATTTACCTGGTATGGATGGCACAGGTAGATTATTTCAAACTCAGGCGGATAATTTAGCTGCTTGTTTTGATTTACGTTGTCTATCGATTCGCAGCGACAACTCTAGTACTTGGCAGGATTTAGCTAGAGACACTGTAAAACTGATCGAATCGGAATTAACCTGTAAGACAAATCAAGAAGTATATCTATGTGGGGAATCCTTTGGTGGTTGCTTGGCATTAAAAACCGCTTTAGCTGCACCATCTCTGATTAAAAAACTGATTTTAGTAAATCCCGCTTCTTCTTCTAATCAAGTACCTATTTTAGGTTTGGGGGCAGATATCATCCCCTGGCTACCAACTTGGGTACATCGATATTCTGCTGCGGGATTGTTGCCTTTTTTGGCTCAATTAAACAGAATTGATGATTGCGATCGCCATAGTTTAGTGGAAAGTATGAAATCTTTACCCCCTCAGGTAGTTAGTTGGCGTTTGTCTCTTCTTAGAGATTTTCAAGTCACTGATGAGCAATTATGTAATTTAACTATCTCCAGTTTAATTATTGCAGGGGCAGCAGATAGCTTATTACCTTCAGTAGAAGAAGCTAAAAAACTAGTCGATCTTTTACCAAATGCACACATGACGGTATTACCTCAAAGTGGTCATGCTTGTCTTATAGAAACCGAAATTAACCTTTATCAAATCTTAGTAGAACAAAATTTTATTCCAGCTAAATCAAATTTATTACTGAAATCTATTTCTAAGTAAACTAATATTTCTACAGAGTAACTTTAGCTTCTAAAGACTTGAGGTATTCTGTATTAACCCTAGATTCTCTAATTAGAGCAATTTTACCAGTACGAGCAATCTCACGAATGCCGAATTTGTTTAGCATTTGAATAATTGCCACAATTTTCCCCGGATCGCCTACAACTTCAATCGTTAAAGCTTCTTCTGAAAGATCGACAATTCGAGCGCGAAAAATTTGAGTTAACTGAATTACTTCCGCCCGATTAGAGGCAGTAGCATTGACTTTAATCAGCATTAATTCTCTTTCTACACAGGGCTGCTGGCTGATATCTTGTACTTTTAAGACACTAATTAATTTGTAGAGTTGTTTAATTAGCTGTTCAACAACTTTTTCATCTCCAGGCACAACCATAGTAATACGGGAGATACCTACTTGTTCAGCAGGGCCTACTGCTAGACTTTCAATATTAAAACCGCGACGGGCAAATAATCCTGCAATACGTGTTAAAACTCCTGCTTCGTCTTCTACCAAGACAGAAATAGTATGCTTCATCATAGCCGAAAGATTAGTAAAAAGATTAGTAAGTTTTTATAGGGTTAGTCTTTTATCATAAATTAAATTGGCAAGATTAAAAATCAAGCCGAAATTCTAAACCTCGTTCTTGGAAACCCAATTTATTGTACATTTGGTGAACTTGAGAACGAGATTTTCTACTAGTGGCAATCAGTTTGTAGCAACCTTGTTCTTTGGCAGCTTGAATAACTTGTTGAACTAATTGTGTTCCCAAGCCTTTACCTCTCTTGTTTTCAGTAACATAAACATCTTCAAGTAAACCAAATGGCTCTTGATGAAGAGCGTTATGCATAATGTAAAGATAAGCTCTAGCAATTTCGCGTTGCGAAGCCATGCCGTTAGGCTTATCGCCTTCGACAAGAGAATATTTAATTCCTTTGGCATCAATAGTTTTGGCTTTAATTTCCATTTGGGGAATTTTTTGATTAAAACTAGATATAAAACATTTAAGCTCGCATATTAAGTTGTAAGATAAAAATTTGTTTTCTGCTTTTTTCAAGCATTACAGAAATTATCATAACAATGAATAATTATCCAAGAATTAGCAAAATAAACTTTTATCTTATATTGCTTTTATTGATTCCATTTAGCAAACTTTGCCATCAAATATTTAACAAACTTTATCCTGAAATTGATTCAATAATCTTACTAAGTTTACCAGAAAAAAGAAATTTTATCTTTGATATTTTTTTTAAAATTATTTATCAAATTGGTGGGGCTTATATTACTGGTTTTATAGTTTTGATGGCACTAATAATTTTGATTCGTAAACGCTATTGGCAAGAAGCTAAAGCACTAGTTTTTGCAACCTTAGGTATTATAATACTTGTCGATGAAATTTTTAAACCTTTATTTGACCGCCGTCGCCCTCCTAAGCCAAGATTGGTAGAAGATTTGAGTTATGACAGTTTCCCTAGTGGTCATGCAGCTGGAAATTTGGTTTTTTACTTTTATTTGTCTTTTATATTAGCTGCGCGATATCCAAAATTTGCTAAATATATTTATGGCTTAGCCACAATATTTATCTTGCTAGTTGGTTTTGGTAGTATATATGTGAATGCTCATTGGGCGACAGATATCTTAGGGGGTTATATTTTTGGCTATTTTTGGTTATTAACTAGTTTGACTTTATTAAAATTTTTGAGTCGTCAGAAAAAAGAGTGATTAAAAAATATTTTAAGGCACTGTATTTATAAAAATAAAGATACAACGACACGACAATAATTTTTGCTGCATAATAAACTATATTAAGTTTGTTTACAGTGCTGGGAAATTAAAACAGAATGGGGATTGAAAAAAAAGAATACCGCCAACGTCAGCAAGAATTAATGTCCAAGATTGGTGAAGGTACAGCGATTTTCCATAGTGCGCCACTAGCAACTATGCACAATGATGTTGAGTATACTTATCGTCAGGAAAGTAGTTTTTACTATTTAACTGGGTTTAATGAACCAGAAGCCGTTGCGGTATTTGCACCCCATCATGCAGAACACCAGTATATTTTATTTGTTCAGCCTAAAGATCCAGAAAAAGAAACTTGGACGGGTTATCGTTGCGGCGTGGAAGCAGCAAAAGAGATCTATGGCGCCGATGAAGCCTATCCCATTGAGGAATTAAATGAGAAATTACCCCAGTATCTAATTAATGCCGATCGCATTTACTATCATTTAGGTAGGGATGAAAGTTTTAACAATACTGTAATCTCTCACTGGCAAAGACTGATGCAAGGTTATCAAAAACGCGGTAGAGTTCCTCTGGCAATTGAAGATACTCGCCCTCTTACATTTCCGATGCGGTTAGTTAAAAGTCCTGGTGAAATAGCGATGATGCGTCAAGCGACTAAAATTTCAGCAATGGCACATAATCGCGCCCGAAAATTTGCTCAACCAGGAGTCTATGAATATCAAGTACAAGCGGAAATTGAGCATATTTTCCGCAAAGAAGGAGGAATAGGAATTGCTTATCCTTCAATTGTGGCATCAGGGGAAAATGCTTGCATTCTCCATTACATAGAAAATAACCGTCAGATGCAGGATAACGAGTTGTTGTTAATTGATGCTGGTTGTTCCTACGGTTACTATAACGGCGATATTACCCGTACTTTTCCCGTAGGTGGCAAGTTTACCCCCGAACAAAAAGCTTTGTATGAGATTGTCTTAGAAGCCCAGTTACAAGCGATCGCTGAAGTTCAGCCAGGCAAGCCTTATAATGAGTTTCACGATATAGCTGTCTGTGTAATTGTTCAGGGTTTACTGGACTTAGGATTACTCCAAGGAGACTTGGAAGAAATTATCAAAGAAGAAAAATATAAGCCTTTTTATATGCACCGCACAGGACATTGGTTAGGGCTAGATGTCCATGATGTAGGAGTATACAAACACAATGAAGAAACTTGGCAGAATTTACAACCAGGACACATAGTTACAGTTGAACCAGGGATTTATATTTCTCCCTACATCAAGCCAGCCGAAGGACAGCCAGAAATTCCCGATAATTGGAAGGGAATTGGCATTCGGATTGAAGATGATCTATTAGTAACAACTGATGGACATGACATTCTTACTGCGGATGTGCCGAAATCTATTGAGGACATGGAAAGAACCTAAGGCGTTGCTGATTATAAGTATAAAACCGAAAAGTAATCTGCTCGTAGTTATTAGTTTTTAGTTATTAGTTTTTAGTCGATCTGTTCAGTTGCTAAAAGATAAAATCATACCTCGATCCAGCAACGCCAAACCTAAAATTAGAAGTTTTAACCAAAATGGAAATTGCTGAATTAACTGAAGAAATTATTCAGGGTAAAGGTTATGTTGTACTTCCCGATCTTTTGAGTCGCCAAGAAGCAACAGAAGCCAGGAATCTAATCCTCAAACTTGCTAAACAGGAAAAACAAAACAATAAATTAATTGTTCAAGGAGCAAAAGAAAGACTTTATGGCTTAATTTATAAAGGAGAAATTTTCGCCAAATTAGTACAAGATAGGCTAATAATATCGATTATTGAAGCAATTTTGGGAGAAGATATCATTTTAGGCGGATTTTCGGCTCATATTCTTCACCCAGGGGCGCAAAGAATGGGTGTTCATGTAGATTATCCATATTGGGCGATGCCTTCTCCCTTCCCCAAATATCCGATTTTAGAAATACAGATTATTTGGATGATGGAAGATTTTACTGGCGATAATGGCGCGCCTTTGTTTGCTGCTGCAACACAAAATTTAGCCACCAAACCAGATCTAAAAAAGTTTGAACAAACTGCGGAAAAAATTACGGGCACAGCAGGAACAGCAATTATTTCTCACGGACTTTGTTGGCACGATACTTCTGTTAATAGTAGCGATCGCCCTAGAGTATCTTTACTGGGAAATTATACACCTCAATATATTCATCCTCTGGAAAATAATTTATTTGACTGTCAATGGGAAATAGTTAAAAATTTTAGCCCCAAGTTGAGAAAACTACTCAGACATACCTGGACATCTAAAGATCAACCTATGTTTAACATGAAGTTTAACTAATCACTACCGATGAACCAAATTCAGCTTGATGAATTTAAGCAAGAAATTGCTGCGATA
>JAAUYG010137492.1_pt1 | contig 12454 bp, 11 predicted proteins | sample 7278091 | NCBI WGS metagenome assembly JAAUYG01 (sample SAMN14350201, study PRJNA611818) | marine sediment metagenome | isolation source: surface marine sediment (0.6m) | place: French Polynesia: Moorea | collected 2018-08
GTCAAACTGCACACAGATATTATCTTAAACCCTCGTTGGTTTCCAAGCTTTCTGACCTGTGTGTTTGGAGGGGGGTATACAAAAACATGTGATTATTTCTCTTGGGATATAATAGGGTATTCAGATTCACAATTCCATAAGATTTCCGAGTTGGAAACTGTTGTTGCACGACAGAAAGAAGAACTCCAATAAACGGCGCCATAATGGAGAGACAGCGGTCACTTGGAGACTTGAGAATCGGCTAATAGATCCATACACAGCGTTGCCTAACCTCTTGGCAAAGTGCTTGTATTGACAATTCTCTTCTTGGTCGTATACCCTGGGGCTATTCTTTGGGGCTATTCTTTGTCTAACTTGAGATGACAGGAAGTATAATAACCGTCTATCATTGCTGACCCAATCCCAAGATGCGAGTCTCCTCCAGCCAGCTCTCCCTACAGAATCATCATAAAGACCACTCCTAATAGAACCTCGTTGGGTTGGAAGGACCAATGACGTCAAAACTAGCTACAGTCAAGCCAATGCAACCAACCCTCTAGCGATCCTCATGTATTCGATATCATGGAAAGGGAAGATGTGGCTTGTAGAAATCCAGAGTGATATCCCCCGGAGGCGGACACTCAACGTATGGCTATGTCCTGGGGGATACTAGTAATTTCTAGGCGATAAGCTGATGTAACAGTCGCACAATAGGTAAGCGAGCGGATGTTCGTTTTCTGAGATTAACCCCCAGTAGGTCTCCCATCTACAGTATGGTTACATGTAATAGACGAAGTTCTATTTACATATAGATACTGTCTTAAGATCTGGAAGCTTCACATTAAGCTCTCTCGTGCAAAAATTACAGTCATTAATGTAGAAATGTCAAATTGCGAATCAGGAACCAGGAAGGCGTTTAAACAAGTTTGCAGATTGGAACCAGTGGAGCGAATGTTGTACATACCATACAGTGTGTTGTTATGTGGTATGTTCTAATAGGTTCACGAACATCCGAAAGTAAGGGAATGCTAATCGCCAAACCCAGAAAACAAGATGAAAAAATAGCCAACTTTCTGTAGACAACCAAATAACACCAGACGCCACATGTACTGTACATGTATATAACGGCACACCTTTCTGAGTTGAACCAAAGATGTTTCTGTGATGTCGACCTCTCGATCAGCGGTCGTCTGCGCTTCTCTCCTGCAGTCGATGCGAGTTCCAGTTAACATATCTCGTGCCACCAGTGCTGTTTCCTGCCACAGCTACGCTGTGCAGCAACGAAGACAGATGGGGGTTCCGGACAGGCACTGTTCCTCCGGCTATTTATCCATATTTGGACAATTTGCGGTGCCTGAGGCTGCGGTCAGGCCTGTAGTAGCACCAAGCTGTGTACTTGTGCTGACGGATGAGCAGCCCCAAATGAATTGGACGTTACGAGAAAATTTTGTGGGCAACAATTGAGACAGATTTTGGAAGCTTGCTAAAGGAAATGGTTAGGGGTTGGGTGACGGATACTGGAAATAGGTGCTCTCTAATGAACACAGAGTGTACGGATGTATTTGTCACGGAATTTACATGTCTTTAAAGCTCGAATACTCCTCGTAACAGCGAAATGTCTCTTCAAAATGCTTGTATTAAAAGCGGGTTTAATCTTAGGGCACCTAAATAGCCGCATCGCACCGTGGGAGGTAATGGCACAGGGAAACGATATCAGTGTTCTATAAGACATACGTGTGCATTAGTTTACCTGTTCCGTCCCCGCCCATTACCTGGCATCTGTCTATACATCTGTTATTATGTCCCCTTAGTGGCTACTAACACGCGGTACGGAAATCCGACCAGAGACAAAGCTAGCCTATAGAGCGGCCACCTGGACTGCACACAGAACGGTATAAGTTCAAAAGAAAGAACTGATCGATCGCTGGCACTAGTCCCTTGGCAACCTAAGTAGACTCATTGTTCTTAGCCTGCCGATTTGTCCGTGTGTCTTTTCTCCTGCCCAATGCTGGGCGTTGTGGTAACGATGGTCTTAGTACCAGCACCTGTCATTTGCTTGATCCACCCGCCGCCTGAACTGGGAATAGACGGCTTGTAGCCTTTATCATGCATATCGCAGAACCTAAAGGCACAGCACAAAGAAACCAAATCGCTTACATCTAGAAATCTGACGCTGCTCTTTAGCATCACGTTCATCTAAGTATGTTTCATTGGAATACACGTACTCCTAAATCATTTTATTGGCTCTATAATCCCCCCGGTCCCCAGCTTTAATGGATGGGGAAGATATTTGGTACTAATATTCATTCTGTCCCGCTTTTCGATTTCGACTTTGGTGATTTTTGAACTTGAGAGTTGCTACGAGTGGACACAGGTGGCTCATCCTTTCTCGAGTCCCTCTCGTCCCATTTTACCACTTTATGAAAAATACTTTGGTCTGTTGAAAATTCAAAACACTTATAGCTACAGTTTACAGTTTTCGATTTCTACCCTTGCACTAAAGAAGGCTCTCGACAAACCCACGGTATTGCACAAGACAAACGAGGCAGCTCATTTATCCGACAGTATGCGGGGTAAATTAGGCACAAATAACAGTCATTCGTTCGTCACATTCTTTCGTACGCATGAGGTTCGGCTAAAAAACTCTCATTAATTGATCCATCAAAAAACGTCTATGCTATTGTGCAACGCCAGGCAGAAACGTCAATATTAATACTTCATAGGTAAGGGCTAAATTTATCTAAATTTATCTGTCTGGATTATGTATTTTGTGGCGTGCGCTATTCTTGTTGCTCGAACAAAACTCCATTCCACCCCCAACGAGCTTGAGAATTCCCATGTTTCAAATGTACCACTGAAACGCTGTGGATATGAAACCCGAGAACACAGGCAGACATTTCCTCTGCATAATAATGTAAGCAAGGTGAAATTAATAGTATCGTCATTGCTTTGAATATCACAAAGTTCTCCTCTAAATGTGCAGCATTTTGTCACGGAGGCAACGAGGGTGCGTCCAGTGCCTCGCATTTTGCAGCAAGTGAGAACAGCAATGAGAGCCCGCAAGCCCGGTGATCAATCATTTCCTCGTGCCAGCACCCTTGGGCTCATATGAGAGGCGCTTAAGGCCAATAATTCTTCGGATACAAGAGATTTCTGCACAAAGTATCTGCCCAGGAGAAATGAGACAAGGCAATTCGAAGATGCATAAACATTTTCGTCTAGTGTGGACCAGATAGGCTAGTGATGATAGGGCTTCACTTACATGTCATCTGTGAAATAAATCGGGAAAATAATTAGCACAAGCGTGGTGCACGCACAGGCCGGTATAAAGCAGGCCGAATATTAAAATGCTCCACACTTTATAACGTCTTCCGTAGTAAATACCATCTATCGTTCATGTTAAAAATATCAGTCGGATTTCTTAAAGCCTTTTGGTCAATGAACACGTTAAATGTTAAATTTAAAACACATCTAATGTGTGTATAAATTTGTGTGTTAATTCATGTTACTGTTAGGTGTGTTGCAAGTGTAGGATTCTTAGTATTAAAGACCAACTCTACAAATGCTAGCATCCATGGCATTAACAAACGACCGTGATCCTGGGAACACTTAATGAGCTAGCGATGCATTATCAATCCGTAAGGCTGATTGTCCTAATATCGTCCGCACAGGGCCAGCGGGCCCCTTATATCTTTCACTGTCCAGTGTACACCTCCGTGAGGCAGTCGCAAATCCCTTAATCAATAGGTCCCACAAGAATAGGATGCCACCCAACTACGATAAATATCCTCACACAACAGCCCTCAGCCTACAAATGTTCGCCTACAGGTCGAAATGACATGTCTCTGGATGCTCACTCCTGTTAGTCCGGCCATGGGCCCTGTCGAGGATCGCTGATCTGTATTTGGTGGATCAACCGGAATCCAATAGGCTGGCCATTACCTCCACTGTGGTGTGTCCACGCAAGGACTGACGGGATACAGTAATTGTCTCCACCGAGCAGTATTGGTCACGAAAACGAGCGGTTTCCAGCGAGGATTAGGTACGAGCTAAACATTATACCAAATATACATTGTATCCGTCACCCTGGTCGCTTTGGGGCAGCGGAAACCAGAATCTCTGAACTTTGCCTTCCCGCAACACAGCTGTGGTGCTAGCAAACTACATGACCTGCGTGTTAACGCGACGTAGCTGAATCTGGATATTTTGCTTTGCTGCTGAAATTTAACGGGAGTTACAGCTGCTAGCATTTATATGCAGGGTTAAATATTTTACAACTATTTTGGTGATACAGTTCAATTGTTTCTTTCAATCTTTATAAACCTTTTTGGGGGGTCAGGGGATAGTCTACCTACAACAGATTGTCACCAGGGAGGGAGGTAGAGGATAGTCCCCCTACAACCGCCTGTGGTGGTGGTGGTGGTATCACAGTTTAACGGCACATCAACACCAAAAGGGTCACACAGTGCCAAAACAGGTGATTATGATTGCAACGTCAATTCAAGTCGCTACAGTCTAAGAACTCCACTGTGTGAGAGCATTAGCTGTCAGGCCAAGTCTGAACAAAATGTCCGGCCAGACCTGATACCCAGGGTGCGCCACGGGGAGGCCGCTCTCTGCACCCCCTACAACCACCTGCTATGGAGATATACATGCACATCAAGAACCACAAGTAATATGTGCTACTGTATTGTGGTATTGTTAAACCAACAACCACATTTGAGTGGAGAAAACAAACTACGTTTATTACTGTTGAGTTCCCGCCTGCAGGGTATCAGGTAGATGGACCGTAATCAGGCAGCCGACGATGTTTCCGGCTAATGGGTGTCATTCCCAACTTGCAAATGATCCCAGTCCTTTTCATTCGCCGCCTGCGGGATCGACAAAACTCCATGATAGGACGGCTCGTACTCAGTGTCAACAAACTATCCCGTGACAATCGCGACCAGATTGATACGCGGTCTAACTCCAGGACGTCTGTTTACACGACACACAAGCGGACACGTCCGACTCTTAGAGAAGCCTACTTGCGTGGGGAGACAAAAAGTCAGGAAGTGCCCCCGACGCACACGGCAGCTGTGCGATTAATAACCGAGTGACGCAGAAGCAGGACGACGCCGGAGAGCTCGCTGCTGGTGTTTCCACACCGGAAACATAGTAATAACTGTTTGCTCTAGCCCCATGTATAGGGGAAGTAGACCTGATGAGATCGGGAAAACTCGAAAAAAAAAACAACCTCATACCCAACCCAAAGTTTGGGTGCTGTTCTCGTTTCGGTGAACATTTCGTAGGTACAATACTAATATGGGATTAGAAAGTTGACTTCACCTTAGCAACTGAGTTATGTTAAGGCTGTGTTAACATTACTAATTTTGCAGGGAATGTAGTATATTAGACGTCAGATGTAAACACTGGTGCCAAAGTCGGATTTATCTTGTAATATACCTCATTTAATTACATCTATCTTCATATTTGGGTTGGAATTGCTAATAAGGCCGGGGCCATTGTTGTGCTTCCTTCAATGCTGGAAGGCTGTGACTAGACAGAGGAAGTGCAGCATCGCGGCTTTCAGCGGTTGATTTCCTGTTTAATACCGAAGCGAAGATATCTGCTTTACATCCATGGTGAGCGAAGCAGGACATGGATCGATGTCAAGGGAACCAACTCCGCGGCTATATATACCCGAAAATTAGATCTTGACCGGCCCTGGGGCAAGATGGATGACCTGACCTGCGTCAGCAAGTCACACTGCTACTACGACAATGAATACTGCCTGTCGAAAACAAATCCCACGTCAAACAATTAGCTATGTTCATGGGCAATGCGTGACAAGACTTGGGAAGCGAGTCCCGCACAAGTCTTCTGAAGTGGAACCGGTGCCATGGGACTGGGATGTGATGAAGCCTGGTCTGATGCAGACAGATTCCGGTGCTTAGTGAACAGAATGGTCTCAACGATAATAAAACATTTATCCAAAGAGCTCGAACTCAGCACGGGCGTGGTACTTAATATTACATTACTCAAGCCTGTTAAATTGGACCTAAAGCGGTTCAGGGCGAAGTACAATTGCCGACTGTTATTGCTGCGAGTGTGACGTCACTACCCCGCTTGAGTGTTCCTTCCGGTGATGGTCTGTTACATAAAGAGAATTTGACACCATCTGAAGAGAAAAGCCAGCCAGGTTATTGACAGCAGGGGCGGGACAAGATAAGTTTTTGGCGACAAAGCATGGAAATTGATACCAAAACTGCGGGGCAGAAGCCTCAATATTCTCAAAGCTTTGGTGAAACAAAACACACTACGAGATACTTTATATTATTTATAAATAGGCACACAAGTCCGCCAGGCTTGAATATATTCAAATTGACGTGGGAGTAAGCAATCGCCCGACACTAAAATAAAAAAGATAAGAAATAAATGCAGCAAAATGCTGATGATCGCTGGATCGGGGTGAGACTATAATGCTACTTAAAGTCAAACCTACAAGGCCTTGAACGTTCAGTGGAAGTATCAACGCATAAAAGCGACGCGACAATTCTTCCAGAAAATACTATGGATACCAGGGCGAGTTGAAAGCGGTGACTTTTTTATCCTCTACATCGTAAATAAAGCTTTCTTTTTCCTCACACACCATCTACAATCACATCGTCGTTAACAGTGGATAGTATTGCACTTAAAACTAGATGATGGCAATAGGATAAATTCTAGAGGATATCCCCCTTTCCACACAAACAACTAAAAATTTCAAGGGGCTGTCTAGAGCTCCTCAAGGCACAAAATGACAAAACGAGGCCAATAGTTGAAGCTAGGAAAGTAGGTGGTCCAATTCCTGTGAGCAAAACCGGAGGTCTACTAATGACCAGCGTCACCTTAGGACTTGCAGACCTGGAAGCAGCTGGCCTGAGCCAGACGGGATCGATCCCCTGTTGGCCACGGCTCTGCAGACCTTCCTCCACAGGGACATGACATTTAACAGAGGGAATCAGAAACAGACCCAGAATCCATAAATTCCAGGAATATTATGTAGTGTTTTGAGTTTCATACTACTGTCTCGCAAACACTTGAAATAATGGAGCTTTTACCGTGTCCTTGAGCCTTTGCCGTGTCCTTGAACCTCGTAATTCTAACAGGCATACCAATGTCATACCACTTTTATGCGTGGCGAAATAGGCAATACGTCTTCAAAGTCTACCCAGTTTAGGTTTTCTTGACGCAAGGACTTGTAATATCCTCGCCTGAAGTGCGTGACATAGACATGATATTTCATTGCCATTTACTTACTTTTTTTGCACTTTTTGGACTTTCAGGCAATTTATAAAAGAACGTTCACGTGTTGCCCAACTTAAACTGTCAAAACTTGAATGGCCACAACGACAGCAGAATTAAAGATACATATAAAAATAAATAAATAAATGGATGGATGGGTGGATGGATGAATAATGAAGAAATGAGTGCATGAATAAATAAATAAATAAATAAATAAATAAATAAATAAATAAATAAATAAATAATTAGGCGGTTGTGTTGTACATTAGGCGGTTGTGTTGTAAATTTCTCAGTGACGATGCTTATCTCGTATCCAGAGATGTTGCAGAGTATGCTGTGAGTACACCTACCTTGATTGGTGTCCCCTAGCCGGAACTTTTTACTGGCGGAGACAGTTACCGACTGCAGGCAGACGATAGTTACAACCAAGCAGACGACACCTTGCCACCACATCCCGCCACACAGATTGTCAGCAACCAGACCAGCGGACACTAAACACTGACAGAGAAGTGGCCCAGAGGGGTCATAGTTTCATGTCTAGCCACAATCACAGTTCTCTGATAGCAGAAATGTCTCGTTGAACATGCACACACAGAGTATCATCTGAAGGCCAGTGTGTGGAGAAAGTATTCCTACAGCATGCCGCCAACCACACCCAGTTGTCAGCAGCCAGCTAGCCTACGTAACGCCGTCTCTCCTTGTATAGAGCGACATTAAAAAACTGGACCAAAAAGTAAATATTCTGCCAAACGCTTCCAAATCTCACCAATGTAGTATTCCACGAGGGTTTAATCCCTGAGATGGAATCGGCGAGTTTAATCGACTTCTAGCCTTACCCTCCATACAGATCGCCCTCCCAGCAGGTTTGTGATTCCATCTGTCAGCACTTGCTTCATTTCCCTTCAGCCCCTCCCTGTGCTGAAGGTAATCGCGGCAGCCCGCCTCCAGTCCAAGCCTGGACCTCGCAGCCATCGATCAGCGGGTCGCCTGTACGCACAGCGCACACAGCCAAGGTGTGTGCTGTTTGAAACTGACCTTCTGTCTTCGCTTTGTAGGAAATACCAACTACTGCAAAACTTTGCATAATTGTAAGAAATGACTATATGCATAGGACATCAGTCAAACTCAGTATTTCCAAAGTGAAAAGTAAACTGGAAAAGGTTCTACCAGGATGCCACAGAAATGATATTCTGCGGAAAGAAGAACTGCTTCCCTTCGAATGTCTTGCATCAAAACGCAACATGAAAGTCCATTGAGTTTTAGGACTAAAGTTTTGTCAAGTCTTATCACTTAAAAAAATTCTCCCGACATAGCCAATACCCTTGCCTGTTGGGGCAAAAAAAATGAAAACGGGATGAAAATGACGGTCCCCGAACGGTACATGAGGAAAATATACTGCTCACATATAACGGCGGATTTCTGACAAGGAATGCACTGTACCAATGACCTACCATAACCAATTGTGCTCGCTTTGCGACCCTCTGCAGCAAAATGGCACTTGTCAGCTTCCGTTCAACGGAACAAGATAAATGAACATGTAGCGCCCACACCTTAGATTATGTCTACCCATATACACAATTGGGGCAGCTATTCATGTCTTAAAAGCCACTGGACAGAAATCCATCAGTCCCAGTGGCACATTAGAGGCCCAGACAGTCGGTGACGCCAACGACTTCCTTTAACTTGGTACCAATATGGGGCATAGAGTCTGTGACAATCTTTTATGGCATTGTAGTCATGAAGACTGGGTAAGACGGGGTGATAATACAAATATGGGATGTGTGAGGGGATACCACCCGGTTTCCGAATATATTTGTATACATTCGATTACAGATCAATTATCACATCCTAGCCGTGATACAAATGCAGGTGTGTTTCGGCGATCGTTATAATTAAAACGTACGATATACTATAGGTGGCCAATAGGGAGTATTTCCCACCAAAATATCGCAACACGAACAGTGGTTTCTTTCGGACGTCCAACTACCCTTGATCACGTGTCGCCGTTTAGGTAATCACATTGTTATTTCATGAAGCTTCAGCCTATCATGAGCCTATTCGTTTGTACGTCCTTTCCCTTCTTTCGGGTATCTTTAGGACATCCCCCCCAAGTGCTTATACAATCGTTATAACATGTTATTAAGATCATCATTCGCTGCTTCCTTGACATAGTATTATATCTCGGAACAAACAAATCGCGCAAAAAAATGTCTTGTACAGAACCTACATTGAATTCTTGGAAACTGATGACACGTACGTGAAAAAAAAGATGTTCTTCGCACTTGATACCCAAAGCATAAAAGCACACGTAAAATAATTTCGTTACCACCTACAGTCTGCCACGATAACGGGGGAATATCGGTTCCGCGTACATTCCAGCCACAAAGGCACGACGAATTTTATTGATGTAGACAACAGGGACACTAGCCAGATGAGTTACTCAGTAATCAGTATGAAGTTGAATTGTGTTTTTGTATACAATATGTACATGTACCATATCCTTTGGTACCTTGCCATGATTCTCAACACGCCTAACGTTTGTGATAATGTGGCAACGTATTGAGGATAGAAGGCAGCATTATCTAGCTCACGACAGATAATTACTGAGCAACAGGCACAATCACGGGGCCTTAATATATTATCCAAATATACAGGGATTAAAATTATTCGCATCCGGCGTCTCCGACGTCTTCCAGCTAAGATCGACTATCTTTACCTGTGTTTGCTGTATAAATGTTTGTTGCTTGCGAACCGCTTAAATGTATCTGTGTACAGTGATATCTCTTTAATCCAACCACCTTGGGTTGTCTGATAGAATGGCGAGATTAAGCAGTTGGCTGGATTATCCAATCTGCTTCTATAACCGACCACACCCGGTCACGAATTTTAAACGTAAACAGCAGTTTACATCCAAATAATGTCTATACGCCATGTAGAGAGAAAACGTATTGTCAATATCTAACTGCATGTCTATTTATATCTCCTGAATTATGTTACCCTGTACATATGTAATGGTGTCGTCCGCAAACTGGATACATTGTGTCAACCTGAGACATGCGGGAAAAGCATTCATAAAACTATAGCCAATAGTGGTGGACCTTCAGTTATCATTATAAGTACATCGTGTAAGCAGACCGAACCAAGTTTAGTACATTTAGTTTCTTCATTGTATAGATAAATTGAATCCCTCGAATCTCGGACTCAGTATTTCTCTTAGCGTCATTAACAATATTCCATTATCTATTTGAAAATAAAAAAATGCGCTATCGCACTGTACAGCCCATCGTTTGGCTCCAGATAAACGATCCAGAGGAGGCCCTGTCACAGCTTGGATTGAGAGGCCTTCAGCTAGTCAAGGTCAACAGTATGCTGGTCGTTAATTCTGACCAATCGTACTCGGCGGCATGCAGGGACAGGCTCACAGATGAATTATAATTTCATTGTTACCGTTGCCTGGTTTACTCGTAAAGCCAAACCACGGGCCATCTATGACAGATTTCTTTAATAGCGGCGTGTCAGAGAGACGGTGCTCTATCTCTGATTGCAGGGACTTACACAGAGATATTTCCAGCCCGGAATTCCACTGAATAGTATGTGATAGACATCCGTGTAGGATTCAAGGTCTGCTTTGGTCTGTTGTGAGCTCTCGGAAAACACAGACTTTGACAGAATGAAGAGACAACAAAACCTATGTCGGTCGTCAGGTCCGACTTTAATGGATTTTTGGGAGCTGCTGTAATTTGTATTATATTTATTCATTGTCTAGCGTACGCGTTGTACCCTAGACAATATCCTTCGGCTAATAACTGCCTAGAGATGGTAAATAATCTTTATGTTACATGCTTGTGTATTTACAACGTTTGCTATGCGAACAACCCTTTTCCTTGCACGGGTGTCGGAACCTCTTGGTGAGAGCGTGTACTTCAGACGGCCGTAATGCACTCGAGTGTTTTTCTCATTATCCTAAGCAGTGCATATCATCATCATCATTCTCGTCATCTAGAAACTCTAGCTGCACACGAAGTTGTCCCTGGCCCATGGAGCGTTGAATCCACGCCATGTCTGAACTAAACGCTAGTCGTTCCTGCCGTCCTCGCTCAGGGCATTTATTTAGCCGTATAGCGATGCACAGAACTCATCCAAGACAACATGTGAGGATTTATTGTGACACGGGCAATTATCTTGGGATGATGCGAAGTCGAGTTCGAAAATAGCCATGAATATATTACAGGGCGTTAGTGACGACGTTCCCTCTCAGGTCTGTTAATTTCCAGGGAGGGGTTGATAGATTCCAAAGGTCCTAGAAGGTGGATGTGGTTTGCCAGGTTTCAACGCCGGAGACTATGTAATCCCCGTATGTGCAGGCCCCACGCCATAAAATGCAGATTAAAGTTGTAACTTTTGTTTAGCTATCACCCCCCCCCCCCTTACTTAACTGATGGCGGGGCGTTGCTGTTAGTGATTTCTGGGACAATTTCTGGGACAAATTCTCTTGTGACCTAGTTCCTGCCTTGCCGGTGCCAAGGTCAGTGGAATTATTATATCCTATAAATATGCATGTATCCTGATACACGTTATTCGAAAAACTACGGAACTGGATCTGACTACCTGAAATAATCTGTATAAATCCTCTTTCAATTAAACAAAGCCCCCCCCCCCCAAAAAAAAAAAAAAAGAAGAAGAAGAAGAAGTGCATATGGTCCTATCCGCATAACCTTCTTTAAGAAAACGGTGAAGTGAGTGAGTGATATCAAAGTTTAACGGCTCATCAAAACCAAAAGGGTCATACAGTGCCAAAACAGGTGTAAACTACCCTATGAGTCCAAACAGAGTCCACTAGAAAAGAATGCCATGGTCAAATGAGTGCAAAGTCCAGGGTAAGATATCAAGTCACAAGAAAACGGTGAAGCAAATCGTGGCACAAACTGAATACATCACACAGACGACAGATTCACACGGTTGTCCTAGAGCCCGATATGTCCTATATATCAATTTCCAAAGAAACAAACTCCTTGCCACAGTGTCCGCTGTAGGTCTTCCTGCAAAATGCCATTTCAACAAAAAGCAAGCATTGTGACACCACCAATGTAGATGGACTGCGGGGTTTATTGTGATGCTCATGTGCGTCTGTGTGTGTGTCTGTCTGTGTGTGTGTCTGTGTGTGTGTGTGTCTGTTAACAAGATATCTCAAAAACTATTTATCCAATCA
>JAAUYG010156251.1_pt1 | contig 12454 bp, 6 predicted proteins | sample 7278091 | NCBI WGS metagenome assembly JAAUYG01 (sample SAMN14350201, study PRJNA611818) | marine sediment metagenome | isolation source: surface marine sediment (0.6m) | place: French Polynesia: Moorea | collected 2018-08
CGCATCGGAAAAAAATTTAAATTTGTTCCGAAGACTTACTACCTATAAGAAGCTTTTCCTAAAATACCAGGTCAATGCAAGGTTTCCTTCACTGTGTTTGGTCTCCAATAATGCCATATTCGGCGGCAGAAAAAGGAGAAAAAGAAAAAAAAAAGGCGGCAAGCCCATAGGGAATCCCGTCAGAGGACGGGATGCCCCAATAATAATAACAATAATAATAATAATAATAATAATAATAATAATAATAATAATAGTAAGGTAATATCTGCATGCTTTTTTGTTAGTCTATGTAATAATAACAATAATAATAATAATTAATTTATTTCAAACTGTAAATTAGTGACAGTATTATAGTACACATATATCATGGTTTTAGACAGCAAATATTTTGGTACAGTTTGCATGATAGTAAAAAAACCTGTTGGTGTAAACATTGAAGGAAACATTCTACTTTACATTGTACACATGTATATGTCGTAAATTAAATAAGATAGAACTTTGTCCCCCTTGTGGTATTTTAAAGAGAAAGATGAATATGTCACAGTAAATCCTATTAGTCCAAATTGGTCATTGTGCTGAATACAGCATCCCGATACCCAATCCACTCACACCAAATCAGTCCATTGTTACTCGTGCTTCAAATTCCAAAACTAGATATCTTTTTCCTGTCTGTGTTTTTCAATGGACACTGTATATACAGTTAAGTAGATATATTTTTATGGGCCAGTTCCAGACACCTGATCAATCTTGCGTGTCTGGCCCACCAGTATACCTGTCTGAGGAGATCAATTCACGGCACTGGATCTCACAGTCTGATTCCCCAAACTACACAACTCTTCACGCTGCCCTTAATTGATAATTTGCACGTTTTGCTCTCCAGGACATTGATCGGTTGTTTGAGAGTGCTGACTGGTGCTGAGGTAGATCGCTGTAACCACTTGGCAGGGCAAAGATTTTATAATATAAAAGAAAATATAGACAGGAACTTGTATGGACTTTGAGGCTGCGACTGTTTCTGTAGAGGATGCTTATGACGTAACTTGTGATCATTGAAAAATGCTGCTTGTATAGAGCAAATTTTCCATTGCTTCTATTTTCCACATTAAATTATTAAATCGACTGTACTGCAAATGTGTATTTAGAAAACAACATTCGATATGAAGCAAATACTAGCGACAGTGTGTATGTGGCATACCTACATGTATCACCATTAAAAAAATCAAAGTAAGAAAATTTTTCACAAGTAAAATATATCTTTTACTAAAGTTACTGAATTGCCCAAGCCACATCCTATATACAGCTTACCAAAATACTGTATCTCAAAATGATTATGGTGAGAGAAACTAGATATAAGAAAACTATATTTTGGATGGCATATTATGTATGCATATTTGAATTTCATGTTTTTTTTTAATAAGACCATCACAGTATAACTTTTTTGCACTGATATTACTTCTATACATGTAGATGTAGCTATATGCAGTGATCAGTGTTTTGCGAGACCACTACCACCTGTCTTGAAGGATCACATATTCCTGGGAAAAGATCCTGCATTTCAATGAATTTGAACCTACAACGCCAGAAAAAAAAAAAAAAAAAACCACCTGTCTTGAGAAACCACATTTTATGGCCAATGGAGTGGTCCATCAAGGCAGGGTCTACTGTATTATTCGGATTAAAATATTGCCAAAGAACAAAATCTCCACACTTGGTTTCAACCTTTGACCGCCTTAATTACATCGTAACTCAATCGCTAAAAAAAATGTGGACATTCTGAGAGAAGCATAGAAAATGAGGAACCATGAATTAAAAAAAAAAAAGATAATGCAAAAAAAAAAAAAAAGAGAAAATTCCATGTCCATGTGTCGAGGTAGAACATGACAAGGGGCAGACTGGACTGCAGTGTTGTTCGTGGCCTCGGTGATCTATGGTGCGTCAATTCCAAGGCAGGCAACTGGTTAATTGATAATGGATGGACGGTTACCGGGTCGGTTCTCACGTGTTGTTAGGCTCATGAGGTCTCCGTTGTTTGCCAGAATGAGAGAACACTTCAGAAAGGTTTTCTTTGCTGAGATTTCGAACAGAATGGTTCTGGCATTGGTGGGTGCCCTCTTATATTAGTTGGAAAAGGCTAGGGTATTTAATAACCTGGCTATTAAATGCTGTGGCATTGAGTGTACATACATGGGGAGCAGTTATAGGAAGTCTCCATTTTACTTACAACCAGAGAATTATACATGTACAATATACTGGGCACAGCATTACAAGTTACATGTATTGTTTGAAGTAGTTATCCGCGTGATCTTAACCATACTTTTTTTTTTTTACTTGCATTCATAATTGGGTTCCTTTGTGGCAGTATTTTATATTCTCAGTGAAGATAATACTGCCTCTGTGTAATCTTAAGTAGAACCATTGTATTTGCTCCGTAAAACAATGCAACTCAAGTAGTTTAAAGACAACATTCTAAATTTCTGTCTCTGGAGTATTAATTGGCTCATATGAACTGTTGAATTTTTCTAGTGGCAGCAGATTAAATTTCTCCAGAAGAAATTACATAAGTCGGAATAGACAACCGCATTTTCATTGTGCGTGTGCATTCTGTTTTGTATTCCCCTCAGGAAGACATGATGGCAAGCAGGCAGGCGCTAGTACATGTAGCTCCTGTGAACGTCACCCAGCAGAGGGATGCATTCAGATTCAAGACCAGAGGAGACTAGTACAGGCATTGAAGCCGCCCAGCAGTGCCCACCATCCCCAGCGCAACAGACAAGATGGGGAGGTGCCGAACAACTAATTCCGGATCATCTGGGCAGTTCCAACCAATCGGAGAGTGGCAGCAGTGCTGCCTTTGGCGCTGGGCAGGGTCTATGGCTTGGAAACCTGTTGTGGTGCCAGCGCCATTATTCCTGCAGCCAAGAGGTGATATAGGCGGGGAGTGTTGCTGGGGAAGGAGAGGGGGGTGGGGGCTGTAGCTTTCATTGATTGCCGGGGTGTGAGGGGGAGGTGTGGGTGGAGGGAGGAGTTGTCTTCCAAGATTAGCTGCAGGGCATGCATGTGGTGAAGGATTCTGTCTCCATCCTTGGTCTTGTGTTGTAATAATCAATTAGTTCTGATAATGAGGCAAACTGATCAGTTGTGTGATGTTTGTGGCCGACCCTCCCCCTTTGCTGACGACACAGCAAAATTCCCCTGGCTCAGTTCCATGTAGTAGTAGTAGTTTCATTCCCGGTTTGTTCCGTCTGGAAGGGGGTATCTGAAAGTGCCTCCCGTCATTGCTAGACCTCTCATGACAAGTTGATGCCAGCCTGTGTAGTCACATTACTACCTGTGGCTGGTGTGGCATCTACGCAGTAACTCAAGTCTGTGACTCCTCTAAAACTTTGGTAGCTTGGATAAAGAGACAAACAAATTCAGCCGACAGATCATGACACCTCAGACTCTTGGAAGCCGGCTGTCAGGGACATGTCTTGCCATATATAGATGTAGCACACAATTATATGCCTACAAATGACTACATAGTGCTTCATTGTGTGGGTGTCCTCTTCTAGGACCACTGAAGACATATAATCAGTGGCAGCAATAGCAATTGAAGAACTTTGGGACCCTTGGTGGTTATTGGTCTCCATGCACTGGGTGTCTTTGCCTGGATTAGTCAAGTCACCGAGGTATATACCTATCCCCACGATAGGTAAGTTTTTTTTGTTTTTTTTATTTTAAACATCCATTTATGTTAAAAGGTTCACAAACACCAACTACGTGTAGTACAGGATGCTCACCTTGAATTGCTTTGGGCTCAAAAAACATGCTCACCTTTGAATGGATAGGTAAGCTGCTATCTAGTATGTATTTGGAAATTAAATTTACACATTTGCATATACCTCTATATTTGAAATCGTAATTTCTCAGAACAAAAGCTTCTTAGGAATATTGACAATTTGCTATGGACTACTTTCAGAATGTCTACATGTAAATTTATGATATTGTTAAGAAGCATATCTGCCACTAACATTATAGTAGTGAGCTGCTGATCGAGTGACATTTATCCCAATCATGTAGTTTGTGGTGTGGTATAAAATTGAACATCATCCTTATGGCACATATCATCATTATGGCATATATGATAAAAATTATTCCAGTTTCCAAGTATGGTAGTTGTAATATGTAGTCACATAGGAATACAATATATAGTCATGTAGCACGTGTGTCTTGGAGACAATTTATTGATTACAGTGACAAAATTCCATCCTTAATACACAAAATCTTACTATCAACACATGACATATTAATTTAAACATTTGGCTGCTTGTAGAACTACCATATATAAGTATACCGGGTACACATGGAATGGTAAATACATGCTTGAATACAGGCTGTGCAGCTGTTGGGATTTGCAGCCTGCAGATCACAGCTGATTGGTGTAAACGCAATGAGGGTTTTTTTTTTTTTGGTTTTTATATGAGTGGTGAGAGATCATCAGAGCTTTTAATCCACAAAATATATTTCTCCTGTAAAGACTGACAATACTGTTGTCATGTTCCATTTTGTGACAAAAAGTAAAAGTACATATAAAAGCAAGCCGTCTTAGACTGCCCTTGCAAACTGAGAAAAATATAAGTAATTCTTTATATACAGAGGGTACCAAGGAAAAAAGTAACATCTGGGTAGAGGTTTCGAAAATCCTTAAGTCTAAGTTTTTTTTACAGGTAAGTCAGATTCTTGCCCAATCACATTGCTAACATTTGTGACTTAAATCAAAACTTAGAGTTAAGTATTTTCGAGAACTCCGACCCTGTTCTTGCCCTGTTTGTGTACAGTAAAACATTCTCATATCTCATGTAGTCCTGTGGAAATAGAAAAGATAGTTACTTTAATACTACCGTACTACCAAACCAAGTACATGTACATGTACTACCAAGTACATGTACCATGCAGTAGAATGAGATGCACGGGTGGCAAAATTACAGCCAATTTTAAGCTAAGAAACATTTCTGCAGTAACTGAACTGTATACATGTATTCGTTAGTAACCAAACTGTACAATGTAGTAACTGTGGTGTATGTTGTAGTGGCTGAGCTGTATATTGTACCCCATATGAGGTATTTTCATGCTGGATTGCCCTGAAGGCCAGTTTGAGGTCATTTCGAGCACTTTTACAAAATTCCTGAAGATTTTGCTACTCTTCCTACAGTTTGCATTTGATTTCACGAAAACTATATGAGGACAATTTGGTGCAACAGAGTGAGAAGAAGCTTAGGGATTCCATCATTTGTGAGAAGCTTGTAGAAGGTACATTTGATATCAGACATGTCCAGGTTATTTGGGGGTTATTCCGGGTACTTTTTTTTTTCAATCAGACTGTAACTGCATACATATGTATATATAGGGTATATGTACCTCAGGCTTTGTCTAGCCAAGGTCATTTTGACCTTCAAATGTCAAATATTAATAATTATAGTCACTTGAAATGTGGGCATGTGGGTAAATTAGATAAAGCATCAAGGCCCCTATTTTTTTGTATTTTCTTCTGTTTAACTTAGTTTTCTTTATAATGTTACTGATGTACCTGTTACAGTAGTTTCAGGGAAATATATTGACACAGAGCATTTATATTGATTACGTTGAATTTTATTTTACATTAACAGACTGTAACTGTCAATGCCAGTATTCTTTAAATTCATATATCACTGCATATGCTGCATATGCATGTACGCCATACATTCTATGTGCAGTTCAGAAAAAAGTTTTTGAGACAGCGATTTCTTGTACAGTGACAAATGAAATATGTATATTAGCCTACACATTAACATACATGGCTTAGTAATCTGACATGGAAATGATGAAATAAATAATAAAAAAAATAAATAAATAAATAATGAATCATTAAATAATTAATAATAAAATAAGTATATGTACCGGTATGAATAATAAATGCATAAATAAATTCATTGAATGACTATGAAATCTCTTTATTCATTGGAGTGAGCATGCGATATTCTCTTGAATTGCATGACAACCCTATTATATTGGAGTATGACATGACCTAATTTTCATCCAATTGCAGATGCTGAGATTATCTATGACAAAACATCTAACCAATAGAAAGAGGAGAATGTTATTGGCGCTTTTCACTGGTGATGCATTGCTGCTGTTTATTTTCCACTGCCACCTAGTTTAATGAACTAAAGCATAATGAACTAAAGCTGTGACTTGAAAAAACAATCCTAGCAATGCTGCATCAGTATACTCAGTCTCTCTTGTGTAAAGCCATCACCTAATACAGTTTGTATATATGCATATAAAGTGTCAGGTGTATAATAATGCAATTATCGCATTTGCTCATAGATGTAGTTTTGTATGGATTCACCACTATCATGCCAGACACGCAAGCTCATCCGGAATACAATGATTCGTCTGTACAAAATATATACAAAAAAACTATACACAAATCTATACAGAAAACTGAATGATTGTGACAGGCTTTGAAAATACACTTGTAAATACATAAAAATAAACTACCTGGTACAGCCATGCAACATCTCTGATTTGTTAATTTCTGCCAATGGTTTTGTTATAATTTTTAAATCAGCTGGCTGCATTGAAAGGTAGTTTGGGTTTCAGAAAATAAAGAACTAGTTACCTCTTCCAGAGGCTGAACACCGTGCATGCATATTAGTCTGAATATTTGCTCAAACACCAGATTAAAAAGATCCGCTGTCAATACAGAACTATCTTTTTTTCTGATTTTTCAGCTTAAAACAGATGAATTACGTGTGGTGGCCAGGGTCTCCGTCTATCATATGTGGTTTACAGGACCTGCGTCATTAAAAAAACCCAGCAACAGGCTCCCGGACCAATTAAGGTGATGTAGCAACAATGTCTTCCAAGTTGGCCTTTAACCCACCGGCTGGGCTTGGGGGGTGAGACGAGAGCTCCTTTCCACACCAAATGTAGGCACTTACCCAGGAGCCACTGTCAAGTGCCTCCCTCGCCCCGCAGATGAATGGCTTGAGGTAGCAGAGGTTCATCATTAGCGGTTTTAAGGTCTCACTCCAACTACATTTGTCCCATGTGTGCATGGAATGTCTAATTGAGCTGTTTCCCCTGGGGTAACCGTTCATCTTTAGGCAGGGGTGGCTGATGACAAGGAGGCCTGGACAGTCTGCCCCTTCCCCATCTATAAACTACTGGGACAAACTCTCCACGCCTTTAAGACAACCCTCCCTGTCATACCTGTTGGCTCATGGATGCACCGTTGCGGCTTAAACGCATGCATTCGGATAGGGACATATTCTCACATTTACCTTAAGTGTGAAATTCCCATCATCTCAGCATTTAATTTGGATCAGCATTATAGGAAGTTTTAATTAAGACAGAAGTATGATTCTATTCCTCCCTTTGCACATGTGTATGATAGCTAGATGTTTATTCACACAAATACATGAATTTATGACAAAATTAGAGAAACAAAAAGCAATTTAGTATAGCGGTATCACTGTACGAATCAAGATTAAATGGACAAAATATCTCAATATATATACCATTTAGGGATGTACGTACACCATGGTTGTGCCTCTTTGCACATATTTCTGTAAGAAATTATATTTTATAGCTCATAAATTTTAGCGCTGATATCGCCATATAATTCATACACATGATCACTGCATATTGTGATTTTTCTGGTTGGCAATATCTCAAACCCACCCATTCCAAACAATATCACATCTGAACCAACGGACTACTCTAATAATTACTGAGCAATTCCACACTAATGATTGGCCCCTGATCACTCGCCTGCCTGTTGGTCTGTTACATAATTTAGTCAATTCACTAGCATGTTAGTCTCTGGCATATGAATGTTGGAGACAGTGGCTAGGACCTGTTGTGTCTCAGGACGGGCAGTCGGTGCTGACTGGCTAGGCTCACCTCGCACTGCTCGCCTATCTGATTAAGCATCAATCTGGTTGGGATTCCTTTGTTTGTCCTCTGTACCCTGGAGTAATAGAGGGGCAATCAGGGCCTCAATTTGATTACCCCTGCCACCCGTAATACACCATCGCCTCCAGTCGGGACGCGACTGGGGGGATGAAATGAGCAGTGCGCCCAGTTTTTGTCCTGCTACTGAGCGGAGAGCATGTCCACCATGCCAGTAATGACAACGTGAGTTGAAGGCTGTCATTTTAGAAGGGGTCCTCTGAGTTTTGTTCAAATCAACTAGAATGCACAGTACTGGTATTGAATAAGCCACCATTTGGGTAAACTTTGCATTTATCCATCACAATGATACATGCATGTATCTCGGACTACATGACATAATTTTATTTTTGTTATGTATAATTCATGCTATGTAACTCGGTTTAGATCATTACATTTTTCTTTAGTCTTTTATCCAAAGATTCTTTGAAACTCTGTAGTCAGTAATGGTGAGTTTATCAGAAGGGCAAGGTTTAATGGAAGATAAATACTGAACTCGATGGTAATCTCGGAAATACATGTACAGGTATGCAATATACCGGTACTGTAGCCACGGTGGCGTTAAGTAAGACAAGGCGTCTGCATGCTGCTGGTGATGGATGAAATAAGTTTCTTTTGCCAAGACGATATTATGTATTTGATACATTTAAGAACATAGAGTCCCATGTTAAGTGCACCAGTACAGAAGTCTCCTCTAATAAGGCCACCTAATTTGCCAAGAAACTGTGGCCACATTAGAGAGGTGGCCTTTTGAGAGGGAGAAGTAATGCATTCATAGTAGCAGCATTATTTGGATGGCTAACAGCAAATTCCAAATAGAAAAAGGCATCATCCGACAGTTGTTCACAATCTTTTTATCCAAATTTAATACTGCTGATGCCTTTTAGAAACATATTTCATGGCTCACCAAACTTAATTTGTGGCTATAAAAGAAAGGATATCCTTTAGCCACAGTGGCTAACCAGGGAATTCCCTAGCACTATTCCATTGAGAGTGGCCTCTAAGAATGGAATTACTGTATATATCCTGTCATCATTTGCTTATGATACACATATACAATGTACCAGTATTTAAGGCTCACTCTGAATAGTTCAGTGTTTTCCTGATATGCATGTAAGGCCAGTTTCTATAAAAAATCTTAAGTTCCAAACTGGTCATAATTAAGCAAAGAAAGAACAATAGTTGCCATGGTGAATATACAGCAGTCCTTCTCTAATAAGGCCACCCTATTTGCCAAGAAATTGCGGCCACATTAGAGAGGTGGCCTTTGGTGGGAGGGAGAAGTTAATCCATTTATAATAGGAGCGCAAGGATTTGTGGCCGCATTAGAGAGGGTGGCCTCTGTTCAGAGTGGCCGCTAAGAGAGGGACCACTGTAGACCTAAATTTTATTTATAGACTTAAGATGTTTTAAGAAACCAGCCCTAAGCACAGTTTCCGCAGCTTATTTTATGAACTATACTGTGACAGAATTCAGAAAGATGTTATATAATATAATTTTTTATCGTCTCCAGCTGTGGCCTGTTGAGCGATTTGGATTGATTGCTTCCTGGGAAAGAAAAAAAAAATTGCTGATACAACCTAGATGAAACCTTACATTGCATTTGCCACAACCTGGGATGCCATCTGTGTTCATAGCAGCCGGAAATGTGAACAATAAGCCGGACAAGATGTATGTGAACAGTTCATATGATATGGCCCCTTCACCGAGTGGGTCGGCGTGTTCCTCCGCCTCTGAAAAAGAGTCCCTGGAATCTTCCTCTGGAGTGTGTAGGGAGACAAACTACACCCAGCCGCCCCCACACTTACCATACACCCCAAACAGGTAGGTGGACTGTGTAGGAATCAAAGCAATAGAAGATCACTATAAAATTAGCATTAGACCTAGTATTGACCAAGTATGCAAATGATGTTCTGGCTAGGTCTCTTCCTCCCTTGTGACACAGTTATAGGGCTCCACGTGAGTAAAAAATGAAGTGCGACACGATCACTTTAAAAGTTGTAGAAGTCCGACGTGGCCTGTTATAAAAACTGCAGAAAGTGACGTCAAGATCTTATAAAAAGTGACATGGTGACATAGGGACAAAATAAAAAGTGACGTGTGACATATAAAATATTTGGACCCATGTGGAGCCCTAGTTATCAAATTTGTCAAAATTTGAAAGTTTGAGCTAATAGTCTACAACTTTGTACATGTAATATAAAAAGTTTGAGCTACATCTAATAGTCTAAACTCTGTAATATAAAGAAAGGGATTCCAGCGTAATTGTTTTCAAATTCGGCCAAGTGGCTACATGTACTTGTACAATGCACAAGTATCGAGCTACAATTGCCATGGTACCTCACAACCTGGATTAGCTAAGCCAGCTAGAGCAAATTATGAACTCCTTCCACATTGGCATTCACTATAGTCACAACCAGGCTTAACTACTACATCATTTTCCTTGAAAAGGTATAGTCCGTATACAAGTGCATGTATGTACATGTAGTGTGTATTGACTGTTGTTCAGATGAAAGGTTTTTAGGTACGGACTCTTTATACATGTACAAAATGCAGTTTTGTATTCGTTTAATTGACAGGGCTGCAGGTACATGTAGGAGTCTTTCAGTTATTAACCTGATCATCAGTCTATAGCCGTATTTGTTTATGGTATTAATTTATCCAGGTGTGTCAATGAACGCCAAACACTTATCTGTTTGGCTAATTCGATACTTTGCCAACGTGTGGTGTCATGCCTCAATACCATTACCCGGCCTAATATTGGTTTACGCTCTCGACAATGGTGGAGGGATATTTAATATTGGTAGACAATAGGAGGGCATTAGTGATTCCTGGTGAAGCTGTTTGTGTTAGGAATCGACAGAGCAACGCTTACACAGGCTACAGTCTATTATCAGACGAGCGAAAAACAGCAGGGTAGCCGTGTGCTGTTTAAAGTTGCTTCTTTTGTTTCCTAACATGATCCAATCACCACAGTGGTTGTTGATAGTTCACAGGTATCTCTTTCTAGTGCTAGTTCCACCCAATAATTTTTCATAATCCCTGTATGCTAAAGCATATTATATATACATAATGTTATCCCTAATAAACGACCACTCCCCAATAGATGTGTACCTCCTATGGGAACAAACCTACTATGCAAACCTAAAGGGCAAATTCATACCAAATTTTGTGTCCTATATAATAAAGTATCAGTAGTTCATTGAGAAACAGTAAAATTCCAGTGATATTCAGATCAATTTCGCTGTGTATGCACAAATTTGCCTTTTCTCGTAACAAAGATCCGTGTGTTTCCCGTATCATATATATGTTTTACTAATTGACTAGTAATAGTTTCCAGCCAACTGGCTTCATTATAAAAGCTAAAGGATGTGTGATTGCTAAATGATAAAGGATAAAATGCAGTTGCAATTGTTGAATTGAAATTTTACCAATGCCAAGACGGGATTTGTACCCCTTCCGGAGCTTTCCATCTCTGTGGCCGTCTTCAGAGACGATGACGTCCAGTCTTCAGGTTGTGTGACACTAGCTGGAACACCTTGGTGGTGTTGCTGTAGAATACTGATGTGTATTTACATACATGGTTATGGTATACTTGTCACATTTTTTGTAATATTATATCTACTATTACTGCTTTATTTAATTATAGCTCTGCTTGTGCTTGCACATTGCACAACAGAGCTAAGGTAGTGTCATCACGTGGGCATCTATCTATTGTTGTCCATCATCGTCATCCATAACATATTGACTGCATCATTGTTTCACATATGATAGCAAAATCAAAATCCTCAGTGTCTGTGGTATCAACATATTCTATGGTATCTGGATTTGTACATTGTGTAAGAGTAATTTCCTTCTTCAAATATACATCCTGGCTTACGAGCCATATGCCACCATGCAAAAGGCTCTGGTTTCATTGGCCTCTAGACCCGTTTAGCATTACACTGTACATCATCTTCCTTACATAGTAAGGTAATGGAGTACTTCTCAAATGTATAATCACCCTTTAGTATCATCTATATAAAATACAGTCTGTAAAACTCTCTGATAAGACCCCAAATTTTACCCATTGAAAGCAGGCGAGTATACAGATCAAAATTTGGCCCTAATGATAAGAGATAGGAAAAAAATTTTCAAGTGGCTATAACTCTTAAACGGTGCACTTAGTTAGACATGTAGTTACTATTAGACACTAATAGGAAGTCAAACATGGGGAGTCCAATTACACAATTGGATTTGACCTGGAGTGACCCTGAAAGGTCAAATTCAAGGTCACCTAGATTTTGAAAACTTATATCTCGCAAAGGAGCCTAGTTGGGCCCTATGTTACTATTAAACATTACTGGCACTTTCAAATTTGACCTTGAGTGACCTTGAAAGGCCAGTAATGTTTAATAGTAACATAGGGCCCAACTAGGCTCCTTTGCGAGATATAAGTTTTCAAAATCTAGGTGACCTTGAATTTGACCTTTCAGGGTCA
>JAAUYG010038816.1_pt1 | contig 12453 bp, 9 predicted proteins | sample 7278091 | NCBI WGS metagenome assembly JAAUYG01 (sample SAMN14350201, study PRJNA611818) | marine sediment metagenome | isolation source: surface marine sediment (0.6m) | place: French Polynesia: Moorea | collected 2018-08
AGTGTCAGGACACTCAACAGTGACTCCTAGTACTGCAGTCAGTCTCTAATAGGGACATTCCTCCCCAACAATTACAACTTATTACAGGCGTCCTTTGATGACAGCCTTCGATCCTCAGCTGCACTGACCTTGGAGGTCCCTAAAACTAAGACACAAGACACTTGGTGACAGGTCCTTCATGTCAGCAGCACCTCGTGAGTGGAATGCACTGCCATCTGAGCTACGTTCCCTGGATGATTTAGCCGTGTTTTAAAAAGCAGCTAAAAACTCACTGTTTTACTGTAGCGTTTAAGGATATTTAATGTCATATGTAAAGCGCAGTAGAATATAATTATAAATATTGCGCTATATAAGACTATACATACATACACACATACATACAGGAAGCATCACAGGCATTCACGACTGCTTGCTGGCAAGAATTTGTCGTTTCTAGAGGGGTATCCCTCTAGTAGTCAGGGCCAAGGAATGTGACATTTAGCTAGGTATGTGAGTGTTGGTGGGGGCTTGGGGAGTAGAAGACTACGCATGATGAAGGGATATACATGTAGGTGCTTTTATAAAAGAAATGAAGACCAATCTGTATACATGTCAGATACAGTGGTCCCTCTCTTAGTGGCCACTCTCAACAGAGGCCACCCTCTCTAATGTGGCCACAAATTTTTGGTGCTGCTACTATGAATGCATTTACTTCTCCCTCTCACCAAAGGCCACCCCTCTAACGTGCCACAATTTCTTGAAAACTTACAGTGGCCTTATAAGAGCACTACTGTAATCATTTAAATTATGACCATAACAGGTCATTCTGCAGAGCACTATGGAATGTTCCCTAAATGTGTTATAGACGAATCGCTGCGATCGGTTCTTTCTCAATGATGATGAAGTTTCACACTTGACTGGCCATGGGCGTGGGGCTATTTATATGGAACAAATAACTCGCTTGGTTGAGGTGAGAGCCCGTGCTAGCACAACAAGAATGTAAAAGGCTGACACAGAAGTATTTGATGAGAGGGTTTATTCAGAATAGATACACAATCTTTCCTGTAACACTCCACTGTTATGTCAATCAACTCACTCACTCGGTCTCTCAGCCATGCACTACAGGATATAATGTTATTATGTCACCATGGTAACCACGATACAGGAGGGACCAGCTTAGGGCGCCTCCTTCTGCTAAGCTAGGGACTCAAATAACAACTGGCGAACAAAATGCCATGGATATGACTAAATACACGTAACCGCGAAAACCCTCTTTCCAGTTTTCACGCACCCCGGTCCTTCCCAGTGACGTACCACCTACGTAGGCATAATCACTGTAAAGAATCACACAATTCACATAACACAAACTACTTTTTGCTGTATTGGTTCAGGTAAGCCAACAGCTAATTATATACTAACAGTCAAATTGTGAGGAGAAAAAAAGTGACAATTGGCAAGGTAATCCTAATCATGAATATTCATGAAGGCAGTGGTGTTACCATTTTCTAGACTACAATCTACGTCACAGGTCAAATCCTGGTATAGTCTAGTATTTTGTATTTTTCAGGTTAATCAGATCATTGTATATTAAGAAAAGGAGAACCCAGATTATGCCCTAGGCTGTCCATTAGGATAGCCCAGCAGGCCAGAAATATTAACTACCAGTACTAATAATTGCAGACCGATTCAGAATTAATGGGCACTGATTTCAGACTGCAAACTAGTGGCTACAGTAATCGGAGGTCCTTTTCTTGAAACACCTCTATTCCAGACTGATCTTTATCATCCACAAGACAAAGCGATAATAAGTACTGGACTTGCATTGTTTGAATCAACTGGGCTAAAATTATTGTATATTGATCGTTAGGGATTACCGTACTAAACAAATCTAGCATGCAATGGACACAAATGACTATTCCAACATATCCTGTTCCTGTATAGAAAAACAGTCACTCAGTTCTGGTATTTAAATACCACATTTCTAGAACTTTGGCAAAACAGTGTTTCTGGCATTTTTGCGTTATGTGCAAGGGTACATAGACCATAACCGGTAGCACATATTCATATTGTAAACATAATGCTACTAGTAGTAGCAACTATTAGGGCAGCACAAGACCAGGATATGCTGAAAATATCAAAACACTGGTACACTGTCTAGTGGCTGTGAAGGTTTATAGCTTGCTACATGGAAAGTCACAGACACCTACATGTAATGAAGAGCTTGACTTAACATGAAGATGCCCTCAAGTTCAAGTTGCTGATGATCAACAGTAGCAGGTTAAACTGCACGGTAAACTCTTAAATGTCTTTACGCAAAAATCTAAATATGGACTAAATGTTAAACAACAAGCTTCGCAAGTAAAGATCCATACTGAAAAGTGGTTCTTCGAATTTTGAAGTAAGTAAGGGATCTTACAATGAATATACAGCTGAGCTTAAACCCAAAGAAAAATATTACTGAAAATACATAACAAGTGTTTCTAGTGGATTATTCTGACTGAAAGCAGATTCTGCCACAACACACAGTCCTGGACTGCAACCACTGTGGCATTGGCACGGAGACATCCCACCTCATTGCGCACGCTAAGTTCCTGGGGCTGTCCACATCAGAGAAGGCATTTAAAACAAGCTAAAAATCAGTTTTTGAGTTCATCAGTCTAACATAGTTCTGTTCACGAGATTTCCTGTGGACTTAGAGGAAAAACAGGGTTAATTTTCTAAGAAAATCTCAAGTCTTGAGTCTTTAACTTGATAGAATTGCCTAAAGAATCTGACTCCAGCCAGTTTAGGCATTAGTACTTTTTCAAACTCTAGGACTATTTTACACAATGTTGACTCTCTCACGCATATCTACACACTCATGGCACACTTCCGTGTCATTTCACGCATCAAGTCATCGAATTAACTGCGGGTCAAGCAAACTGTTGCACATGCTTTTTGACCGTAATATGGGACCACATATCAGCATGTGTGCACTGGTATCTCTGAAACATGATCGCTTTAACATGAAACTCGCGTACAATGGAACCAAAGTAAACACGATATACCCACACAAACAGAAGGCAGACACCACAGCAAGCCTTATTGGATGTCAAGAAGATACAAATAATTGTACCCAAGCAAGTCTCGTTTTTAACCCACGCAGCTACCTACAATTATTGACAAAAACTTGAGGATATCGCTCCATAACACTGGCACAGCAGCAAAACTTTGACCGAATAATGAGTTGACAAAAACACTGGCTTTTACAACTTCATGTTCATTGTTTGTTCAATGGATATATACATTTATATGAAAATAATTACATTATAATCATTATTGATTCGTACTTAATTTCGTATGGTTACGATTACAGACAGTGCATGCATGAGTTATATTTGGCTATAAAACTCGGGTACAACATGATTAGTATGACCTCGTAAGTCTGCGTAACTTTGATTACTGCTTTATAGGAAACTAACTTCGTTGAGAAACAAAATATCATGACTGATTAACACTGCTCATGGGGTCAACTTAGAAATGCATACATATATATGAACTTAGGGCATAAGCTGGAACTTGTACACATCAGGCCAGCATCATCATGTTATCTTTAGCATATAATCATTCTTATGTTTGTATTTTTTTTTAATATTTCAAGCTATAACAGTACTTACACATCACTTGGGCTGCCAAATAAACAAAGAGCATCAACACCTAAGAATCTCTTTATAAAAAACATTCCATACAGTCACAATAACCTAACAGCGCCATGGATAGGCAGCTCTATATTATCATGGTAACCTAACAGTGCCATGGTTACAGAACTCTACATCACTAGGGCGACACCAAGCTACAATACTGCTGCTGCTGCTGATGATGCCAAAGCCCGGTGCGTAAAAACAATACAGCTTGATATTTCAATGGCACTGGAGGCCCAGGGGCTGGAAGCTCAGGTGATGACAGTTCCGGGTTTCACATTTAAAATACACAGTAAATACCCTCCCATCATCGGTATATATGTGACCCAAAGGTACCCTCCAACACAGCATTCACAACAAACATCAGAAATACATGTCTACATACATGTACTTCCGGCATGATTTCTCCATCAATGTCTGGAGCACATCTCTACAACACATGCATACAAAGCTAGATTTGGCAATAGTATTTTTGGCAGGAATAAACAATATGACAGAAGTCAACCAAACCATGTGGTAGTTTTTATCCATTATGCTGTTTGCCGTTTCCATGACAAAGGAAGATTAGCTTTCGAGCAAATATAATCACAGCTTACAAAAGATCATTATTATATAGTTGCTACCCTATTGGGACTTTCACGCCAGTTCATCAGGGTCTGTAGTTATACTAAACCAAAGTTTTTGGTGGCATTTCAAATCTGCAGGAGTAGGCTTCTATATACCATGTATAAAAGAAGAAGCTTGGTGGGGACTAACGAATTTTGACAAAAAATAGAACCAATGGTGGCATACATACTGGCATACACGTGCTTGTGAAAGAGCTTAATAAAGGGGACCTGCCTTGCCACAAAGTGATTGAAATTAAAATACGGCAAAACTTTTGGGGGCAAGTATACATTGGTAAAATATAAACAAGACTGAAATGCACAGTGTTTTAAAACATAGGATGTAACACGTGCTGCAACTAACAACCCAACTGTAGCTATTACCATTACTAAAGACTAGATATGCCAAGATATGTTTGTTTGCTTTTGGTATCTGAAAAAGTGTAACTATAATCACTCAATCAGTGGGCAAATAGAACTAAATATTAAGGCTATAATTATATGCTGGTAGCCAATACCCTGCTCAAAAACAACAGGTCTCAGACCAGTATTTCAAATTTTACACACCCATATATATGAAGCATAGAGGCCTTTACAGATTTTTTAATAATAAATGAACTGAAAAACATTAACCAACAGTCCATGCATCATACCGTGCGTCAGTGCCTTAGACTTTACTTCTATTTTCTCATTTCTGGTGAAAATAATTTGATTGAACAACTATTATGTTAAAAGGTTTCAAATGCTACAATCCTATCACTGATCTGAACCTACTGGCAGTGAGCCTCCTTCATCTTACTTCTCAGTGTCTACAATGGAAGTGTTCAAGTGGTAAAACATATGCAAGCAAAATGGCTGCCTAGCTATCTACATAGTTCACTGTAACGAAGAGGAGTTATACAATGATGTCTGACAAGATAGAATCACCAAAAACAAACATCCCTACAGTCACAAGCTAAACTCTAGGCTCTAAGTCTGATAAGTTAAAGCCAATGGTAATGGTATGACTTGGCAGGGTGATATTAGGTGTATTCCCCCAATGGCTCTACTTTAGGAGCCAGTGTTGGATAAGGGAAAATGTCCATCGGATGACTTAGGGCTGGGGGGTGGGGTGGCATGGCAATGGTAGACCCAGTACCAGTTAGCCAGCCTGGATTGCCCTACCCCTACAACCAATATGGTTGTCACCCCAAACACAATGACCCCTCGCAGGGAGGTCACTGGTCGCTAGCTAATGCTGAAACACGGGGAAGGATCCTAGGCTAGCTGCCGCTCTCAGTACACCCAGCTGACAGGCACCCACTGCGGCATCGTACACACGTCATCGATAGACTGCTGGAGTGTACAGATAGTCTCTTCGATATCGTTGTTGATGATTTTTAAGTCAAAGTAGTGGCCGTAAGTCTTCTCGAGAAGTTCGCTTTCTCGCGCCAACCGTTCCAAGCTCCCGTCCTGGAGGAAAGAAAAGAAAGCAAAGCAGGGATACCACAAGGTTGAGAATGGGTACGACAACAGGTTAGCTAGTAACTGGCATACTGGGTGTGTAACATGACAAAGTTGAGTCCATTATTAAGTAGGAACGACACACAGAGGCACATTTTCTCAAAGATCGGCAGGACACCATACACAATGCTTATGTTGTCGAAATGCTTATGTTGTCGAAAAAGTTCTTCTGAATCATTTTTAAAAACACTGGAATATATGGTACGGTTTACATTAACTCTTGACAAATTACAGCAGCCGCGATCTCAGTCTAGATATGGAATTTTTCCTTTTTAAATGGCAGAATCTTAATTTTTGTAACTGGCTTATTAATTTGTAACACATGTACTGCCTGAGCTACAGAAAGTCAATCATGTACACACTCTTAAGTATTCTTACTTACATGAAAATGAGAAATAAATCATCTATCTATCTATTCTTCGAAACTTTGGTCAAGGTACCATGTAACTCTCATGAAAAGACAGTATTGTGATCTCTAAATGTATTAATGCTATCTTACGTTCTTTTGATACACTGAGGCGTTATATATCTATGAACAAACTACCGGTAACAGTAAATCAAGCTTAAAGTGGCTTTCAAATTCTATGACACTACAGCAACATGGGATCACTTCACTCAAAGAAGACCAGCAGGAACCAGGTAGGTCTGTCATTAGGTCCAGTTAGTAAGTGAGACAATATAAACTTACATGATTTATTTGTTTCAATTCGGCAAGGGCAGACATGCTAGGAGCAGCTATGAAGACAACAAACGGAGCAAAATCGGCAGTTCGCAGAACTTTCAGTGCCTGCAAAGAAAGTGCATAGATGCCAAGTCGGTGGTGAGAAAGCAAGACAAGGCATGCCAAGTATGATTGATCACAGCAACCAGATTAAAATTCAAACGGACCAATCGGGATAGAGTATTCCCAAACCAGTTTTTCATACCTCATTGTACTGAGCCTGAGTTGGTGCTGCTACAAACGCAACAAATGGACCAAACTCTGTTGTACGGAGTACCTTAAGGGTCTGAAATTTTGATAAATCAATCATGTTCATGAATGGTGTTTAAAAATAATGCTTAGACTTTTTTGTACCCAACCAACACCATTTAAACCTTCTTTTTGTTATCTTATCTGTTATATAAACTGCCATTTTTTAAACTATCTTTAGCAGACAACACTGTAGGTGGGTGATACAACAGTAAGCAATACCAGACTGGACAGAACCATAGCAACCATCAGCAGTAACCGACGGTAACCGTTACCATTAGACAGGGGTCAAGCTGGTGACAAATATATCAAAACGGCCCACAACACCGGTCAATATCTTAAGGTTTTATATCAAGTTATCTGTTGGAACCACAGAAAGAAAGCTATCTCACTCCTCTTAACCTATGGGTTTTCCTTATTCGTTTACAAACAGATCTTCACAGACCGATACGTACACACATAAGGTTTGTCAGTTTCATTGTTTAATACAGAAATCCGCTACCCCACACAAACTATTTTCCTATGCATACTTCAAATTTGTAATACTACCATTTAAATTATATATAGATGTACCTATAGGCAACAGGCAGAAATCTGGGATAAAGGGCAATAACCTTCACATCGTTCAGTGGTTGAGTTTTAATACACTAAAAACGTACTGCAATCTAGTGTTGACTGCTTCATATAGAACTTGGTGCCCAGTTAAAATTTTTTTTTTATGAATTTCAATATACCGGTAAACCACATCGTAAAGCAAAATTAATTAACAAGTGATTATGGTACACAGTTAAGACTGCAACCTAAGAAAAGAATGTGGCCAAAGTGATTTTACGCTTCATGCAATTATAACCATGCTTTTAAATGAAAGCCGGGCATTGTGGGGAGGGGATCAAAACAATGACGTTGTTGTGACAAATGGAGGCAACTAACAATATATGAAGAAAATCTCTGGTGTAAAGACACTGAAAGCACATGTAGGTGAGAGAGGATCTGCTTGAGAATGCAATATGGAAGTGTATGGTGAAACAGATGAAACTGGTCAAAAACGATCAGCTGAAAATCACACAATAATCAAGTCCTATTGTTTTTTTTTTATTTTTTTTTTTTGTGGTGTGTGTGTACTGTATAAATCTGGTCATTCCTAAAATACGCTACCAAACAAGTAAATCAGTTTAATAAAATAAATTGTACCATATTTGAAACATCTGAATTGGCTGAATAAAATTATGTACACCGCAGCGTATATTTCAATAAACAGCACCAAGACCCTCTTTTCCTTTGGCTGCACAAAAGCCCATTACTCAGTAAGCACAGCATGTAACGTCACTAGCCTAGCAACACTATCTTTATACCTATGTTCAACTAAAAGAGCTGCCCTTCATGCATTGGAAAAGACAGCATGACCTGTTAAGATTTCACTTGAGCGTAGTGATCCAAGTTTTTCTTCCATCATTGTAACCTGTTACTATTAAAAGAAAACATGGAAAGGCAATTGCATGCTGTATTTTTCGGCACCACAGTGTATTTTTCTAGGACATAGGCTGCCCTTGGGAAGAAAATATTAGAACGAAAGAAATTCAATTGCCGTATACCGGTAATAAATATAATTATAGCTGATTATTTGTTCCGCATCGGTATCCAACACTCAGTGCTGCCTCGAGCAACAAATCTGCCCAAGAGAGATTAGGCAGCGTGCCAAAGCAACTGATCTATTTTTACTGATATATGTAAAACTAAAACAATGACATGTAGTACAGTGACCTAAAAGGCAAAAAGAAAACAAGAGTTTGACAAAACGAAGTGTCAACCAAGCCATCCATGATGCATTTTGTTTGGACACCTTCTCCAAACTGACACACATTGAGAAAATATGAAACCGCAGGCTGGTCTTAGCTATTGCATCATCGCCTAAACTAGCGCATAATCATGACAACTGGGATGAACCAATCAAACGCCAGTACTGAGAACAACATGCTAGCTGTCTATCTAAAACAGGAGGCCATAGAGACACCGGACACACAGACAGACACTGATTGGTTACTATGGAGACCAGGCACCTAGGTGTATAGAAGGGGGGGGGGTCATAATTCCAACATAAATTTTGATATGAACAGTTGAATTGATTTGATATTGGCATCAAGCTAACGGACATGCAAATCGAAACAGGGTTTTTTTTCAGAAAGTGGAGAAAAGTTTGAGTACTCTTTTTGAATCCAAAAGGAGTTTAAGGGATAATCAGTGACTGGGGCAGTTAATCCCATTACAGATCTGGATCTAAGTCACAAAATGTAGCTGCTGTAAGCTGTGCCACAGAGAGGAGACACACCTGGGATTTCCAAATGTATATTACCAGTACATGTACAAAGTATTTTGGACAAAAAAAACACAAAAACATACAAACATACAAGGGCGGCGCATAGGGTGGTGGTTATACTACTGTATAAACACATGCACCCTATCATTATAAAGACCTTCCTAAGGACCATTACAATGTGGTCCTTGCTAGTAGGTGGTCTTTAAATACAGGTGATTGTCTGTAGAGGAGGTTCTAGGTGAATGCTATAAGTGTATTGAGATGTAGGATAGGCTATTACCTGGACTTAAATCAGAGTCTTGTAGAGCCAGGTTTTATACAGGGAAGACGCTAAGGTGGAAGGGGAACCACACTGGTGTTGCTATAAAAGGAGATCTTGTTTGTGACTAATCTTTTGTACCAATATTTCAATCAATAGAGACACAATTGATATTGGAGGGCCGGTAGACATATTCCGGTGGGAGGAACGCTAAAACAAGATGGCTGGCCTGGCGATGTAACGGACTCACCTAACCTAACATAGACTGGTTGCAGCGAGTCTGAGCACAACAACGGGCGTCGGATTAGTAAAACAATGGAAAAGCAAGCAAAGTTCTGCTTATGACCAGGAGAAGCCACTAGGGACTGGTAAACCCAAAGGTTTCTCACTTCAATTTCCTTAGAGGAAGAAATATTAGTCACAACTCTAACTCATGCTAAAATCTTTACTTGAACATGTTGAAGGCATCAGGTAATTTTTCACAAATCTACCCTTCAGGTTGTTTTGGTTACCTTTTGTTTTTTTTTTCCTTGTTCACAATGCTTAGTTTGGTCTTTACAATTACTTTTAGCAAATTTCCGAATACTTTTAATTCGATTCTTCTGGAATGACGCAACTTGGATGGAGATGGGAAATGTTTCATTTTCCTCTCATTTTGAAACACACATACATTACAATGTTTTTTCTGCTGCAAGAAAAGTTCCTACGCTGTGCTTGCCTTGCACGCAAGGTGTCAAAATTTGAAATGAGGTCTAATATACTTAGTGAAATTTTGACGAATGTTTACACTAAATTCGCATAAAACTATTTTTTAACGCTTTAAAAGAATAACTTGCAACAAGTTCTTAAGAATGTGCCAAAGTGGTTACAGACACAATGAAACCAGGCAGGAGAAATGTGATTAACTCAATGTTGAATAATAAAGCTACTGATGGTTATTAATGAATACTTTTAAAACTGGCAACATGTAGCTGAAAACGCAAAATAATACCAGCCATAAGCAGAAACTTTGAGCCAATGGAACCTTTAATACACCTGGTGGAATATTGACAGAGGGTGAGGCACTAGAGGCGACGGGGAAAAACAAGCTTCAGTGGTGGAGTGAGAGAGTGGACAGCGGTTAGTCCACTTCTAGGAGAGACTGATACACAGAGAGAGAGGGATGTAGCCTATAGTGGTCAGAGGGAGTCAGACAATAATCGGAACGGCATTCCCAAAAAACTTACATCCTTATCAGTTCCCAATAACTTGAGAGGATGGAAAAAAGAAAAAGAAAAACACAAGAAAAATGGCGAGAGAAAAAAGAGATAGAGAAAAATAGGAGGTATTCAGTTCAATTCCGGTCCAGGGGAAAAGTGTCTGGTTCGTACAACACTGAGCAATCCCATAGCACTGAGGGGGTAGGGCGGGGGGAGGGAGAGCTCAATATAGAACAGCCGGGAGAGTATGTACATTCGCGTTGTTTTGGTCAAGACATTTATTACTGAGGAATTGGGGAGTGGGGAGGAAAAAGGTCGGGCAAGCAACGTTCGTACACAGCGGGGAGAAACCCCTGTGCATATGGACACTGACAAACACGAACAGACATATATAGACACAAACGCACTTGCTCAGTGCGTTGGATAAGTAACTTGTCGGGGAAAAGAATCTCATAATTGACATGAAACATAAAATCAGTTTGGCCTCCTTTAGTAGACTAGCTAGCTATACCGACTCACAGAAGACAAAATTAATGAAAAAAAAAAAAAAAAAGATTTAATAATTATCACATGAAAACCAGCAATCAAATTCATATTGGATATAAATCGCAGGAATAATTTATAGTCACATAAGACACAAAATTAATCATGCAAAAAGCTTCCTTGTTCAACATGTTCTTAAAATTTGTCATCCCAAAGTCCTAGACAAATTGTCTCCCAGGAAATTAGTCAACTTGCATGAATTATAAAATATCTCAAATATTAGGTTACCATTTCTACATCAAACCCATGAATAAATGTCATATAGTTGGTAGACCGATTAATTAAAACACCTATGGTTGACAGCAACATCTAATGACACTGTCGGTTCTGTGACAAGGTGACAGTGCATTGTTCCACAAAACTTAGGCTTTAGTAATAGTGTAAGTTCCAAACCTTTAATTATAAATCCTAAACATTACAGCATTTATAGTCGACCCTAGATCTACATCATATTAATATTTATAGTGCTTAGTGAGGTATTAACATCAGGGTTTGACAGTGATGTAATAGTCTGAGCCAAGTTCCAGCACAAAGTCTCGGTACACTAGGCATACAGTATGGCCGTACCTCATTTAATAATTCCAGTCCTTAATTTGACTACTTTGGATTGTCTACAGGCAAAAACTTTATTACCCAGGCAGGCTAGCCGATTTTAATTTTTAACTCTTTGGGGCATCATACGTGGGACTATGATAGAAGAAGCCCTGTACATTGGAACCTGTCTTGAAAGACCGCCCAATTGGGCATATAAGTGTGGTCTCCCAAGACATGTGGTCTTTGGTTACAGGTTTAATTACACGGAAATGTAGGAATTTCTACCAGGAACATCTGGTCTTTCAAGACAGGTGGTCTTTCATGGCAGTGGTCTCTCAAGAGAGGTTTCACTGTATAAACCATGTCCAGCAATAAACAGGTTGACAATTTCCCTTTGGTGACGTCCCCAGTGCCGTCCCCTCCCTACCTGCGGTTCCACATCCAGAATGGCCATCAGTCCCTGGTCATGGATCTGGCGGATCGTCTCCAGCTTTGTCCCATACATGGCGTCCTCGTGTGTGCCGTACTCGAGGTATTCGTTGGCCGCTATGTCGTTCATCATCTGTTCGTGGCTGACGAAGAAGTAGTTTTTGCCGTGCTCCTCATCTTTCCTCGGCGGCCGAGTCGTGTCTGGAGGAGAGGGTGAGGATCAACAGTTAGGATTTTTTTTTTTTTTTTTTTTTTGGGGGGGGGGGGGGGGGGGCCTTGGGGGTGTGGCAAAAAAAAATTGCAAAAAAAAAAACAAAAAAAAAAAACACAAAAAAAAAAAATACCCATGTGTGGACAAACCAAAAAAAAAAAAAAATAAAACGGGGTATTTACAACGAGTGGTCATATTTAATTTAATTCTTTTTGGGTTAAATATAT
>JAAUYG010181917.1_pt1 | contig 12447 bp, 12 predicted proteins | sample 7278091 | NCBI WGS metagenome assembly JAAUYG01 (sample SAMN14350201, study PRJNA611818) | marine sediment metagenome | isolation source: surface marine sediment (0.6m) | place: French Polynesia: Moorea | collected 2018-08
ACGAACTACGCCAGACAGTTTTTGGGTGCCAAGCCACCGATTCAATTCCGCCACAGGTGAGCAGAAAGGGATCACTCAGACCATTTATACTGACTCCGAGCTGCCCAGTCGGATGCCTAACTCATTAATGGCAAGCGCCAAGTGGAAACCTCCCATTTTTACGTCTTTGGTGTGACACAGTCAGGGATCAAACCCTGGCCTCCCGCACCCCGAGTGGACGCTCTAACCACTATGCTACGTGGGGGCGGTACCATGGAGATGATAACATTGTACAGGGCAAGTGAAATTGTTTTCCCTTTCAAAGTAAACATCAGGATTCACTCAACATGAAATGTTACCTGATTCAAAGAACTGTCATCAAATGATGATTCGCCATCGCTGAAGAAATCCTCAGCATGATGATGCTGATGAGGACGACCTTTACCCAATGTGCTCTTGTCACTAGCATCGACTGCAAATTCCTTCTCAAAGTTTTCCAGCAAATGCTGAGTGGCCTGGCCTATGTTTGCTTTGAGGGAGGCCAGCATGTCTTTGTACCTGAAAAGATACAACCACAGTTTGATGAAACTTCAAAGCAAAAGAAATCTGGGCAAGAAGAAAGTGCTTTCATGTTTTCACTTTTATACATGTAATAGCATGATAGTGGTATTTCACAATTGAACTGCTTCCATGTAAAGGGCCCCAAGATCCACAAGCATGCATTGTGCAAAGCTTTAATTTCCTTTCTATCCAGTAAAAGCAGTGCCAAGTAGTGTAGCAGTAATATTGCAGTATTTTATTATTGCTGCAGTCTACATGCTGGGGTACATCTGTTAGACACTTCAGTATGTTCAAAGCTACTCTTAAGAGAGGTATACTAGTGTACTAACTACAACAAGAATCCACAGTTTATCAGTGCTAGTACATGTATACATATTTATTTGGCTGCAGTAATTGTGCTAAATTACTTAAACATGATTTATTTTCACAGCTTTACATACATCATAAGGGTATAAAGGCAGCAAATTAACTTTAATTTGAATGAAATTGACATACACAAAAAAGGACAACACAGTATCATAAAACAGAACAATGAAACTGATTAAACAAACCTACTTGTCAGAGTTTAGAATTCGGTCTGTGACCTGGCTGACAAGTGTCTCCTGCCCAGTGGGAGCTTCGCAGATACCCATGGCATGCTGGTCAATCTCTTCTTCAATCAAGCCACCAAGACAGCCATCTATTTGACCTCTCAGCCTCCGAACAAAGTCATATCTGGCACGAATGAGAAAATATGATGTGTAATAAAGCAGGCATATTATTATATATACATATGCATAAAATAATATGCATAAACTATGAGCCTGAAGTTGGAAATGCTTGAGGTGTTGAGTTTAGAGCTATACAAATTCTTGAAGGAGTACATGTATGTACACCTTGAGTGGCACCAAATCACCTGTGGAAGTTTTCGTCGCTTTCTTCCATATGAAGTAAAAGTTCTTCAGCTTGCTCTGCAGACCCAGCTTCTCTGATGTAAGGCCCAAAGCTGATCACCAGCTGCTTGAGGCTTTTAACGAGATCTTCTCCTTCCAGCAACTCTGCCATTATAATGCCGGGCTTTTGCTGGCTGAATATTTGGAAACTACATATAAAACATAAACACATGATGATTTTACAAATACGACAAATAGGAACAATTCAAGGCTGTATAATTATTATCATGATGTGCATATATGGTAGAACCTGTCTTGAAAGACCGCCCCATTGGCCATAAAAATATGGTCTCTCAAGACAGGTGGTCTTTGGTGACAGGTTCATTTACATTGAAATGTATGACCTTCTGCCAAAAACTAGTGGTCCTTCAAGACAGGTGGTCTCTCATGACTGGTCTCTCAAGAAAGGTTTCACTGTATTCGGTCAATGAAAATCTAGGGGTACACATGGGTCTATAAAATATGGCCCAATTCGAGTTTTATTTTTTAATAGAGAACTACGAATTGCAGATCATTATTTATGACGCCTATCTGAATCATATATCAATACTAGTATTATATTATATTAACAGCCGTGGCGAGTCGCAGATCACTCTTTAACAGAAATAGTCTAGTCGCAGATCAGTCTTTAACAGCCTAGCTAGCCCCAAGTGACTTCTACCTTATACTAACATACTAGACAGTCCCTTTTTCCCCAGGGGGGTAAAACAAAAGGGGGGTAAAACAAAAGGGGCGACCACGACTATTAACAGCCATGGTTCATCAGATCGTAGAGTTAGAGGTGGGCTGGCTCACGAATCGGCAGTTAACAGGGGCACCAAATCGATATATATGACCTGCAGTTCTGCACTCCTCACTAAAGAGTGATTATAATCGCCCGTTATAGTATTCTTAAGTATTCTTAAGTATTCTTAAGTATAGATACTTAACGCAGGCGTGGTCGGCCTCTATGTTCAGAAAAAAAAAATAGCCTAATAATAATAATAATAATAAACAAGATCGGTGTGTGAAACTTATGACATATAGGGGATACTATATAGGTCGAGTTTGTAGAGGCTCATCAAAGTTGTATAATTGTGGGCTGTTCCTGAAATGGCTGTCATACTCATAGTGAGGAGGGCAGATCATGACTCGCAAGATAAGAATTTGGTTGGTTTGCTAGATTGATCTGCCAAAATGGCTGGTTCGTACGATTCGATTTTAACCCATGTGTACCCCTAAAGCTAGGTTGTTCAAATGATTTTTTTTTTATTTTTCACAACTGGTTCATCTATTTTGCTGAATACAGGTGGACTCCTTCACAAGGACGACCCGCTCCTAGTTTCTGCAGGACGACGATGATTAGATGATCCAATGATTAGATGTGCTTAATGCCTGCCCTCTCTGTCACGGTATAACTGCATGCAGCCTTCGTATAAGAATTAACTGGTCCGCCAGTTTTCGTTTACTGGAGAAGGAAGCTGGCAAAGAAACTTACAAAGAGTTTATTCACACGGATTTGGTTTCGGCAGTGAATTTGGGAAAAAAAACATATACCGGTATATGAATTATATGGTACACAACTGATTACAATCAAGTCACAAATGCGTACATACATTGGCGGGAAAACGGCCTAGAAAGTTAGCGAAATCATACTTAGGATACTGTAAGAAGAATAATACAGAATATGTATTGTATGATGCAGGTTATAAATAAAACATGTGTATATTATTATCTGATGTTATACACCCGGGGTTATACACACATGCACAGCTCACTAGAAGTAGAAGAACCTATAGTGTTAGTGGGAGCGTGTCGTCCTGCAGATACTTGGAGCGGGTCGTCCTTGTGACGACCGTATACCATTTTGCTTGCTGAAAACTGACATGCATAATTATTCACTACAATAGCCTACAATCAGTGACAGTGGGGAAGGCCCTACTACCCGGGCCTACTACAGTGTACTACCAGCTACATGTACTATCGCCCTGGGACTGGCTGGGTCCTGGGGCTGGGTACAAATCATCGTCAAAAGGTAGAAGCATGGAACTTGGAAGCGCCTGTGCCGTAGCCTAGGTTTAGACTTTTTAGATCCTATCTGAAGTAACCACGATAAACACAGTCTTTTCTATAAGGAGTTACAACAAAGGTCTACTGTATATTGTTGGAACAGTATATAATAAAGAGCTCTAGTGCATGAAAATGTTTGTTAAATCAAAATATGCAGGGGCAAGAACCTTCACACATCCGCCATGTGTAAACAATGTACGCAACATTGTAAGATAGCCTCTGATTGGACGAGCGATTGTTTGCTAGAGCCAATGGGAAGCTATTTCTCAATAAAAGGGAATGTCGAACGACCGCGATGTCAAGTAGCACCCCGCAGAATGTGACTTAAAAGATATAAGCATGCGTACCTATGTTCAAGAATATATAGCACCAGAATACTTTTATTTCCAAACTGTAGCTTATGCACCAACATGATTATGAGCAACCACAATTCATCATATATAGGATTGAGACAGTCTACCAAAGCCACACTTGGTTGTAACAGGTGCATTAAAATTGAATTAAAATTATTTGGTGTTATTTTCAGTGTACCCATTGTCATTTTTTCGCTCTACCAGAAGAGTATTATCAGAAACGGTTTTAGAGTTGGTTTATTCAGATTATTAATTTTTACTTCAGATTTTACAGGATAACATATATGATTTACTTTTCTTTTGGGTGTTTATATATACTTTTAGCATGGCACTACACTTCTGTTGATCATTATTATAGCACATCTTCTCATACATTCATCAGTACTTTATAATAGCTTGATTTGGAATTACATTTCTTTCTGTCGATTAATATATTGGCAATTTTATTAGATACTCCCTGTAGAAGCATTATTCAGCAATTGTTTTTCATGTGATTCCGTAATCTTAGTTACGCGTATACTTGCAGACAATCAAGTAATCAACTGGGCAAAAATTGTTGTCCAACATTGGAATATTAATCATACCTTTCCCATCTTGTGACTAGCTGTCAAAATTAATATATTCAAACTTCATGGGTTTCTATATAATTGCTTGTCACCAACTCGATCATGCATGTTAAAAGAATCATACACACATACAAAATTAATGATACATATGCGTGTTATGGTGGTGGTGATGGGTGCTCATAAAAGTTGATGTGTGTAATTTCAATGGTGTTTTATTTATCTCATATATATTAACAAAGCAAAATATAGATTCTCCGCTATCTGGCAAAGGACTGGAAGCCCGGGACTGGAAGCATACAGGCATCAAGATACTGTGAGCAACTGAGGTCAAAATAATAACGTTCATGCAATGATATTATTAGACACATAATAATAATCAACAATAAATACAGTGGCAGTACCATTACACATGGATACTGATGGCAATAGAGATAGAACTACTGGAGTAGTAAGGGTGAAAACTAAAGTAAATGGACTAAGTTTAATATGGCAATGCTTCCATATAATATTAGACTAGAAATACAATAATGTGACTTACCTGGGAGTATACCAGACAGACAACAATATATACTGGGAATGGCCGAGGTAACTGCCCACTAGATGGGCCCTATATAGGGGGGACCTGGAGTGGTCAGGCCGGGTGGTCAGGGCAGTGGTCAGCTCACAGGATGAAACAAGTCCCTGTAGCCATGACCATGTCAGATTATTCACACCTTGAACACAGGCTGCAATACTTACTTAGGGAGTTACTCCATGGGGCAAGGGATAAAGTTTAGCCTGTACAGATATAAGTAATTAGATACATAGTGATATTTCCTTTAAGTGTTTGTATATTTCAGGTTTTTGATAAAATATCCAATGTTGTAGGTCTGGTATTTCTGGAGGTTCATTCACTCCTGAATATGATATGTTTCGAAAGCCATTTAACATCAACATATTTCAGTTTTTTTTAATAGCATTAGTTCCTCCTATGGGGTGGGTGTGGCAGTGATGCCTCTATCTCATGCCACTAGCAATTTCTTTGACGTCTTTCATTTCAAGCAAATAGGTTTTTCTAGTACACAGTTCTGCAATACATGACGGGAACATCATGAGAATTTCAGAAAAAAGTCCCTGGCAGAATATATGGCAGTAATGGCAGGAGAGCTTGTAAATATTGACTCCTCTGGTGAGACTAATGACAGTCAAAAAGGTCTAAGGGCAGACATCTTCAGCATAATAGACACTCATGCCAGGCACTTAGCATAGTATAGTTAACAATAGGCAGTATTTCATGCCACAAAATCGCCAAATGAATAGTCGGTTTCATTCGGGAGAAGAAGGGGCTAATCGGCCGCTCTCGGCTTGTCAAAGTGAGCACTGCAAATGTGAGTTGATCTGGTTACTGTTTTTGTGGCTCTTCCAAACAAGAATCTACTGCCAGGGAAGTGCACTGTGATCCTAGGGAAAACCACGCATTGTTACAGCATTACCAGCCACTTGTACAGCTTTCCATCCATTAACAATGCACTTTTTGCCATGTTTCTGCCATGTTCTCTTGAACAGGTCAGATTTACATGGTTCTGATTGGTCAAAGTGACTTTGACCAATGAGTAATGTACAAATTTTTCGAGACCTTTCGGCCCTTTTAGGTTTTTGTCGGGTATGTCCGGAAAACTTTCCCACCAAGGGGCTTAAAATATTCCCTATTTTCCGTTCAAGATTCTCTTGATTTCCATTAATACAGATAAGTGATTAAAATTTGTCAAAGTCACGTACATTACTGATTTCACCTAACATTGAAACCTATATATCAATGACAGAAGTGAAAAATATTGCTGCGTGATTCTTAGGCTTTCAGAAAGAGTAGTAGCCCTCCAAGTACCTGTAAATACACTGATCCAGAATGTACCCTTTAACTTTGCAGGAAGTCAGAATCAGATAATTTTAAACACAGAAAAAGAAATACTGCTGATTTTTTTATTATTTCACATGAACAAACTTGCACAGAAAAAAACAAGCAAACTTTACATGTTTCAGCATACATGACAAGGTCTCATCAATTCAGTTAAATGCAGGTGAGTCAGGTATGCAAAAGTCTTTGGTACCAGTCTTAAAGTCAATCACAACAAATTATGTCACATATATTGAGCACTTTCCAGAGTTTATATTATAAATTCCTCTTCGCTTTCATCAGCATAGAGATTGGCCAAGTTTTGAAAGGGCAGGCCATAGTCACTGAGGTAAGCAAAGTCCTGGTCTCCATTTGAACTCGACTGCAGTGAACTTAGACTGCCATCGCCATGTTCTGAACCTTCATTGCCGTAGTCTGTCGGGGCCTCGGCGTATGGGGCGGTCGGTTGAGAATTCACTTCCATCAGGCGGTTGCTTATGAATTCTCTGACAGACGGAGAGGGCTCCGGTTCTGGTATCTGCACTGGTGGACGTGGCTCAGGCAAAGGTTCAGGAGCTGTATGGAGTCATAGAGGCAGAATCAATATATATGTATACAATCTAAATTGTATAATTTAATTAAATGTATATCCTGATACACATACAAAGAAGAGAAGTCGAGAAGTTTGTATTATATGAACAGTGTTCAATGTGTTTTAGTTACTACACATATTGGTATATACATGTATACATATTTCTTTAGTTTTTTCTTTGGGACTTGAGATTTATAAGAAACTTGCCTTGTATCCAATAACAGAGAAAAACACAGTCTTAGATGCTACTTAAAGTCCTCTCATATAGAGGTGTACAGCAGACAAGGTGAAATATTTACACAGAAACAGTGTGGTCTCAGTGTTATCAATTACAAATTGAAAGATCTTTACAGGGAAACTTGTCTTGAGAGACAACTGCCATAAGAGACCACCTGTCTTGAAAGACCACACATTTTTGGCAGAAGGACCTACATTTCAACATAACTGAACCTGTCACCAAAGACCACCTGTCTTGACAGACCACATTTTTCTGGCCAATGAGATGGTCTTTCAAGACAGGTTCTACGGTATAGGTGTACCTATCATCTATCCTGAACTATAAGTATGAATTTTTGAAAGCTCATTCTGGGCTTATCACTTTATCTTAATTTATTAGTTATCCTGTGTGGGGTAACACCAACCTGTGTACGGCAGTTCGCTGTATACAGGGGGTGCAGTGGGGTACATGTCGACTGGGATTGTACTAATCAGGTACGGCTCCCGTGGTGGTGGTATGGGGATCTGCAGTCGGGACAGATCATACTGTCTGTTGTCAAATTCACCTGGATCGTAAAAGAAAAGTATTCTGTGAAAACAACAACAAAAAAACAAACATTACAAAGTAAATTGACTCATTGATAAATACACGGTAGTCACACACATACCAACCTGCTCTAAAGACCACCTCTATATAAAGACCACCTGCTAACAAAGACCCCATTTTACAGGTAAACAGGTATACTTTCCATGATACAGAACTTGCATATAAAAGACCACCAGTGTATAAGGACTATATTCTGTTCGTATCTCGGGCGGTCTTTATATACAAGTTTCACTGTACCATGTACATGTATACATACAGTGAAACCTGTCTGGAGAGACCACTGCCATGGGAGACCACCTGTCTTGAAGGACCACTAATTTTTGGCAGAAAGTCCTACATTTCAGTGTAAATGAACCTGTCACCACAGACCACCTGTCTTGAGAGACCATATATTTTTATGGCCAACGGGGTGGTCTTTCAAGACAGGTTTCACTGTAGCTAGAACATGCTTTGGCACATCCTTAGTACTACTACTGATAGTGCTGTGGCAACATGCTCTAGCTATACTGGAGCAGATATACGGTAGATTCTACCCCAGATTCTACCAGTTTTCTACATGTGAATGCTATTACTGTAGTAGCAGTAATTGTTTCTTATTTAAATGTAAATTTATTTTTTAAATGTTTCAACAAGCAACACATAATTTTATTTAGACCATCACAGATATTAGACCACAGCAGATTTACAGACCATATACTGGACATTTACTGTACATGAGTTTCACAGTTGCAGACTGGCGTAATACAGACCACCTCAAAATGAACAAATGATAAAGGAAACATTAGACACTCTATATGGTTACTACTACTACTGCTACTGCTACTACTACTACTACTACTATTTTACTGCCACTCTTGCTATTATTGTGAAATTTGATATTCCTTACCCCCACCCTCCTCATTGTATGGCAAGACGTTGTCATAGTAACTTGGCTGAGGAACTTCTTGAGGCGGTTGCTTCCTCTTCCTCCAAATAATCAATATGGCAAGCAGCACCAGTCCTGCAGGGATACAGAAAATTAATGAAAAAACATTTCCTTTTGTAGTGTACTGTAGCACACCTAATTATCGGTATGCCATGTTTGGTAAAATATTGATTAAATAATTATCATTTAGGAATATCTACTATTGACATCCATCATGAAAAGTCGATCAGTATTCAATGGAATCAACTGTTCAATGTTCGCCATGAGCACAGTTGTGGAATGACGCAATACAAATCTAATTGCTTCAAAAGTTTACATTAAATACAGTTTCAATACATTCTAATGGGAAGTGCATTACAACTGTTAATTATGTGTACTTAGATTTAATTTATAGATCACAGTGACTATATTTTCACTACTTTACGTAATTTTAACCACCAAATCGATAAAAGCGCTAATAGAAGCTGACCTGATTATCCCTTGTGTCAGCTACTCTGTATATATTTATTGATATTGATCTTCATTCAATAAGTTCCACAAGACAGTACCTGTATATAGAAAGAGAGCAGCAAATACCTACCTAGCAGAAGCCACAGCCAAGCAGCCAGCAGAATCATGAAAGCCGTACTGACAGAAAGCCGAATATCCTCAGGCGATACCACAAATTCTGTTGTGGCTACAGCTTCACCCGTTGTCAAAGAGTCGATAGGAATATCACAGCGTATGCCAACCCAACCCGTAAAACAGTTGCATCGCCAGTTGCCGTTTTCGTCTGGCACTACCACGCAGTCTCCATTGACACAGCGGGGGATTGAGCAGTCGGTGATTTCCACGCATCGTCCCGACACTTCACGTTCTCCATCTGGACACCTGGAAGAGGAGAAAGAAGAGAAATGTTAGTACAACCCTGGCATACATTTCACAAAGCAACTTACATTGTAGCAAACTAGAAAGTGTGTTAATTTAGCGACCTTTGTTGGCTAACTTACGCTATTTTTTGGGGGGAGGGAGGGGGGAAGGTTGAGGATGACAGGGCCCTGGGGGGAGCGGGAGGTGGCTAACATATTACTTGGGATTACTACAGTGAAACTTATCTTGAGGGATCATTGCTGTAAGAAACTGCCTGTCTTAAAGGACCACATATTCCTGCCATAAGGCATGGACCTGTCTTGACAGACAATAATTTTAAGGCCAATGGATTGTCTTTCAAGAGAAATTCTACTGTACCGAGAGTATGTTATTATGGAATGTGGCATAATATACTTAGTTATTGGATTTTTTTACCATATGTTTTAATATATTTTATTCAGATATATATATATCTTGAATGAATAGCCTCTCTGGCCACATCTTGAGATCACACAGTATAAGTTACACACTTTTTTTACCTCTGCAGTGCAATTGATACTGTCAACAGAGGTATCATCATCAAGAGGGTATTCACATTAGTAAAGTATATTTTTCATAACACATTCCAAATTAACATCAAATTTTCCAGAAACCTATTTAGCATATCTGCAGATCACTTTTTCTTTCTATTTTTAAAGTTTTCAATTTTAGACCTTTGTTAGTACATGTAATAGCATATACTTTGAGGGCAGCTAGTGTATATAACATCAAGATACATGATTGGTTTATAGCATTGGCATACCTTTTTGTAAACAATGATTTAAGTAATCAACCTACACACATCTGCACAGTCTCCATACATCTTGACGCACAAATCCTGCAGGACAGGTAACGAAGGTACATGCATCAGTTTCGCAATCACCATCAATGAGATTCGAAGCAACCAAGTTAGCTACAACGCTGGCATTATTCTCCTCCTCCTCCAAGGGAAACCATTCCTGGTTGTAGCGAACATCGCTCACACAACCTAGAGTTCATCAATTCAAAGGGTTAGTAAATATTTACACTAGCAAGCTAATAGGATTATAACTGCATGTGACAGTTTTGTGACTGCTAACAGTTGTAAAATCAAGCTGGAAGTCTCAAACTACTTAAGTCTAAGTTCTGACTTAAGTCAAAGTCTTAGCCAATCACATTGCCCAGATTGGTGACTTAAGTCAAAGGAGACTTAAGTATTTAGACCATCCCAGATATTAGACCTCCAGCCCAGGTGTTGGAAGGGACATTTAATTTGCAAGCAAAACTACCGATTGCTAGTAACATAATTTATGTCACGCCACCCGATGCACTTACCAGTATATTTTTATTTTATTTTGGCAGAAAGACAAAGATGTTAAGTTTTAAATACAGGAAAGGAAAATACAACCCTTAAAGTGTTTAACATAAAAAGCAGTTAATGGTGTCCCCAATAATGCTTTTGAGAATATTAAAAGGACTATCATGGTGGTTAATGTACATTGAGTTTCTGAACACTTTTAGAAAGTTAAAACCCTTCTTCTTTCTCAAACTTTATGTTAAAGTTAGCAAGCTGAAACTAAGCTGTATGTATCCGAGTATAGTGTTCCATTTTGTACCGTAATGGTTTATCTAAAGACCACCTTGATTATAAGACCACTTAACTTGGTCCTAAAGTGCAGTTTCTGTGACTGCTCAACCTTCATTTCAAGACCACCTGTCATAAAAGAACACCTTTCAAAGTCCCATGGCTGGTCTTAAAACAGAGGGACAACTGCATATCATTACCCACTCACCATAGATAATTTCACAAGACAATAGTCAAACCTGCTGTAAAGACCACCTGCATATAAAGACCACCTGCTTATAAAGGCCACATCTTACAGGGCCACAGGGGTACACTTTCCATATTATTGAGCCTGTATATAAAGACCACCTGTGTATAAGGACCACATTTTGTTGGTCCTTAGGGTGGTCTCTATATATAAGTTTCACTCTACCATCACAGAACTTTTAAGAAAGGTTCTTACTTGAAACCAGTGCCATGTCAACAGCAGGCTGCCCAGTACGGTCGTACTGAACAGTCGCCCCTCCAAACATGTCTGCAAACATGGAGTCCGCATTCCCGACATCTTGAAGACGATGAGAATCAAAGGGTTGGGCTTCACCATAGTGAGTGCCTTCCCCATGGTCAACTTGCAGGATCACCTGTGTTCCATAACGCCCGACTTTGGCAGTGTGCCAAATGCCGTCGCTGACATTGACATTCGGAAGCACAATGACATTGTCATCTGCCCCAAGGTCATAAGTAAATCGTAGGTTGGTGTTGACAACCTGGAACATGGGGACAGAAGACTGCATCCAGTGAATATCTGGTGGCCATCAGCTAAAGTTAAGAATGGCATTGTCGATAAATGCTACATGTGAACAAAAAGTATCAGGGGCTGTTTTCCTAAAATAATAAGTGCAAACTGATCTTATGTAGGAAAAAATGGTGGAATCAAGTCAATTTGTAGACTTAAAGAGGTCTTTGGAAAATTGCCTCAAGCTTAAAAATTTAACTGAATTTTTAAATTTACAATATTACCATTCCATATATACGCATGATACGTCCATGTTACTATCCAACAAAAATAACATGGCCAGTAACCAGACACAAAGTCCAACTAAATTACTGAATTATGTAAATCCAGAGGATAAAGTGTGCTGGAGCCAGGTTCCAGAAAAAAAAATTCTTCAAGTTCAAAAACTGATCTTAAGCATTCAAACACAATTGTTGCCATGGTGATTACTGGAGTAAATCAGTTCTAAACTTTTCGGACTCGCACGAGTCCTTATATTGTTATAACGTAGTGAGCTTCAAATCATTACTTTATGCAGATTCCGACAGGGATCAACAGCAGAGTCGGATTACCGGCGTTTTATCCCCC
>JAAUYG010014025.1_pt1 | contig 12446 bp, 7 predicted proteins | sample 7278091 | NCBI WGS metagenome assembly JAAUYG01 (sample SAMN14350201, study PRJNA611818) | marine sediment metagenome | isolation source: surface marine sediment (0.6m) | place: French Polynesia: Moorea | collected 2018-08
ATAGACTTGCAGATCTTTTTTTTTTTTTCAAATTTTTATCCTTCCACCACCAAAAATGGCTTTCTCAGGGGCCAAACACAACGAAGAAAACCTTGCATTGACCTGGTATTTTAGGAAAACCTTCTTATAGCTAGTCTTCAGAACAAGGGTAATTTTTTCTGGTGTGGCTATAGAGTTATGGCTTTTTTTTTTTTTGAGTAAAAATAGCTCAAAAATGCATTCTCAGAGGCCAAACACAATGAAGAAGATCTTGCATTGTCCTGGTATTATAGGAAAAAAGCTTCTTATAGGTAGTCTTCAGAATAAGTTTAAATTTTGTTCTCATGTGGTCATTTTCTCCTGAGTAATGGCCATTTTTGGAGTAAAAATAGTTCAAAAATGCATTTTCAGAGGTCAAACACAATCAAGGAAACCTTGCATTGCGTTGGTATTTCAGGACAATCTTAATTCTTATAGGTAATCTTCAGAACAAGTTTAATTTTTTTCCAACGCAATAATTTTCTACTGAGTTATGGTGGGGTTGGTTTTTGTTTATTGTTTTAGCTCGAATATGCATTTTCAGAGGCCAAACATATAGATGGAAACCTTGCATTGTCCTGGTATTGTAGGAAAAGCTTCTTACAGGTAATCTTAAGAACAAGTTTAAATTTTTTCTGTCATTTTCTACTGATTTATGGGCGTTTTTTGAGTAAATATTGCTTAAAAATGCATTCTCAGAGTCCAAACACCATGAAGAAAACCCTGGATTGCCCTTGGTAATTTAGTACAAGCTTCTTATAGTTAGTCTTCAGAACAAATGTAAACTGTTTTCTGGAGAGGTAATTTCCTTCTGAGTTATGGCCGATTTTGGAGTAAAAATAGCTCGAAAATACATTCTCAGAGGTTACTGTTGTTGTACTTATCGACATATAAGACCAATCACAGTGTCGAGACTGTGCTGGTGTCAGTGCAGAACTACATTTTGAGAGCAACGGTCAGCCAACATGTTGTGCTATTGGTGATGTTAGATCTATTTGCTACTTTTGATACTGTATTTGCCGATACCAAACAATCACTTGAGTAGCATTCTATGGTTTAACCATAGAGTGCTACTCGAGTGATTGTTTGGTATCGGCATCTCAGGGGTTGCCTAACAGTGGTTCAGATCAAACCTCACAGATAGTCATCAGTTAATCCAAGTGCAGAATGATACTTCAGCCAGTGTGCCACTGACACGGGGAGTACCTCAAGGGTCTGTTTTAGGCCCGATGTTCTTCTCAATCTATGCAACGCCAATCTTTCATCGTGGTGAAAGCGTTCCAGAGAGATTTGGGAAATGTGAGTTGTATTGAGGAATGTTTTCTTGAAGTTAGGGAGTGGATGCATGGACACTATAACTTCTTGAAACTTAACAATGAGAAAACGCAAGTATAGTTTTGTTTAGGTCGAGACAACAACTGCATGGGCACACTTAATGGTTTGAATATGTGTGATATCATTGTTAGGTTGCAAGATGTTCCAAAAGACCTTCGGGTACTCTGGGATTCCCAGATGACGATTATCAATCAAATTGAAATGTGTGCAAAGACATCTATACTGCACCCTCAAAACACCATGAAAATTAGATAAATATTTATCCACTATGTACAGCATTGGAGTGGTGAATTCCAACAATGCACTCCTATATAATATACCCAATTGTCATCTGAAAAAAAGCTACAGAGGGTACAGAACTGGGTAGTGAAGGCAAAATTGGGAGAAGGGAGAGGGAAAGAGTAGGGTTTGGATCACATTGTAAGGTTTAGGCTTAATCATCTGATAATGGAAGGTTTGGGTACAATCATAATGGACTGGATCATAATGCAAGGTTTGAGTTAAATCATATTACAAGCTTTTGGTGGAATCATGGTTTGGATCAAAGTCCAGGGTTTGGGTTTGGATCATAAATATATGCAAGGTTTAGGTTGAAACATAATGATTTGAATCATAAAGCAATGTTTAGTTAAATCACAACAGTTTGGATAATAATCCAAGGTTTGGGTAGAATCACAACGGTTTGGATCATAATGAGTCTATAATGCAAGGCTTCAGGTTAAATTGATTGGTTTCAATCATAATGCAAGGCTTGGGTTGAATCATAATGATTTCATACAAAGTATTGGGTTGAATAATTATCGCATAGGTCACAATGCAAGGTTTGGGTTGGGTAATGCCCATGCAATGAATGGCACCTTTTTGTGCGGCCTAGGAGGTGTTTTTGATTTTATATGCCAGAAGCTTTCAGAATCACTTTCTTTCAGTATAACCAGTTTTGCTTGTGAGACAGGTCTTCATAGAGAATTCTAAAGTCCATGATTTTATATTCTAAAATATTGCCAAGATATGTTTCAAATATATAATTCCAAGTGTTCATAATTCCAAATCCATGATTTCATATTCTCCAATATTGCTAAGATATATTTCAGATATATAATTCCATTTGGGAGTGAATGTTTTTGGACTCTAGAAACATAATTTCTGATCACATATTCTATGCATAGAGTCAATTTTATGGTGGAAACAGTTCCCAAATTTTCGACAGAATCTCTCTGCCTTCGTCAATGGATGGCAACTAGTGGCCGTTGGTGTCACATGACCCTTCTGGATCATGTGACACCAGTTGGAGGATAACAGCTGTTTTTTTTCCAGGCTGGTGTCCCTGTTCATTTCAGGCTTCGCTTGGTGTATTCTGATGGCCTCCTTGATTTTCCTCCATGGTCTTCCTTGTCAAGTAATGGCTTTTTTGCAGGCTGCGCTTATGGCCAGCATTGTCCAGATGTTCACCCATCTCTGTTCCATGGGTGTTCTCCCCTTTGGTTTCACTAGTATACGTATCTTTCTTTGTTTGTTGGTTTGTGGTACGTAGACACCATGTTTCTTGAAAATTGGCTGAAACTGTTCTGATAGGCCTTGTATGTACGGAATGCCAACACATCAAGATTCTGCCAAAATTCGGAAACTTTTTCCACCATAATCTTGACCCTGTGTGTAGAATGTGTGATCAGAAAATATAATTCCATGTTCTAATTTGCATCTCAGATATCCATACTTGTCACAAAGAGGCCTGAAAACTTTCCACAGTTAATTTTAGTGGTTCACAAATAGATTTAAATATGTCTATTATTGCCCCATCAATACACTTTCAAAGCCCCTTGATTTGCATTGACTGTTCCCAAGATTCCTACTTCAATGCTACTCTATCTGATCATATCTATCCTCCCCTGCCTTGCATCCTTCCTAACAAGCCCACTTTGCCCAGTCGCCCTGGATCTCTTCTCAAATGCCCTTTCAGAATCTGTGCTGCACTTGTATCCACCTGAATATCCTTTTTTTTTCTTTTTCATTAATTCTGCAAACCTAGTTGACCCTTTGGTCTTTTACCATTGTCCTTATTTTTTTGAGTCCCTATCACATCTTTCAATTCACACCCCAAGGGAAGGCTAAAACTTCCCAACTCCCAGACTTGATTTATCGGCTCTCAAGTTTTGTCAGAATTAATGCAGCTGTTGGTCCAAACAAAAATACTGTAAAATCATTAATGTTCAGGAATTTATGTTTCCATTTTTGAGACAAAACCATTTTTGCACGGATTAATATTCATGCTTATACCTGTGTTGTGCATTTTCTAGGCAGATCACAATCTTCTGCAATACGTTTGCTTGGATTTGTCTTTGGAAGACAAAGGCAGCCACAAAATAAATTCCCCTGCAAGCATCAATGAAATTGCAGTATTATTCATACTTGAACATCATGAAATTGTATATTGATATGGTTATTAAAAAGAAAATGCGAACTTTTTTCATGGCCTATATTTCATCTTAATATTGTACATCCATGCACATGTATAGGACATTCAATGATATCAGTCACATTAGCAACATGAATACTAGTGTTTCATCAGAATAGGTTGCTTTACTTTTTTGAGCTGCCTGGAGTGCCTGCACTCAAATCATAAGATGCAACAAACGATAACGTCATTCCATGAAACATAAATACATTAATTAAATAGCTTCATACTAAAGTGGATGGTTATCTACAATGTAATACTAAAATCGACAAGGTCAATGACAATATCATTTAACAAAGTCTAATACTGCAAAATTTTGCTTAATTTCTGAAATTTCACCCCGGATAATTTCACTTTAATATTAAAGTCTCCACACAGTGCTAATTTACCTGCCACAATTTACTGTAATGATCGTGCTTCTGCAATTTTTTTTCCAACATAAAAGGTAAGAATATAACGCCAAAGACACCCCTACCTTAACGATGGATGAGGCTTAGAAAGAAATCATTACCGCTTGGGTAATTATTATTACGACCCGATATCACACGAAATGCTGTTTTTGTCGGCAAGGAGAAAAATGCTACCATAAAACACCGACACAGTAGTTTTTAACGAAATTTACAGTTTGAGTTTAATTTTTGTTTTCAGGATACATGGACAAAAAGAGTTAAGATTACCAGAGTTAGTTTGTTATCTCATTGGCATGAAATCTTATCTTTGCAGCAATTTCTAACAATCAACTAAATTGTACAAATATGTAAATAATGTCCATGAAGAATACCTGAAACCAACACCAACAAGCTCAATATTAAATGTTATGAACAAAATCAAAATACAGCTTAGCAACCTGTTATTTGCCATTGCTGATAACCGCTCTCCAGTAAAATACCTCCTAAGCAGATACTTTTTTATTCACACATTAAAACCTACACCGAGATGACCTCATGAGCACTCCTTATTTCTTAATGCTGTAGTCTGATGACTTGGGTGTTGTCTGACTCTGTGCAGTAGTATTATTATGGCTAGGATTACCGTCATTGTAACTGTAACCGGCATTACTGCCCCAATTGTAGCCATAGTAACCGGAATTATTGTCGCCTTGGTATCCACTTGTGTAAGGGTAGTTCTGTGACCAAGAGCTACTGTTGTAGCCTGGCGGGTACTGCTCATAATATCCTTCCTGTCCATTGGTATAGTAAGAGGGATAAGATTCATAGCCGTAGTAACCCTGATAGTAGTTCTGAGCTTCTGCACTGGCACTGTTAGATGAGGACTGCATTGGCATTCGTGCAGGCTCATCTCCCTTGAACTGTTTTTGCTGCATGTTATCACCACGCAGTTTTCCAGTGCCTTGAGTGTTACCGATCATTTCTCCACTCCCCGTCTGTTCAGGCAAACTAGGCCTCGGCCATGCGGGCTGCTGTTGCTGCTGTTTTTGCCCCTGATTTTGTTGGTACGGATGGAATTTCTGTTGACTCTGTTTTGCTGGGACGTCAGAGGGTGTAGCTGTGTGTTGTGACGGTCCTGCTACGCTCCTATGCTGAAATGGTGCAACTCGGGATTGCGGCTTCGCCTGTGCTTTTTTAGGATTTCGTTGTTCCCTGTGGGTCTGGTCTGCAAAATGCGACCATTTGTCATCCCCAGACTGCTTTGAGGGAAGGGCCGCGTCACCTTCTTCTTCATCAGGAAATCTGTAAGGATGAGAGTTTGAACTATTGATACTTTAAAGATCTGAGAGGGACAGCTCAAAGTACAGTTGATCAACATATGGTACAATCACCCCAAAATTAAGACCACTCATTGGATGATCACCAGTTACATACCAATGCTATATTGTTTCGGGACCAAAGACCACTTTTGCCCAGGTATTAATTCCATTGTTTCAGTGCAGTCGAAAGAATCTTTAGAAGACATAGAAAACTGCTCATCTACAGTTGAATTTTTACACATCGATGATCTTTGTCCCACATACATTTACTGTCCATGCCAACGGTACATCTGTCAATCTAACAGGTATCAAATAATGACAAATTAATTATGGTAATAGTTGCCACTAAGTACCCTAAAGAAATTTGTATAGTAAAGACTAAAGGTTTCATACTTAGCACAAATCACACTGCGCCCTTGACTTCCTGATACAGCTGCAAGAGAAGTGAAACAGAATTTATCCCGAACCTTCACTGATGAATTTTTTTTGTCTGATACAAATAATAATATACATATATATATATATATCTAAAGCTAAAATCTATTTTGTAATTAAGCCAAATGATGCACTGAATCATCATTGCGACATTACTATAATCATGTTGTGACATTTCTTTTCAATAGTGAAGCAGTAAGCAAAGAAGAAAACGGGCTGGATTATACTTACTTTTAAGGGCCTCCTTTGGCTTGTATCCCATCTGAACCATTTCCCTGAAAAGAAGAACCAATGCATGCTGACTACAAATGCGTCACATATTGGAGACTGTGTTACATATATATATTGACATGTCCTATGGCATATACTTGCATATACATGTATATCATTGAAAAAGAATTAGATTCAGCAGTATCACAATGTAACAATTAGATTTATTACTAATAAAATAGGAAGAGAAACTTTTAGTATTTGAGAAGAAGATATAAAGTACATGTACTAGTACTCATACAGTCTATCTATAGAAAAATTTATTTCTGGGGAAGTACACAGTGTAAATATATAAAATCTCCAACTTGCATTCAACAACACGGATCTTTCCAAGAAGCTTGCTTAAAATCAAATCCTACACTGGCTCTTGTTCACCACAAAAGCGAAGGCATACATATCCCCATACTCAATGATCAAGTCCTCTACAAAAATTCATTTGAAGGACCCCTTGCAAATTCCATGAAATCCCAATCCCATGAAAATCTACTATTGGACCTCTGATACCAGGCAAATTTGAAACGGTCAATTTTGGACTGCCAAAGTCACAAGAGAATGCACGGCTCAAACCCGCCTTGTGAATATTTATGACCTGGGCTGGGAAGAGTACGATTTATTCAAACTCCATCACCAAGGACTGTGTGTGCACAAGCGTTCACGGGCCATGGGTAGAGAGGATGACCTATGACTGCCTATGTTCATCAACTGCTTACCAGAAGTTGTACTGGTGTTGTTCCTGGCCGGGTTTGGGCACAGGAGGAGCATCCCGAGACTGATAGGATCCAGGGGCCTTCTGGGGCTGAGGCTTTTCTTTGGGTGTGTAGTCAGCTGCTATATCAATGCTGAAGAGGAAACAGACAAAATGGTTTGATGTAATCACCCACATGTTATATATGCACAGTGTACATGTAGCATTAAACAAGTGCATTAAGATCACTATGGGTGCTAGCTATTGCCTCTGATGTCTATAATGGACATGTATGCATGTACCCGTAGTTTTAATGTTGGTTCCAAAATATCAGGACTGGAACAGTCTGAATGGCGAGTTGACAGTCACCCGTATATTTGCAGTACCGGTACATGGCAAAAGAACCCCTGATATCAGTAAACTGCATTATTAAGATTGCTATGGCAAGGTGGTTTACAAAGAACTGTGTATATTCTTTACTACATAAGCAAATACTGAGAGTACATTGAATAAACAAATACAGAGTATATCATAAGTATATCATACGGCATCTTCTCAGCATATCAAAGTCTAATAATGCACACAAAATGTTATTAATAAGGTTTAAGTACACATGTACGGTATCATAACGAAACTGGTGGCCGAGAGAAGATTTCAGAACTATCACTACCGTCTAATGAGAATAAGTGCAAGTAAAAGCTTGCGGAAATCTATGGATATGCCTAAAAATAGATTATCCCAATATACGCTTTGAGCTTCCACGTACGGTTCTCCACGAAGGTAGGCAAGGTAATTTGGTCGCTCTATCTCATGACCTCTCGCTTCGTTGAATGCTGAAACAATATGATATCATGAACACAAGATTTGTTAATTGTTAACTCAACTAGCCTTTCAAAATGGTTCAAAGAGTTGGGTTTGCCGTCTTATAGGTAGATATCCACATTCAACTGGTTTTGGTACAAGATGAAGAAAATGTCCTGATGGCAAACCAAGTTACGCTTTAACACCAGAATGTACTAAACATGCTAAAGGAGTTGTATGAGTTTAGACATAAGTCAGGTGGTTTTTAGGAAACATTTCAACCAAATGTATTTACTATCTGCCATAGGCCAATAGTTCCACCATATTTACTGCAACAAACAACTTGCTCGTGTAAGGAACGAACCTTTGATAGCATCATCTGGAGCAAAACCCATCCTTGTGATCATGTACCTGATTAAATACAGAATAACAAAGATTAATACAATGAAAATTGAGAGTTCCAACGGCACTATGTGGCGTGAACTTGTTGGGTCTAGAACAGTGAAAGTAGCACAACACTCTAGTAGAAGAGTGATTTAGGGTATCTAGTGTCCATTGGTTGCACAACTGTGTAAACAGGGAACAGATCTAATCTTACTTCGCTTTATTATGAAACCAGCAAAAGGAAGCTATTTACCATGTTTACTTCTAACAATTATCAGGTTGTGGTTGATTGTAGCATAGCCGCACCCTCATTATTTGAGTCACCAGTCATGTCTATAATAAATCTTTATTCGTACTCGAAGTACACTGGTATTAGCAATAAATTCCCACTAGAGCACTCTATATACCATGAACAAGTTTCTGGAAAAATTGTTTACCGGTAAGTGTAGATATGAACTTAAGTTCAATAATCACCTCGGCAACCACGGTCTTTTCCATGCTTAAGACACATGGAGTTAAAATCCCCTTTAACAAACCCTAGCACTTACCAGCACACTAGCAAGCCTGTCCGATTGACTCCATGGGTGCAGTGTACACCAATAAGTGCATCTGGAATCAAGATGTCTTCTGCCATTGGAGTTACATAACAGTTTTATTCGAGTCATCACCATAAATTTATTTTCATACACCAAAATGCTTAGAATAAAAGTATGACATCTATGGCAAAGGTAAGTATGATATTCAACAACAATAATTAATTAATTTATTATATTTATAAGCACCCCAATTATTGTATGTTTACATGCACCTGATTCAGACATCAGCTCTGGGGTTCCTTTTAATCAAATATTAGTTTATAAAACATTCATTTAGCATTTCAAGCCACAGTGCATTGATTAACGACTTGATATTTGGAATGGAACACATCTACACTAGACATTCATGGATATAAATCTGGCCATTCAGTGGTGTGGTCATTGCACGAATATTTGTTCCCTCAGTTTACATGATTTAGGCATTGATCCCTAGGATCAGCTATACACATGTACTTTTAACCCAGGAACTAGTTTAACTTCTAAAGTCCAATTGTACACGGGTCCCAACTAGTAGTACCTGGATCATGGGAATTCCTCAAAAACTGATCCACCATAGTTCCGAATCTGGTCAAAAGAATAAACAAAATATAGTCAACAAGTACAAATGTATAACAATCACTATGTTTGGCTTCCAATTTTTATATAATTGTAAAGTCAGTAAACGGACAGAAGAGAGGATGATATGACCTGATGACCAAGAGTAGTATGGCTTCCGAACAGAACCGACTATTCATGTTGTGTTTGTGGTGGCCAAATACTCCCTAGTCCCTATTTAGCATTATATATTGCATAATCTTTTAACTAATATTTGAGCAGTAGCATCAGTAATGCTGCCCATGTTGGCCAGCCATGCGGGTGGTGTAATAAACTGTATATATACCATTACATATCAAGTCAGGTTTGCCCAACATTTTCTTACTCACAAGTTGAAAATCTCCTCAGAAGGGACGTAATGACCAGGAATCTTCAGCTTCTGATGAAGCACACCATTTACTTCTAATTCCTGGAATGCAAATGACATGCCTGTGTTGTTTAAAGGTTTGATTTCTGAAACCTATGTAACTCTAAAATTAGGCTCACCCATTACTGTATAAAATGCAAGTTGTTGACCTAAGTTGACTGTGTTTAGTATTTTTACCAGTAGATAAAACAGCCAATTCAACCTCTCATTTTAATGTGTTAATGTTTTTGGTTTGACATTGCAGGGAATCAAACCCACTCTGAACACCTCGGCAGTTTTCGGGCAAAACGAGCCTCGGATGTATCTAGAACTATTTACTACAAAAATGGCACCTTCCATATGTCTTAGACGTCATTTCCGCTTTGTTGTTTACATTCGCTTTCGGCATATTTTCAGACAAAATTCTTCCATTTTGAAAGCTCTTTATTCTTCCGACGAGCAAGAATTTTTAGGATATATTTTGTATATAATATCAATAAATTTGTATTATCGCTCAAAATATTTCTTGGCGTAGGATCTTTTGCTATGAAGTAAATTTCATTTCCGGCTGAGAAATGTGGTGATCTGCCACATATCAATACATCGTGATACATCCGAGGCATGTTATGCATCGCGAAAACAGCCGAGGAGTTCCGAATGAATCAAACCCAGACCCCACCAAACTGTCCTCCTGTTCAGAAAGCTTCATTCTAGCACATTTGGTTTGATACGGTCAGGCAGAGAACCTGGGAGTCTCAGATCCCATGGAGACACGTTAAATACATGGTTAACAACTTAACACAGCCGATCTTTTTTCCCCCTAGGAACCAAAATGCAAATTAAACCGATCATTACCGTTTTTTCCCTTTTAACACTGCCAACAAGTAACTCCATTGTTAAAAAGAAAACAGAAAATACATACAGGCACTCGGTAGTAGCGGGTGGTGAACGTCAGGTCTATCACTGTGCCCAGCTTCTTCCCCATAGATGTCACACGTTCTTGCAAGATCTTGGGTGTGAAGTGATATTTGGTGTCCATGGTCTTGTAAAACCACTGGTAGGTGCAGAAATAGGTAATCGTTATCGGCAGATATACATACAGTAAATGTATTTTGCAGGGTAACTTTAGTACAGTTTGTTAGCTTAGCAGTTTGTTATTTAGCAAACTTGGCATAACCGGTACATGCCAATAATTTTTGGTTCAGAACTGCTTCAGGCTCTCAATTTATAAAAGAGAAATAATACATCTGATGATCCAGGTCAAAGAATGAGTTTTTACATTGTCACTTTATTACATATTATTCATGCATGTACAGTGGCGACTGTGGCGTACACGTACATGAAAGCTTACAACTTGTAGATATTCATAGCAATGCAGCGTAACCTTAATCCCAAAACAGGGTCATCTAAAAACTTAAAGAGAATATGTGGCCCCAATCCAGTGGCACTGTACATTCCTATACCTTATCCAGAGGGGCCTTGAAGCAAATGAATTGAGTTCCTTCTATAATTTTTCCGATCGGGCTGTAATCCAGCCACCTGAAAACAAGGAATACTTAATTACATGTATCATATCATTATTATTGAAACCTAGACAAAGAGCTTCTAAGACTACATTGGCGTCAATGGCACGATGGTCTTTATTCTTAAAATAAATAGAGTGCCTTAATAAAGGTCGGTTTCAACGCATCACAGATGTTCATTTATGCTGAATCCGTAGTTGTCAATTACAGTAGATGAACATGGTACAATGTACTCTAGCGCAGGTACTCAAGTATGCAGAAGTAAAACTAGCAAAACTGCTGCAAAAGAAATACATGTATCACTAAAAGGAATACACATGTCACTAAAAGAACAAAGTGAAGTTTGGAGACACTTCCAAAAGGCTATTAACATATTAACAAAAAAAAGTGTTACTAAGTTTCAAGTGCATGTACTGTATGACTGATCTGCTGATAGCAGTCGGTTTATTTCTTTCCAGATTAGATCTATACAAAATATAATCTGGAAACAAATATCTTGCAGAAGGTTTAGTTACCTGGTTACGGAAGGACCAGACTCACACGTAGCCGTGAACGACCCTTTATGAGCAATGGCTCAACTAAAGGGTCTTAGGGTCTAGTATGGTAGTATAAGGTAGACAGTCGCTTGGGGCTAACCCCGGGGGCTAAGCGACACGGGGCTATTTTAACAGTGATTAGATATAGAGCACCAATTAATTGTCTATTCTATACTGACATAACCCTGGTAACGAGACACTAATGTGCTACATGAGCTATCGCTTGTAGAGGGAATACAGGTGGACTCGCTCACAAGGACGACCCCTAGTTTCTGCAGGACAACCCGCTCCAATGATTTAATTTATTAGATGCACTTTGTGCCTGCCCTTTCTGTCGCGATATAGCTGCAGGCTTCATATAGGAATTAACTGGGCCGCCACAAAGAGTTTATTCACACGGATTTGGTTTCGGCAGCGAATTTGTAAAATTTGATAAATTCGCACGAATTTATATATTCTCACCGTGAGGTGTCAAACCATAACTCTCTGCGGAACGGGCTGCTAGCGCAGAGGTTCCGCAGAGAGTTATGGTTTGACACCGATTCAGGTGATGAATTGCCATTGTACTACTACATGACTCATGATGTCAGACACCCAGCGAGGGCCCGGGGGAAGGAGAATTAGATAAGCTTATGTGACCCTGCAGTAGGGATTTAGACACTGAACAAGAGGTCCAAGGACCTTGGCGCTCTGCTTGACAGCTGCAGTTGGGATGACATTGGCAATTTTCTGCAGACTTGTATCAAAAACTCACTGCTGCAGA
>JAAUYG010207973.1_pt1 | contig 12446 bp, 7 predicted proteins | sample 7278091 | NCBI WGS metagenome assembly JAAUYG01 (sample SAMN14350201, study PRJNA611818) | marine sediment metagenome | isolation source: surface marine sediment (0.6m) | place: French Polynesia: Moorea | collected 2018-08
AGTAGTAGTAGTAGTAGTAGTAGTAGTAGTCGTAGTGGTGGTGGTGGTGGTGGTGGTGGTGGTGGTAGAGGAGGAGGAGGAGGAGGAGCAGCAGCAGCAGTAGTAGTATGTAGGAATGGGGTCAGTGCGGTGAAATACATTGCAACGTATTAAAATATTAACACATATGAAGTCTGAAGTACAAATGTCAATTTTTTGTTGGCCCAGTGTGTTTCTGTGTCTGTAAACAAGATATCTCATAAAGTATCAATTCAAATACAATACAATTACTTTGGTCGGGGGTATAGCGACGTGTAAATACGAAAACTCAAGCAGTTATATTCACTTGTATTCACATGTTGTTGTGCAGTTTTCTGTGCAAAATTTCATATTTAATATCGTGAATACAGTAGCCTTTATTAGATATAAGTAGCAAAACAAAGTAATTCGCTGACTTTAGGCCAAGGCTGATCTCGTTGCCCTCGTTTGGGTCACCTACAGAGAAATGTATATATTGGGTGCCTGCAAGAGCTGTGGAATTATACTCATTAAAATACCAAAAAGTGAAGAAACTTAAGACCCAATCAAATACCGAAAGTACAACATTAGGGCCCACACAACATTGTACACCGAAATACAAAACATATCCACTATATTTTCAATGTATATGTATATCGGGCATGTCAATATGTGCATAACACGCAAACACATCGACACAGGTGATGCCTTGCAGAAAGTATATATTGCTATATCATTTAGGTAAAATTAGTACCTGGTATACAAAATTGGTATACAAAAAAGGCTAACATTCGAACCCATTGGCATGTATACCCAAAAAGCTGGAAACTGACACCCTTTCTAGCGGTATGACTAGCATTCAGTCGGATCCCTAAGTTATTAATGCCAAGCGCCAAGCTGAAAAGCGCAAACCTCCCATTTTTACGTCTTTGGTGTGACACGGTCAGGGATCGAATCCCAACCTCCCACACCCCAAGTGGACGTTCTAACCACTGTGGTACGCGGGGGCGGTATGAGGCAGTGGGAAACTTGTGTGTAACGATGGTGAGAGAGTACTTAAGTAGACAAGTTTTCGATTGGCTTGGATCCTTGCTTAGTGAGTACGTACACACATGCTCATCCTCCAATTCATTTTCAAAAATGTTAAGGTTTATTTCTGCATACATCTTCATGTATTCACTCAATGTTTGCATTTCGTAAAAGCTAGCAGAAAAGCTCCAAAATGACTAAACTTCAGAATAATCTTGATTCCACCTAAATATAGCCACTTCGTGTACAATACAGGTATCAGCGTATTATGGATTTTCCCCAGTTCAGATCTGCTGTGTTAGAAACCCGTTTACATAAAGATAGGGTTGGATCAATTTCTCTGCATGCTTTCCTTCTTTGTAACGTCAAGTACACACAGCGGCCGTCCAGCCCACATACACTGTCACTATGACGTCCAGAAGAAGACCCTGGACAGGTTCTCCATGGAGCACAGCGCAGGTCGGATCCCCCAAAACGAAAACCAGGGATAGGATCCGTGTGTGTTGAGACGAGAATTAGAGCCATGATTCTGTGTTGAACTGGATTTGAAACCATCCTTTCCAACTTGGTGTAAAACCGTAATTGTAGCGCTGGCATCTACCGGGGTCACATTCCACTGCTGGGCCATTGTAATCAACCAGTTATCGTAACCATAGCGACCCACCACAAAACCTGGAACATTATCCCAGCAAAATCCAGAATGACGACTTACGATGAAGTAATCCTGGGCTAATCCATGAAACGGTCGCATAGATTTCCCCTTCCGGTCGACTTCCATACCAGTGACGTCATTTCCGACGTAAAGTTCGTCGACATTGCGTCGTCTGCCGACAATCAAGCTTACTCGGTCATGGATGACGTTATAGTTGGAACCCGAGACTTGTAGCAATGTCCGTATTAGGCTGACGCCAAATAGATCGTCTGCGTTAGCAAATCCCAGGAACGGGGAGCGATGCTTACTTGCAACAAATTTGAACATGTCCTTGAGAACTGGAATTCCTGACCTTGTTCTAACAGACCTTTCTACTTTCCAAACTTGATCCAGTGCAGCCCTAATCCAGATGGGATGATCCCAAGGAAAGATGAAGAGTATGGGTTGAACAAACGGCAGTAAGCCAGACCAGTTGGCAAGAGTGTTGTTATGGACCTGAAGTCTGGTGTTCACGTCCCTGAGTGTCGTAAAGATAGGAGTCTGGATAGGAGTCAATTCCAGTAAATGGAGATGGTCCCCTAAGGCACAAGAACTGTTGCTAAATGTGCTGGAAACCACGAAATTTGATTGTCTAGTCCTGTCGCGAATGAAACCGCTGCCGTTAGTAAAATTCCTAGAGCTTGTGATCTCTTTCTTTCCATACGATTTATGCAGATACATGACATAAAGCACCAGGTGACAAGTGAGTACACACGTAACCAAACTTCCCTTCCTTTTCATTGCTTCACTTTTAACATTCCTTGTTCAAAACACAGATTCAAAGGGTGTGTGTCTGTTCTTCATGCTCCTGATAGTGTCCTCACCACATGGACAGCCAATGTGTTCCCACGGTAAATGATCTTTGGCCTATGCCTGGCTGGTGCTTCGTCTGCACAGCCTAGGTAAAGGACACGCCTAACTCACGTGACACTGCAGAGTTTCGTAAGGCGTTTGAGTCTCCGAAGTATTTTAACAGAATGTTCCTCCTATTCGGAAAATATAGGCATGTGACACAATAAGCAGCAGTGCTCTATAGCAGCAGCAGCAGTAGCAGTAGTAGTAGTAGTAGTAGTAGTAGTAGTAGTAGTAGTAGTAGTAGTAGTAGTAGTAGTAGTAGTAGTAGTAGTAGTTTTAGCAGTAGTAGTGGTGGTGGTGATGATGGTATTTGTCCCTGCAATATGGCATGACCAGTATGTACCCATTACTCGATACTCCGGAAACGCTGTATACTGGCACGAAGAACAAGTGACACTCCTGTGTGCCTAACGACCAATTAGCCACAGCAAACAAGACATTGGACGTTGTTTGTGAGGTGCCATCGAATGGGCGTTGTTCTCAGTGGGCAGATCGCTAATCCGATTTTCTGACACCCTGGTAGGGTGTAATTGGGATGGTCTTGGACTTTCCACAAAACGTGGATTGAAGTCGAGATAAGATATAGCAATTATATCCATGGTATTACGTTTCATAGAACAACAGATAACAGTTGGATGTGAACAATAAGATGGTGCGAATCTCTTATCCATAGCCCTATCCGTGGAGGTACAAAAGCAGGCTGTTGTACTACTTTGTGGTTGCCACCAATCTCTGGACAATTCACCCAAACTACAAGAAATGAATAATACAAAGCTGTGACAACAAATGCAAGAATAAATTACTATGAAATATTTCTCTATAACGTACCGATTTGTGCTCGAGAGGCCAAAGGGTCGACCAAACCGTATCATTATCTCATCCGTAATGGCCACATTCGCTCAAAGTACTTTGCAAACAAGGTGATACCATCCGAGAGAAATGATAGTTTGTGTATATTTTCTACATTTTGAACCTCTACGAATATGTAATATTGTATGCACACATTTTTCTTAGTCAACGAGTAGATGTATACACCAGTAGACATGGTTTCACAGTATATACACAAACGCAGTGGTCATCCCTATAGCGGTTGGCCATCCAAGACACCGTATCTGAATATCATGACTTGGAGTTTCACGCCTGGGAATAATCCAATTTAGGATCCGCATAAAGTAGGGTGGAAACATTGGTGGATGCCTAATGCTCTTCATCATCGCCATTAATTTGGTGACTGTGCCCATCTTATTCAGCAGAATGCCATTATTTATCATTACAAGTAGAAGTAGTTGGAGCTTGGGGACTTTGAAGCTCTATTTTTCACAAGAACAAGTCAGCCACAAGACTAATCCCACTGACAGAAGAAAAACGTAAAACTATGAGCGACATCGAATATCGTCTGTCTAAGATGCTGGCCCACACAACGAAGAGGTTGAGTTGTGGGGAGAATTGAGTCGAGCAAAAATCAAATGTGAAACAAAAAGTAACAGCTAACGGTCCTTAAAGTCAGCTATTACATGTAAATGTAAATGTGGCGTTAGTATCTTAATACTGAGGAGAACAGAAAATAAAATTTTCTGTGTAAATGTCATTCGGTTTTTCGGAAGGAAGTATTGATGTGAGGGAAGTGTTGATTTGAAAAGTATTGAAGTGACGCTCACCCATGTATAGGATGGGCTGATAGAGTCGACTTCATGTAGGCATACATGTACGCCTGCTTTGCCCTGGTCAACGAATATCCTGTTCAACCTACCTTTACAGCAGTTACATCAACCGTTGCTTCCCACAATGCCACCCATCCAGTAATATACATTTTCTATATACAAAGCCAGTAGAATTCTGCTGTTATATTGTAAGCAGTCCGATCCGCAGTGGAATATCGTGGTACCACGGCGTTGCGCGGGGCTCTAGCGCAGAGTCCTTGAAGCACAGCTTCTTACTGATGACTCCAGCTAGTTAACTACCAAACCCCAAGATGTTAAAAACCAGCAGCCAGAGCAGTAGACTTCTTTCGTAAAGGCCTGGTTGTAGAGCAAAACAGACAAATATGGGCTTCTAAAGGAGTCAACTGTACACAAGGGGACCATTTACACTGCGGGAATCTTTATGAGGGAACTTGAGTGCCCTTAACCCTATACGCAACACCATTTGGGATGAGCAATGTTGTGTAACCCCGTGCACATGCACAATCATATAAACATGGATCGCTTTGTTAAGTGATATTGCTCAAATATGATTATCAAGGCTCCTGGGCCTCTTGCTGAGATACAGGTGCATATTTAGTGTACAAAATAACATGGAAAGGGCCTGCTTTTCACAGGCGTTTCCATGCGAAAACGGAAAATTAAGGGCCTTAATATTGAAATCAATATTTAAAAAAATAGAGTTTTTTTTTTTTTTTTAATTTTACAAAAAAAGTTGTCATCGCCAATATCCTTGAAAAGGAAACATATCAGACATTCTGGGCTATCGTGCTCAAACAAATGTTGCACCCTGATGTATGCCAAAGAAGATGGGAAACAGTGGAGATTGTGTGGTTATATTTTTCCCATGTATATATAACTACAGTTTATATTTAGGGCAAACGCGATTGTGAAAAGTTTGGCTGGTTTTATCCCCGTTTTATCCATGATTAAATATGTTTTCTAAAATTTTACGTTAAAGGCACTCGTTGCCGAGAGTTCCAAGGAAATGGGAGCGTCCCTCCATTAACAGTTTGCGGAGAATCGGTGGATGTAGCATAATACAAAAGCGGAGAATGGATGATGACACCTGTGGTTTTGGTCATTTAGACGCAGGTGGACTGTGGTTTCGCTCCTTGGACTTCGCACTGGGTGGACACGGGGGGATCTTCCGCCTACAACTCCCATTAGCAGCAACCTTGAGCAGCGCCCACTGTGTGAGTATGGACCGGCTTCCTGGCCGTGTCAGATCCGGAGAAAGTAACAAAGTGTCAAACGAGTGGGCGTGGTTTACTGGTAACTTCCATTACCGGTAGCTTCCTGGTTGTTAAAGAAAAAGCTAACATTGCGTTTGCTGAGCTTGACTTATGCAGATGGTGGGTGATCTTATGGTGGGTGAGCTAACATTGCATTTGCTGAGCTTGACTTATGCAGATGGTGGGTGATCTTACGGTAGTACAGTTAAACCTGCTCTAAAGAACACCTGTATATAAAGACCACCTATTTATAAAGACCACATTTTACAGGTCCTAGGTGTATATGCTTTCCATGCTATTGAACCTGCACATAAAGATCTCCTGCGTATGTATAAGTACCACATTTTGTTGGGTCTTTATAAACAAGTATGATCACTGTATATGAAGGTAAGTTTGTTGAAACGATTCGGTAACATTACCGGTCATTCTAAGACTGGTCTATCTGCTCTGTTTGCCTGGCGTCGCCGGGTAAAAGTTAAAACTTAAGATTATTTTAGTCAGCGGATTGTTTATGAAGCCCCAAATTCCAAATTCCCACGCGTATTCTCAAAAAGTTTTTGTACATGATATAGTATTGTAAAGGTGTTTTGAAGCTTTTCTGAACGGATGAACGGATTTTAAACACTAATACTGCAAATGTACACGTGTCTAAGAATAGCTGACACAAAACTATGTGGTGCCTCCTGGGATATGCCAGCCTTGTTCATTTAACAAACAGAGGCAACCAGTAAACAGTTAAATTGGTAAATTTATGAAGAATTCATTTTCATTACAATTACATTTTCATATCTGCGTTTGGTACTTTTGAATAAATTGAAGCAAGAATAACTAAGATGGACAAGTCTGCGTGCTTGTATTGGCCATAAAAAAGATCTTATTGAAAGTCCAGCTGTATGCTTGCGGTCACGACCCTTTATTTGAGCTATTAGTCATACAGGCTGTTCGTTGCTAATGCTCTTTCGGTCCTAAAGGACAAAGACTTCAAAATGTTTGTCGTTGACAATTTTGTTAACCACTTCCTCTTCTTCTTCCTTGAACTTAACGTTCCACTTTACTTGTTTTATTTCGACAAAAGCTCTTTTGATATGCTCGAGTGTAATATCTCGCGTATATACCACACTTTGAATGATGGAAAGTGGCCCCTAACGGAAATAAAAGTTTCACTTCCTATTGGGACAAGATAGTGCAAGATTTGATAAATTATTGCTTCCAAATTTCGTTGGTTATTTTTGCAGCCTACTTAGCTGGATGACATGAGGTATTCTACTAAGTGGCAAGTATTTCTTTATAGAATGTAGACATCACATGGACATAAAATACATTCAGTGCTTGAATTCTACAACTGTCGACTTGCGCTATCCAACTCGGCTCTGTCGCCACATTGGAGGAATGACTATCACTGTATATTAATCGACAAGGAAGCAACTACCCCGGTACAAGTTTCATAAAAATGTGCTTGACGTAATTTATCCTGAGGAACCTGACAAGCAAATTATTCTCACCGGTAATGAAAGCGAAAAAAAGGACGTTCACTCGATCCAGCAATTTCTTTGATCGCGTAATTCAATATGCTTGTGTTCAGAGCAAACAAGCACACACCTGAGAGCTAGAATATACCTTAGCCTAATTATAATACAACTGCATTCGAGTAGCGACAAACATCATTTAGGCTGTGCCGCTGCCGCATTCTGGCCTTGACAAATTAAATTAACGCTGTCAGACCGCATGTTAGCTGCGGCAATTCAATTTGCAGCAGACACTTGGGCCTGTCGTCTGTTGGTGGAGAATCAGTGAGAATCAGTGGCAGTTTTAGGTGCAGGCGGGGCGACTGGTGAATCTGAAAATTCCCCCCGGGGGAAAGACTTTCGAGTGGAAGGAACTCCAGACCACACCCACACGTCACAATCTCCAGACGTGATCAACAGTCTGTCGTCTCGTCCAGTGTCACCCGGGCATCGGTCATACACGAACGGAATACTGGAGTACGTTGACAGAGCACGGCCGATAATCACGGATCGACCAAGCCAGTAATAGAGTGAAAATACGAAATACTATTGGTCAAAGAAAAATAATTTTCCAGTAAAGTATATGTACATCATGGCAGTTTTAAGATACCTCACAAGGCACCGTAAGTAAATGTACGCTGCTTCTGTAGCTAAAAAAATCCAGCTACATGTACATTTTTATATCCATCTTCATCTGTAGAAGAGTGTAAACGCTGTAGCCCTAGACTTAATGCCATTGCTCTTATTTATTTTTTTTTACTTATTATTTTATTACCTTTCCCTGCTATTGCCTAACCTCACCACTCAGAGAACATCGTGTGCCACTATACAGTGTGTATGCCTCAGAGGACTCATTGTGCCAATATATGACTGAACAAACAAATTTGTCTCTGAGTGTATGGCAGCGCATATTACTCTAAAAAGTGGCTTATTTGCTAGCTACAAGTAATTAATTTGTATCACTACCAAATTCAATAGGCATAGTTCTTTATTACTCGGTAATATTCGAAAATGCTAGTGCTAAATGGTCTTGAGATATTCTGTCTTTTGTCAAAGCTGTTCTGGTGGATTTGGCAGCGTCAGCTTCAGCCAGCAACAAGAACAACAACTACATGTATATGTTTGTTGCCGTTCTACATTTTATCAGCGGGTTTATGTTTGTGTGCATTGCAAGGAGTATATATGTCAAGGGACACTTTGGGTTTCTGTATAACCAGATTGCAAGTTCTACACGCGTATTCGGTTTTCACAAACTACGGTGCTTCCTAAATGCAACATCCATTTGCAAAATCACACGTACTAAGCCAAGTCAATTTATCTTTCAGAAATAATCCGAATGTAACACACAGAACAAACATTCTGAGAGACGCGCTGGGTTCTCTGAATCATTTGTGTCGCGTTCAGGACAAAAGTCGAGTATGCCTGGAGGAAAGTGCCATCTCCGAACACTACACAGACACCCTTGCTGCAGGCGGGGCAGGGCGGTTCTTACAACTCAATTTTCAGTTCATTTGCCACCAACAGCGGCGGGATGAGAATCTGGTTCGGTCCCTTCAATGTCTTTATGATACGCGCGTCCTGGCAATGTTATTCTTTCATATAGCTAATCGGTGCCATGGCACGGCCATTCTGGATGATGTCATGACGCGATACAAAAATGCGTATTTTTATACACTGGATGTCAAGCCTGTTTGGGGACGCCCCGTAGTCTCACCACTCACTGTATTGTCTTCCAAAGTCTCTTATATCCACCTGTATTAGAGATATAATTGAAGACCGCTGTGGTACCATGACCGCTGATAGGGTACATGGTTACCTGCTTTACTTCCAGGATCGTTATGCCAAAGGACTTCAAGCTGCTGGTCTAAAATCAAACATTTGTGACCTGGACATCACCTCCGATATGCACCCTAGTAATCCACATATCCAGACAGGCTATGCTAAGCTCGGATATGTCCGACTGTTCGAGACAGGGACAGCCCTGAATACTGCATACGGTAAATATCTGGAGGCCTATCTAAACGGGTTGCATGAAGAAGAACGCTGTCCCACCGTCAATGCATACGTTGCTTACAAGGTTTGTGTGCTATCTTCGGACGATAAATCCGAAAAGAACAAATTTAATATCTTACAGTTTGCTCACAGTTTGATAGGAACCGGCTACCACGGGAGTCATTGTAACAAACTGGACCAGTTTACAACATGCTGGAACCTGCTACAAGAGACCTGCGGATCTAAGGTACGGGGATTGGAGCAGCACAAAACCCTCTTGGTAGAAGGCTGCAAGATTCAATCTGAAATGGACACTATTGGATGTCACTGGCAGGATATGCTGCTGCCACACTATATTCAGGCCAGCCGTGTGGCAGTTTGGCCATTAATCGGCCAGTGCTTGAGAGACCCTATGTCTCTAGATGACGGACACTATGCCACCCTCGAAAGTGTCATGTGGTATGATCTGGATACTCTCATCTCACTCTTACAGCCGGGAGTAGAAGACATTTCCAGGAAATGTGGTCCACAGGCTGCCATACGGCTCAGAGTATTATCCGCTATCTACAACGCGACGCCTTGAAGTTCGACGTGTCATTACATCGTATTTTCAGGTCTTACTAACTGAATCAGAGATTCGACTTCTGTCGCTAGCAGTCGTCGACAGTTAGAATTAGTCGATATATAATTCGAGATATCAGAACGCACATATCAGTAAATCATTCATTGGATTTGTATTCTGCCATTCCACAACTGTCCTCATTGGTGTGTTACTGCCCGTTATGTATAGTATACGAATATGTGGTAAGGTTTGTCTACAGCAATCAGTAAAGGATGCATTTGTTTGTGGGATTCCTTATATTACAAATAATACCTAACTATAATAAAATCCTAAGCCTATAGGTAACTGGGTCAAAGTGAGATCGATATTCTGCGTATAAAATTTTACCAATGTTGCAGAGCAGATGGCAGCACAGCCCACAAGTCAATGTGAATAATTAAAAGTGTTAGTAACTACATTGTATATGTATCGCATAATTCCAACAAGGACCATACATGGATGCACTGCTTATTTTTGTTACCACGCGTTACACAGTAGTGTCGTGACCAATTACCGTATTACCTGTGAACTCTATTCTAGGAAATCTATGCATGCCCTTGGGAGGTGATTTACGGTAATAATTTCAGCTATTCCTCGGATTTTAAGTTTTAAAATGTAACAGGCAACCACTTTGATGTTGTTATTCATATACATATATTAAGTGGGGCTTCGCGGTTTGGGCCATTTGCTATAAACGCAACCATTCCTAGTCCAAGTGCCTGTGGTACTAGTATTGTGCCTATTACCTACTCGTAAATTTGACACTCCCATATGTTATTGGGACCTCTGTTATACATGCGAGTTTTTCCCTCCGATTTGTTTGTAATTCACTTCAGTTTTGTTTTCTTTAGCTTGTATTTTTTTTTTTTTTTTTTTCGTTTTTGTTACCTAATATTTTCGACGTGTAAAACCTCCAGGCGCATGTGTAAACAAACGATCTCGGTCAGTCTTATTTCTACAACCTTGAAACAAATCATTTTATCATCTCTACTTTGAGTCTCTGCAGCTCTGCATCTTGTAGTAAAAATAAATTTGGAAGCTGGTCAAACCAGAAGATGTCTTGTAATTAGGGTTCATTATATTATACTAAGTTGGCGTACGTTTTGAAATTTAGCTTATAACTCGGAAACCGTCGCCTGTAGCATGTGTAGAAACAGGCTAAAACGTGGGTCTCGGGGATATGTGTACAACATGTATCAGTGCCCGTGTATCCGCTACACTATGCACGTCTGGAATCGCTAAGATAATTGGGTGCATTTCCAAATACACATCTGTGCATTAAAATTCCAATAAAAATAGTTTCTGCGCCTTATCGACATGCGTCGGTGGTCTGTGTTGGTTTGACGTGCTGGTGGTGTGGAGTTTCCAATACAGATTCATGTTTGGGTTGATGTATATGTATGTATTTTCACTTTTCCTCCACCGTACACTCCAGCCCCCACACCCCAAGTAGCCACGTTCATGTACTAGGTTAACGGGGCCGGTGACAGCTATATTAACGTTAACCGAATCTAGTTAAAATGTGTAATACGCCAGCGTGAAAGAATAAATGTAATGAAATGAACTTCGCTGAGAGGGTTAATCTGGAAAAGGGTGTCTTGAGAAGCTAGCAGAAAGACCAACAAAACGAAATCCGACTAAATATATTGAACGGTATCCCACACCAGAGGGCAGAGCTGCGCAATAAATCATTTATGGGCGTGAGCTGCACTTCAGAAATAGCTACGGGCGGAAGTGAATTATCCATAAATGGTACATATGGCTATATTTGCATGTTACGATACAATTATGGAAGTGTACCCATTAGTTCTGCATAACTGTGTAAGCAGAGTTATTGGAGGGGCGTGGGCGTCCGTCGTCTGTAAAACAGTGTTCTGAATAAAAAAGAAACGTCAACTGGATTAATGCCATATATTGTGGATAAGTAGCTATCTACCATATCTTCAGATTGCATGTTATTTGTTTTGTAACAAAATATCACTTCTTACATTTTAAGGATTTGTTTTTCATTTTCTTTAACATGGAGCCATATGGGAGGGACATTTCCCGCGTTTTGATATCAGCCAAATACAAGAAACTTTGTGGTATTCTGCCTACGGGTACCTTCACAAAAGTTACTAGTTGGATCATATTGAAATTTTGAATTTAACAAAAATATTTTACAAAATACTTTAACATGGGGCCATACGCGAGAAATGCTACTCGTACAGTTATACCACACGCTTGTATAATGACTCAGTTATTGAAAGGGTACAGGAATCTAAGGTATTGGGTCTCACAATCTTATCCGGCCTAACTTGGAATGCACATGTTGATAATATAACAAAAACGGCAGGGCAGCGATTGCACATATGCCAGCTTAAACTTACAGGTGTAACACAGCAACGTCTGTTAAAGATATATTTGTGTGTCATCAGGCCCCAGTTTTAGAGTATGCATGTCCAACAGGGAATACCCGTGTACCAAAATAGTTGTCCGGTAATATCGAAATGGTACAGAATCAGTGTTAAGGTGCACTGATCCAGGTCAACTTTACGATAAAAGAATTGATTACGTATAAGTTCCAATGTTGTCAGAAAGACAGGAAAAATTAACGAACCGTGTTTTATTTTATTGTCAACACAGGGAGTAACAGCAAAGAACAAATTTAATTTGTTCTTTGGAGGAGGAGGAGGAGGAGGAGGAGGAGGACGGGGAGCAGCAGCAGCTGTTGTTGGTGTTGTTGTTGTAGCAGTAGCAGCAGCACTAGCAGTCGCAGTCGTAGTGGCAGTATTAGTATTAGGCTATTATTAGTATTAGCAGCAGCAGCAGCAGCAGCAGCAGCAGCAGCAGCAGCAGTAG
>JAAUYG010100425.1_pt1 | contig 12445 bp, 8 predicted proteins | sample 7278091 | NCBI WGS metagenome assembly JAAUYG01 (sample SAMN14350201, study PRJNA611818) | marine sediment metagenome | isolation source: surface marine sediment (0.6m) | place: French Polynesia: Moorea | collected 2018-08
ATGAGCTGCCATGGTATGTATGTGAGATAACGCACTGTCAACAGGACTGATATACTCTCGCTATCGCTCGAGTATATCAGTCCTGTTGACAGTGGGATATCTCACACCTATGACCAGTCTTTATGGTGTTAACCCACAGAAATATCAAGTCACAGGTTTTAGTCTGATCTACGACAGTAACAGTTGTGTGAATACATTGTTGTTGACTTCTCAAGTGTTCGATATATTGAGAGTAATTTTTGTTACCAAGACATTTGATTTCACAGTGTTATATGTTGTGACACATATAAAATTATAAAAGAGTATAAAAGGAAATAAGGCAAATGATTACGACAACATGCTCCCTAAGTTACTCATTTGTAGCAGTACAGATCTTATCCGAACCACTTATAGATATCTGGTTAAACTTTCCAATAAGTGCATATCGGTATTTCCAGATTTCCTCAAAGTGGAATACGTATTACAAAAGAGGGGGTATTATAGGTAAGATAAATTGTACACAAATCAGTGTGCTACCAAACCAGTTCAAACTATTTGAAAAAGTAACGGTAAGCCAATTAATAAATTTTTATATCCTTTAGACCTAAAGAGTATTTTGTTCCTTGTCCGCGCGCGTCGAAAAAAAACCCAAAACAAAAACAAAAGAAAACCCGCGTCACAAAAATACAATATTCCAAATAAAGAGCCCACGGCAGTTTTCATCTCGCGCGTGAAGGATTTTTTATATTCTCGCTGAATTTTCCTCCTTCACGTTTGGTTCTCGCAATACAAAGCATGTCTACAGCCGAACGCACCTTGATGACACTTGCACACGACGCGCGCTTAATGTTTTCCTCACTTTGGAATATTCTTTCTCCGTTCATTTCGCTACCATGTGCATTAATTACTATGCATTGACGTAAGACAGCCGAGACCGTATGGTCTTGGAGAGGTTTCTGAAAATGCTTTCGCAAAGGGACAACACTGAGGCAATTTCATTTTGGCAGGGCAATACAGAGACCAGACAGCATGAACACAAGTCAACATCCTCCCCATCGCAGACGATCTCATATATACGAAAAAGCCCCTAAGGGGACATGGTGAAAACAAAGTGTTAAAACTTTTCACCTGCGTGAGTGCTCAACTACATGTACATGTACACAAACATGAAAGGCGCGTTACACTTTGTACATTATGGGGCGAAATCGGCTTATTACGTGCGCACGTGAAGTCATCATGTGCGCACGTAATAACTATCACGTGTTCACGTGAAAGGTCTTACCTGTGCACGTGAAAGGTATTATGTGAGCACCTGCGGTTATTACGTGCGCACGTGAAAGGTATAACGCGCGCACGTGAAATTATTATGCGAACGTGAAGTTTTCAAACTTTTTTCACCTTGTCCCCTCAGGGGCTCCGTACATATACGATGAAGATTCATGAATGTCATATAGTTTAGGTCACTGATTTATACCTAGAAAATAATAATACCAACTTCGGGACAAGACCTATTGCCTGTATTGACTGGATATGTTTACAATATGCATATGTTTTATTCTGTTTCTTCGTCTACTTTTTGTTATTTACCAGTTTACAACGAATCAATGTGTTTGGTTTGCTGGTAATTTATGTTGATAGATTTAGATAAAAGAGGAGGAATACACTGAAGAATCATAGAGACTACATATATAGTAAGCAGTCTATATACATTATATTGGTATGTATTCAAATCTTAATAGATTAGAGGAAAGATATATTTTGGAGAAAAGAATCTTTAATATCACGTTACTATGAGACTCCAGTATGAAGCCGTCTTTTTTTTTGTATAGATCTTTAAATATTTTTTTCCAATAAGTAATCAATGTCTTCATGTGAGAGAGATTACATTTGGAGAATTTAATGTAATATGCGGCAACCGTTGTATGCTGTATACAAAGGGTTAATTCTGATCAGTTTTGAACCTTTTCTCAATACTCATGTCTTGATAGAAAGCTGTCTTTACAGCTGTTTTTCTATATTGTAATACATATGAAGCATAAGTACATCTGACAAAAAAATTATTATAAAAGAACAAAAACATAAACGCGTCGCCACATCAATTTGAAAAATTCATAAAACACGAAACAAAATACTTTCTTGCTTTAAGCGTTAGTGACAGATTTTTGTCACACACAGGTTTTAGATAAAAAAAACTATAACTTCTAAGATGTGTTATTTAATGTGTTGATACCTGCAAAATTGCATTAGGTAAAAAATGGAACGTCGTGCAATGACCGAGTTCTCCAATGCGTTTGACTGCACAAAGGAGCACCACAGGGGGTCAGTCCTATGACCTTTATTTTTTAACTGTCTTCAGAATGATTTATGTAGTGTGACTCGTCGTGTAGATATTTTAACTAGGCGGACACTCTCAAAAGAATGCATTAAAGAGATGGAACACGTTTCACTTTGGGACTTATATCTTCGATGATCCCCATGCCCTGGTACAGTGATTTGAGGTCTTGGACTGGAATGCCATTTTAATAAATGCGATTGTTGCAAAAGTCCTCAGAATATATTTAAATGTAGCCCTGGGTAAAATAGACGTATACCACTACTAAACAGCCTGTGGCATAATAATGTTAGTCATATCAAATGTTTCAATTCACTCCAAGACCATCGTTGGTTAGCGCGTTGTCCTAATGATTTGACATTACCAACGGTCTTATGTAAATTGTATTTTGCCCTTTTGAATATATCACCTAAAGAATTAGGCTGTGTTCAGATACTACCAGTTGTGTTTCTCAGTTATATTCAACAGATAAAATTATCACGCACGGATAAAATGAGTATGTAGGCCAAATAATGAAAGCAGCAAGGCAGTCAGTGGTCCTAATCTCAGCACTCCAGTGAAAAATGTCTAAATTCTAAGTATATTGTAATGACTGAGAATTCACACTCAGAACAGCCATGTCAGCTGCCTTTATTGGAGGTCGTAATGACAACAAAAACTTGTCAACGTCAAAGTAAAACTCAAACCTGAGTTTCAGTTCAGACATACAATGTGTATTCGAAGTATTTTATATACCTTTATCTCCGTAAAGTTCTGTTTAGCAATAAATTAGATTGCAAAGAATTTATGTTCGTTTGTGATACATAAGAACAAAAATCGCGTTAATGCCAACCGTGCTCCTAAAATAAACCTCGCTGAAACCCAATGTTACTAATAACAGGATTTGTTAAATATAATGTTGTTAAAATTAACTGTAATTCTAAGAGATGGGGTTCTAGTAAGAATTTACCATAATGCAAAGATTGTGAACTGTAAATTAATCATCAAAGTAAGCACTTTCCCTCATGACGTTAGTCTGCAATCTTTTCTTGTCTGCACATGTGGTCTCTGCCATCGACGTGACCTTCCTGAAGTGTCATCTTTATTCCTTAGGTGGTAGTTCCAGCACAAATCAGCAGACAGAAGGCACCATCGTAAACAAACCCATGCAGTACATAAGGAACATAAAACGATCAATATTTATTGAATCATTAGGGCGGATTTATAACCCAAAAAAGCAACAGCTGTAACACGGCTGTAACACGACTCGACAAGACGTTTAAGATAACGAAGCAAAAATATCAATACCGGCGTCATATATATCAGAGGTCTTTTGATGATGGATTGTTTTTGGCTACAATGCGCATGCTCGTCCGGGCTTCATGGGATGCCATAGACAGGCATATGCAGCAGTCAACTTGCAGAATCTGTCAATCTGTACATCTGGGCCTTATTTCCTCTTTATGGATAAATACTATTTATTACATTTGTACCAGCCCAGTAACAGTCACCATGACTTACTGAGATATGCCTCTACATTTAATATAATATTTCTACATTTGTGTTAGTACATGGTATTTAATGTGACGCATTTGAATGGATCTAAATAAATATACATACACATACATACACATTGTTTTGCCATGAGCGTAATGGTTAAACCTATATAAAGCTTCTACTGGAGTACGTAACTCCCTTTTTAATGGTAATTTGTCCACAGGCGAGCTCTGGTTTGCTTCTTTTGGGGTTTTACCGCCACAAGTCCTATTCTAAACTTCAACATGAATCTGGGATCGAACCTTTAGACATTTCTCGGAAATACTTTGGATTATTTAACTTCTACAAAAGTATTCACTGACATACACCCTGCCAGTACCTCCAACAATTACTTCAACCTTTTGTGCGCAGTATTACGCAACATATGCTATCTTGTTTATGTTACAGAACCCGTGAGTGAGCCTGCATGTAGTTGTGGCAAGGGTATGAGAAACGGTCGTAGGTAAAAAATTCTGTCGACTAAACTTTTCCAGGTTGATTGTCATGTGACTCTGACTCCATCTGTCCTTTTAACACTACAAGATCTATCTCCGTTTACAGCTTTCAGTTCCTGGCCGGAGAAACAACTTTTGTTCTTGGGTGAAAAAAAGCCCTACAAAGGTCAGTTTCACCGAACTAAGACGTTCAGTTTCTTTGAATCTTTGAACCCCTTACGGCGATTTATGTACATACATGTCGTGTTCCCAGACTGTAGGTACCAGGTATGTTTGATGCCTATGTGCTGCGTGATTGGGGGCCATCGTTGAGTTTCCGCTATCACCCGCGCACTCTAATCACGTGTTTTTGGCAAAGGTCACCGACCAACAAGTCAAAGCAGATACACCGTAAAAACACGGAGAAGAATATCATACTGGATTCCGGACTCGGATGCCAGATCCCTGCCTTCTGGATATCACCGTCTGCAGTGTAGTAGGAGAAAACACGTCAGCTTTCATCCGGCACCGGCAAATGTTGTTTATCAAGCTTCGAGTTTCCATGGATACAGCGGCATTCGTGAGGGCGATAATGCATGCGATAAAGCTTATGTGTAAAGAGGGTTGAGGGTGGTGCCAGGGGGCATCCCGGTTCTCACTCGGAACTCTGACTGGTCGCTGATATAATGGTGTGCTTTCGTGGGTATATGGGGTACTTTGGTCATCAACTAGCCCCTTTTCATTATTGCACATAGAAAGGTTAGAGGTCAGGCTATATCAGACACACAAGTATGTTAAACCTCTTTCCGGGAACATGCCTCGGAGATACCCGAAAGAAGCAACAACACCGCTCCCTCATCTGCCCAGGTGAGATTGGCTAAAGGACACAGGATGACAAAGCTTCCAAATGAAACCACTGCTTAACTTCCTACTGAATACTGGATGGGCTTGCGCTCTGTTGGCTATACAGTAGTCCCTCTATTTTACGACCCTCTACTTTAAGACCACCCTTGATTATAAGACCGCTTGATATGGTTTCAAAAGGCCATTTTCTGTATTAAATGACCTTTATTTTAAGACCACCTGTAATATAAAACCACATTTTCTTGGTCCCATGGGTGGTCTTAAAATAGAGGGACCGCTGTACCGGGTAACTATAATGCTTTCTTGAATAGATTTAAAACCCAAAGTGAAAGCTAACCATGTGTTTTAATGTTTGTATGGTATTTTTTGCAGAGGCCGAGCTCTTTTAGGTATTTATTTTTTTCTGGAACGTTAGTCTCTTCCAAGATTCAGAAGATCATTAGCACTTGATGTCATGCACTTTGTAATGGCGGTAGTCTTTTCCGTGAAACCAATCATATACAATGTCAAAGGAGGAGGAGGAGGAGGGGAGGAGGAGCAGCAGCAGCAGCAGCAGTAGTAGTAGTAGTAGTACTCTTGGTTGGTTAAGTTATTACACAAGAAACTCCGTGCTGTTTGACAACATGTAAATGATGTACTTTATTTGACTGCACATTGAACGTCTTCTTGCCTTGCCATACAATAGCAATAGCTGAGTACAAGCAAACACACACATCGCAGAGCGGGGGTAAGGACACCGTCTTGGAATTAGCGTTAAGCAACTATCACTCAGGCATTGTAATCACACACGCTGATGACGAAATTAATGCAAAGGTGGTACTTTCAAGTATACTGGGAATATGGTAACTGGTATAGCGTCTTTCACAAAAATATATATTCCATTGAACACCGTAGTATTGCGTATAGCGTATAATTTCGCACAACATGGAACAATATTGAAATTGCTCTCTCTCTCTCTCTCTCTCTCTCTCTCTCTCTCTCTCTCTCTTAAAGACCTCCTCTGTTGCACTTGCACACGTGTCAACCAAGTGATGGTTTCTGTCGCCACAGACACTGGGATCTCGTGAACATGTCCTCAGAATCAGTTCAGACTCAAGTTAATCGCAAACTAACACAACAGTGTCATCAATACTGGACGGTGTGCTTCGAGGGGGGTGAGGTGGTAGGGGGGCTCTGCATCTAGTCTTAAAATGTCTTGTTGGGAAATTTAGCTGTTAAATATGTAGTACATGTGTACCTCTTCAGCACATGTGTACCAAGTAGGTACACGTATACCTGCTTGGTACATCTTTAATACATTTGCACCCGCTGATTGCACGATGTGTACCTGCTCAGTGCACGTGTACTTGGCGGCACTCAACTGTGGATGTCGTCTGGCAAGCTTAGTCTTCATATTTCAATGTTTTGTCCCAGTTTGTGTAGCCAATATGCTTATATCCGACTCTCGTTGACGCCTGTCTTGGAAAAAAACCCTTTACACCCTACAGCCGTTCCTAGGTTGTCTAGATGGCCGTTCTCGGAGATACGAATAGTTGTTAAAGTGCCTTTGGATGGCGTGGCCTGTGGAAAATCAGGAGTGGAAGTGACGTGGTTTCTGGCGGGAAGCCTGCGATCATAGTCTAGGTCATCTAGATGGTAGTCCAGGCTGAGCTCGCCTTGTGGTCTTGTCGAGACTTGTTGAAGAAGCGTCGGGCGGCACCGTGCAGGGTGAAGTCGGAATGCTGAAACAAACCATAATACACATAGAAATTAAGCATACGCCGAAACAAGAGCCAGGCGGAGTTCAGGATGAAGATAATCATGAATGTTCTAAGATAGATTGGAAAAAAGGAGGCCCAGAGGCCTTGGTGCTCTGCTTGGTCACTTGTCAGATAGGTTTATGCTTAATAGCCATGTAACTACTAGCTATGTAGCTGTGTAGCTATGTAGCTATGTAGGCTGTGGTGACTATGTCATCTTGTCGAAAATCGGAAAAACACCGAATGACCTCAGGCCGACCTTAAACATTTAAGTGTGAAAAATACCTTGTATGCACTGAGTACTTACCCCACGCAGCCTATCAAATTTTGGTCCGTTTCAAGATACGTAAAGTTGCCGAAATTCGGAAAATCGGAAATGCACCGAATGACCTCAAAATGGCCTTGAACATTTAACAGTCAAACGTACCCTGTATACACTAAGTATTTACCCCGAGGCCCAAATTTTGGTTCGCTTCGCTCTACGACCTGCCATTTTCGATATGTAAGTAATAACACGCTTTATAACACCCTGTTGACTACCATGTGAAACGTTCAAAAAGGAACAAAAATTGTCATAAATTCAAAATTTCAATTTTTCCCAATTTTGGTAGGGACACTTCTTAGGGGTATACATAAGTATTGAGGAGTGAATCTGGTGTGCACTTTCATAGGAGAAGTCGTCTGAAACTTTTACTCCCACGTGGGCCAATGTTAACGAGAAAAATGTTAACAATCCCAAATTTACACTCTCACAGTTCTTTGAACAACTTTGGTAGAGACCATCTCTAGGAATATGCATAGGTTTTGAGATTGGATAAGTTGTGTACTTTCAGAGGACATGATGTATGTTTTTCTTACCATATGGTTCCATGTAAACGAAAAAGGACCCCCCCCCCCTTCGAAAATATGGTCTGGGGATAAGGTGGATGGGTATTATTCCACAACAGTTGGTGTTAATAATTCACTTACCGACGGGCAACGGTATAATGGACGGACGACGGACGCCCGTGTGATGGCAGTATCTCTGCTGTGTAGTAGCACAAAGCAGAGCCACCTTGCCATAGGAAAAAAAAAGAATCTTGCTCCAGTGCAAAATTTTGGCCTATCAAATGGTCTGCGCCTACACAGCATCCCAGTCCAGCTGCATGTGACGTCATCATTAATTGCGCTCTTCTCTATGCGTTGAATGTCTTTATTATGCACACTGGCACCCCTGACTAGGCATATTTATTTAAAGTGCCTCTTATAAACTAACTATATTTTGTTTGCTGGGTGGTTTATCACCTGTGAACTCTTTCTTGCTTAGTGCCGTTCAGCAATTTTTCATGAGATTAGAGAAGCTCCACAATAATATTGTTAAGGGCCTTCGTTCCCGTACACTGTATTCTCATGATACATATAATAATATATAAGATGATATACCCAAATATAATTAATTGTTTAATTACTTTAACAAGGATTCAGGATGAGTTTTAAAGCACTCCTTTTATCCAGTTATACTGTCTAGAGTCGAGCATAACTGGCTTATGACTGACCCATTAATGTTGCGCGGAGAGCGCTTGGAAGATGTTTGACCCTTTCGTATATGTAGGGCAATCTACATCGGCTAAAACCTAGACATCATCTTAACTTCAAAAAGGTTTCTAATGCAGTTAACGACTTCGTTTGCGAGTCAACCACGTGCTAACCGGATATTTTGCTTTGAAGTGCATGCCGCAGACGGCGGTGCGGCACGACTGACTGAGACTTTTTCTTAAATACTTTTTTTGCGGAGGCTGTTAGGCGAGGGGAAGAAAAGAAAGAGACAGTTAATGATCGGCCCACGTGCAACTAAGACACATTGAACAAAGAACCAGAGCCGGAAGCTTCACGTTTTTAAAATGCTAATCTTGTATTCAGGAACACAGCTGGCAGCCGGAAACATAAGGAGATTTGTAAGCCTGTGACATTGCTCGGAAAAATAACTTCGCAGTCTAGCAATGACCTTAAGACTACATAAACCGTCTTTTAGTTAGCAAGATTGCTTTTCAATATGGTTAAGCTCATCGCTTTTCTTAACAATTCGTTTCTCGGTTGCCTTGTCACTTCGTCAGTCTCATTACGCTACAGTCGCATCTGCCTTCTCAGATCTCCAGTTATCATTACCCTGACCTAGGTAATTGTCTCAAAATCCACCTTCTTATTACCATCTCCCAGTTCCCCCTACACCCCCAGGCGACGACCTGGATGTCGCAGACTGGCCGGTGATAGTGGCGGGGACTGACGCACGTGACTAGGCAGGCCGTGGGAGGTGGAGGTAAAGTTACAGGGAAGAGTACGACGCGGTCACAGCACTAAAACACCAACCTGGCACAAGATTCCATACAGAGTTCTTTCTTTCTTTCTTTTTTCTTTCTTTCTTTTCTTTCTTAATTTCTTTGTTTCTTACTTTCTTTCTTCCTTTCTTTCTTTCTTTTCTTCTTCGTCCGTTTTTCCTTTGCTTCTTTCTTTATTGCTTTTTCTTTCTTTCTTTCTTTCTTTCTTTCTTTCTTTCTTTCTTTCTTTCTTTCTTTCTTTCTTTCTTTCTTTCTTTCCTGCTTTCACTACCCCTTTATTTTATTTAAGTTAATTCTTTTCTTGCTCTCTACCTTTTTGTCTCCTTTTCTTTCTTTCATTTTGCCCCAACTTCCTTATCCCGTTCCCTTCCTTTTCATTTTTTTCCCACTTTCCCCTCGAACATTTATCCCTCGTTTTGTAACGTCCGTTTCTCTCATCATTGGGATCAGATTCCTCTTTCCGTCTTTCTGCTTCGCTGATCATTTTTGCCCGATTTCCCAAGTTGCCCTACCCGGCCCCCTACTTCCCCCCACAACAATCCTGTCCCTACTGTTTACCCCTCGCCCTTTCTGGCCGATTGACGCACACTGCCGTGATCTACGGCTAATCGGAGTTCCCGGAAGTAGAGTGTTGGGACGGTGTTTTCGTTTCCTGCGATGATGTATAAGGAGGAGAATCGTCACATTTCTCCAGATTAAGCAGTCAATGTATGGGGTCAGTGACCGCCTGATCCTGATGAATGCTAGTGACTGTCCGTGAGAGCACTGCGACATAAATCAGCGACGGCGGCCTGTCATAACGACAGGGGGCTTCTCAATCTGTGTCTATTATCGTCCACCTATCATCTCTGGCGTTACAGGTAAAACCGAACACACACAGAACATCGGTCTCGTTTTCTTCGGAAACGTCTGTAGCCGCAATGATGATGACAAATCAACAATTCCACTTAGCGCGGGGATTGGGGAGATCATTGGCCGGGATTGCACAGCGGGCGACTTCTCCTCCCGTTATCGCCCACGCTCAGTGACATCAGAGGAATGCCAGAACGACCGGGGAGATTATAGCATCCATTACCGTCACAGGATGACACGGCTGTCAATGGACAACAGATCCTTGTCTTCCGATTGGACTGGGGGGCGGAGATGGGGTGAGGGAGTGTATCCACGGACTGTCATGCAAATCTGCCACGCTGTGTTTGGCTGGTTGGAGGGGGGGCGTTGGCGAGAAATTGTACTATTAATATTTCTCCCCTTGACTGTCTGTGCATATTGAATAGCTGTGTCTCAGCTTGATAACATAAGGGCAAATAAAGCTTTGTCTGGTTCTGATTCTATTGTACTATATCGGTAATTGTTTCAAGGCGCTTAATTGGCACTGCTCAAGTTGCAGTAAAGTAAAATCGTGACAATATGTAATGCCGGAAGTAACAGTTTACATGTTTTAATTACATTCCCCGAGCATCATAAGTTTACATTGGGATTATAGCAATGGTTTCCAACAGGGATTCCATATCTTAAGTCAATTTCAGAGCTACGAATTATCGAGAATCTTGAGTCGGATTGCCAGCCATGCACAGTCTGTCAGGGTTTATCTCAGGTCAGCGAGTCCGCTCGTCACTTCACGTTACTCTGGAGGACATCAGCGGGACTAACAGCTCCCTTGACCTTAAATTCTGTTGTCACTCATGTAATATTACAAACAGCTCAGACTGGAAGGGACACAAAGGCCTGGATCACTGCAGAAAGCGCAAAAGTACCTTCAAATCCGTCAACACGGGTACATGTAAGAAAAGCTTCCAGCCCTCGATCTGACGTCGCGCCATTACACTGCTTGCGAGGGCACTGGCACCAGACGATCAGCAGGTTTGACCAGTTGTCAAGTGAATCTTGCTTCACGTATGCGTTCAACACAAACACGAGCTTTTCGACAGCATGCGACAGACCCAATAATCTACCGTAATATTCATCAGCAGTGGTGGATCCAGGAAGAGGCCTAGCCCCCTAACGCCTCCTCCCCCCCCCCCCCCGCCCGCGAAGCCAACCCTACTGCCAGAGAGTGTATTTAATGGGGTATTTTTATTGCTCTACAAATGAAAAGTAATGCTGGGTACATTGCATAACTCCACCACGATAGCCGCCAGTGTTACGCAGTATGACAATGAGGCTTGTAGGAAGGAATCAAAAACAAGTAATAGGAACTGTAACATTAAAGAAAAGTAATAGGAACTGTAACACTAAAAGAAAAGTAATAGGAACTGACTAAAAGAAAAGTAACAGGAACTGTAACACTAAAAGAAAAGTAACGGGAAATATAGTGATAGTATACAATATGTTAAGGTTTGTCAAATTACTGAAACTTATCACCAATTATCCTTTACAGAATTCATAGTTTGGGTAATTTCACTACCAGACCGATTTATACTTTTAAAGTTTTGATTATTTTAACTTTTGACGAAAGTCACATATTGTTATAAACAATGGAGAACGCTAACATTTGCTAGGATTTGGCCTACATTTTAAACTTTTTCTAAACAGTTTTGCAGAAGTACAGATGCCGTTGCTCGCAAGAACGTTTGCTTTGGTAAACAGCAAGGATGTGGAATTTCTACATGATTATGCTAAAATTTGGTGGCGGAAAAAAAAGCCGCAAAAAGCGTAGTTTTACTGTTTTTTGTCGTTCTGCGTTTCAAAGAGGCTCTGTACATCAAAATAGTAAAAATTGCCATTTTCTATCTCACATGAAACGTCATCTAATACTACCAGTATGTATATCACCATATGTATGTACTGTTGTAAGCTGGATGTCAAACTACATGTAGCCATTGACTGTACTGTTTAACAGGGCGCTTGGGCAGAAAAGCACTTTGTTGCTTACGAGTCTACCCTGTATAAATATGTTCTTAAATAAATAAATAAATAAATAAATAAATAAATAAATAAATCCGCCACCTGGGTCGCGCCGGGGTTGCTCTGTGGGCTGAGCACCTGGGAAGATCGCGGAAGATAGCCCAGGCTCCCCGGGGGATGATGTAGATAATTTGGTGATACAGAGAGGTTAGAATAGAAATTCGGAACATGACTTTTTAAAGTACATGTACCGCACGTAGGCGGAAAGGGTAGGGCGAAGACTGGCTGATGTCTGTCAAGTGATTAGTCACTCAGTATAACTACTTAGGTATCAAGCTGGGGAGAGTAGAGATGATATAGTGGCTCAGTAACAGTCGTACGACTTCCAGGTACGCACCTTGGTCCACATATTTGAGATCA
>JAAUYG010156359.1_pt1 | contig 12445 bp, 8 predicted proteins | sample 7278091 | NCBI WGS metagenome assembly JAAUYG01 (sample SAMN14350201, study PRJNA611818) | marine sediment metagenome | isolation source: surface marine sediment (0.6m) | place: French Polynesia: Moorea | collected 2018-08
CAGTAACAAAACCATGGTACAGTAACAAAACCATGGTACAGTAACAAAACCGTGGTACAGTAACAAAACCATGGTACAGTAACAAAACCGTGGTACAGTAACAAAACCGTGGTACAGTAACAAAACCATGGTACAGCATCACAATCAACACTCGTATACCTATACAGTAGAATCTGTCTTAATTGAGTCACCGATTAATTAATTAATTTGATTAATTAATTTATTATTTGTGTTAAAATTGTAATTTTATAACAAGGCAGCTATTAAAACTATATGTAGGCTAATGAGGAACCTGTAATTGTAGTTTCAAGCTATATTTGCTTTCTTGCATGCGCAGCATGAAAAAAAAGTAGCCTTCTAGAATTGTCTATTTAACGACAGCCTGAAGTTCAATAAGAGCATTTAAGTAGGTTTTTGACTTGTAAGTCAGAATTCTAAGCAATGTGATGGGTTAAAGACTCTGACCTACATGTACGTGCAAGTTAAAAATTTAACTTAGGTAGGGTTTTTTTTTTTTTGAACTCCAGCTTTGGTGCCCTCCCTGCAAACTGCTACTGCCAGACTGGAGACGGTGAACAAAGGCTACATGCCCCCCGCCACCCCCTTCAGGGTGACAAGTAGACACCTGTACAAGATGGATTCTCTCACCTTCACCCCAGCTCATCTATCTCTAAACCCCTACAATCTCGCCCCCATACATCATGTACATACTACAGTGAAACCTGTCTTGAGAGACCACTGCGATGAGAGACCACCTGTCTTGAAAGACCACACATTTTTGGCAGCAGGACCTACATTTCAATATAACCATGATAACTGAACCTGTCACCAGATCCCATCTGCCTGGAGAGACCACACTTTTGTGGTCAATTGGGTGGTCTTTCAAGACCGGTTTTACCTTATAGTGAGGCCCACAGTCACTGGCTCGGACAAATCAGAAGAAAATATGCTGGTATGAGATTATATTACAAATAGCCTTTTTGCAGTTTGCTCTGTTGGTTATGGGTTCAGTTTCTGTCAGTGGTGCTGCATGATTGATGATAGGGGACTTTGAATTGAATGAGCCTTGTGTGATGGGCTAAACGTTGTGTCCTTTACCCACTGTACTACATACATGTAGTATAATAATACTGGCTATCATATTAGGTAATTTTTCAACCTAAACCTTTATCTTATTAAAGGTGACACATAAACTGAGCTAATAGATACTCGGCCTAAATTATCAATTATGTCACATTAATCATTTTCCAGGGATGTAGATTGCCGATCACCGGCATAAAATCATGATTTCACAATAATATATGAACTGTACCGCCGGAATCAGGGTAATGTGCTGCAAAGTAGTAAAGTACAATGAAGCAGACAGGACATTCATATCATGTCCTTGGGTAATGACCATGTATAACTGTTAACTACTGGTACTAGCGAGGTCTAACCGACTGTGCGACCAGTCTGCCTTATATCGTGAATTACATCCTTCCACCTTCTCTATTCTGCTATTGTCAGCCCCAGGCTTTCCCCCTGGCTGGCCTGTTAGCCATTGTTGCCTGGCTTGTCTGCTGTGCCTAGGCTGTGGGGACCAAGCCTAGGCTGGGGTACAGTGCCTACAGAGCCGAGGACACGTCCTAGGTGGGTAAGCTGGCCTCTCTCCTCCTCCCTGCTGCTGAGAATGGCATGTAAGCTGGGGTACCACTGCAGCTAGCACAGTCAGCAAAGGCTGCATTACAGGCAGCACTGAAGCCAAGTGGCCTTGGACTCTGTCTCTCTGCGGCTTGTTATTTTTCTAGGTGCATCTATCAAGAGACAGTTGTAAAACTCAAAGGTAAGCAAGAAGGCGATGGACAGAAGGTATTAACGTTATAACTAAATGCAGTTGGAGGTAATTTGTGTACAGTAGAACCTGACTTGAAAGACCGCCTTATTGGCTATAAAGATGTGGTCTTTGAAGACAGGTGGTCTGTGGTGACAGGTCTGTGGTCCCTCTATTTTAAGACCATCAATGGGACCGTGTAAATGTGGCCTTATGCTGCAAGTGATCTTAAAATAACGGTTTGATAATATACAATATCGCACCACTTTGGGACCAAAACTGGTGGTGTTGTAATCAAGGTGGCCTTAAAATAAAGGTTGTAAAATAGAGGGACCACTGTAGTAAGTATCACCATATAATGTACCTGTGCTGGTATGATCATTGCAGCCTATGTATGGAACACAGACAAGCAATTACTGTATGTGGCCTTGTATGTCACACTGTGCACTCAATGACCTAGCTCACCTGTCATTGTAAAATTAAATGTTGCATTGGTAACCATGGTGACAGTTTGTTTCCATCATTCCTGTTCTTTCCCAGATGTCTAACTCCAGTCAGAAATCTTATCTGGGACGCTGTACCAGGGAGTGGGCAGAGTCTCACCCCACACACGCCATGGCAACCAGCTTGTTGCAGCTAGGTCACCATGGGAACCAAAACAATGTCCATAGCAACCATAGCAACAACTCCAGCCAGTCAGGTGTGCCCTGCGTTGAATACTGTGAGGACAGGCCACACCCGGAGATCATTTGGCTGTCCTTTACTATTCTGACGATATTCGCAGTCATAGGAATTGTGGGTAACGTTCTGTCGATTTTTGTTTTGAGAAGAATCCAGCGAAAACTCGAGGCCAGTCGCAAGGAATCGACAGCATTTGTCACATTCTCAGCGCTGGCTGTTTCAGACCTGTGCCTCTGCGTCACCATGGTTTCATTTTCAAACATTCCCTGCAACACGTCATGCATGGCTTCCTGTTTCAGGCGATCACATTTCTTCCGGATATTTTATTACCCGAGCGTCATGCAAAGTTCGTACTGTAACTACATGCCGATTCCCGCGCTGACGTTTATGATGTCCAGCACGTGGCTGAAAGTCGTGCTGACCGTCTGGCAGTATTTACGGGTGTGCTGGAGCCATGACTGTCAACGAATGACCAGCGAACGAAACGTCAAATTGGCGCTTGGTGTGGTTTACACGCTCAGCCCTATCCTACCCATAACCTGGACTCTACTATACAACTGTAGGAGTGTAACATATACGTGTCAGGCAATGCCTGGAGTTATTTTGCTTCAAGACCGCGATGTACTTGACATGGACGAAATCATGGATTACGTGCACTATGGAATAGGCGTGGTAATTCCGTCAATGTTTCTAATTTTCTCTCAACTGGCGCTGGCTGGGAGACTCCGACAAATGTCGAGGGAGCAACAAATCCGTGGCAACCGCAGGAAGACGCAGCATCGTCTAACCGTCACCATACTGGTGTTGGTGATTATCTACTGTTTGTGTGTGCCTCCGGTTGATACCATGTACATTCTGCTGAAATTCGGACATCTCGCTTCGCCGGGTCTGAGCCTGGCGCAGAACGTGCTGAGAGCAGTACGCCTCATTAATTATGCATGCAACTTTGCCATATATGGCTTGCTCAACACGGATTTTCGCTGTGGTTTGATCCAGTTATGTAGCTGTGGACGAACTCTGGTTCCCACCATAGAAGATGAAGAAGAGGAAGAGAGGCGCGACCAATCCCAAGTTTGTCAGTAACCTCAATAAAGTATTGCTGCTATAATCCTTGAAACAAAACTGTCACTAGCATCTGTATCTGATACTTTTTTTGTATCTTTCCACTTTACAAGTTTTTCTTCAAAAAATCAAACCAAAACTGCACCAATACTTAAGAGAGAGATATGAAGACAAGACAACTGCAATTGCCACTCAAAAAACTGCTGTACTTTTAGCCACTTGGGGTGAAAAATCATACACGTAATCCAACCTAGTAGTACATAATTATGTAAGTGGTATGTTTTATGCATTTCATAAAGGAACTACTGCCTAGTTAGAGTTTCCCTGAATACTAGGGCTTATTTCTTAGGGATGACATAAATAACAGGTTTACCTGCCCATTGGTAACGATCAATTATACATGCTAGTCTGGATTTATCCCCATGGTGATAATCTTGTGAGCCGGCTTCAATATTAGATTTAGAGACATTTTGTCATGTTTGTATTATATCTGTATTTGTGAGCACGGTGATGACCTTGTGACTTTACAATATCAAACCCCTTAAATGCACAGACATTTGTATGAAATTTGTACATACAGTGGTCTACCTCTTAGTGGCTACTCTCAAAACAGGCCACCCTCTCTAATAAGGACACATCTTTTACGCTACCATTATCAATGTATTTTTACTTCTACCCCTCACCAAAGGCAACCTCTCTAACATGGCCAGTTTCTTGGCAAATAGGATTATTAGAGAGGGACTACATGTAAATGCATATAATTCTCCCTTTCAATAAATGCCATCTCTTTGATGTGGCCAAAATGTCTTGCTAATACAAGTGGCCATATTAGCTAGAGGGGGATAACCATATTGTCATGGCTATGTTGTCACTGAGACGTCCCCTTACCTTAAGGTCCGAGTCGCGGGCTCTGACCGGTCCCGGTCTGATATCCAGCAAACTCTCCACGTCAGCTGTCTCGGCAATCTCTGCCGTGTACGGCGAGTTCTCAAACGCTGGCGTCTCCAGGTCTCTCTCTATGGTCACCAGAACGCGGGTCTCGGAGAACCGCTCCGGACTGCTCTGGTCACTGACTCGTACCACAATCTGGACCCAGGAGAAAATATTCGCAGATTAATTTATAGTTTAGTTTGGACCATATCAATATTTCACAAACGCATGTATCTCGGTACACTCATGTACATACTTGACAACAGAGACAGTCGCTGTTACATCATAATCGTTATTGTCAACCATAATAAATAGAGATTAACGCTACATTCTATTCTTAACATAATCATGATAATTAATATCTCAAAACAGATTAATTTCTAATAGAATTCCTAATTCCTCTTTTATTCATCTACCCCTGATCCTAACAATTCTGACAGTTTTTTTTTTGTTCAGTACACATCATTCGTTTAGTCATAAAATGTCATTTACAAAAAACAATGCATTCTAAAGCTATGTGGCTTTCCTGATTAAGAATTCTGATATTTTTAAGGGAACATGGCATTTGTTCAGACTAGCCCCAAGCATCCCTGGCAATCTTGTAATGTATAATGGCATGTAGAATGCCCCAGTCCGAGTTCTCTACCATTTAGAGGCCTGCTACTGTAGGTCAGATATAATGCTAGCAGGGAGATCTAACAGTTGGGAGGTAAATTGTGCTGATAATTTAAAAAGGTCAAAAACATCATTCATCGCAATTTATACTGCGATCTTATTTCCTGAGGGCCACTTTGTCACACTGAAGTTTTATCAATCCTCTCTCTACCCCAGCAATCCCTGCATTTTAAGACCACCCATTCAGCCAGGAAAATGAGGTCTTAAATTGAAGGTTGTCTCAAAATGGAGGGATATTTATATTGTAAATCATTTAAATATGACAATGATGGCACTGATGACAGGTTTTAAATAGAGCGACGTCTTATAAAATCGAGGGGTGTTAAATTGCAGTGACTACTGCTTTTCCAGGGTTTAGCTTTATTATTGGTTTACCTTAGACATACAATATGTCCCTCCTCATACCGCGTAATTACTTTAAATTATTTCTCAACATTTATTCTGTAGTATCATCAGATCACCACATTTCATATTTTTAGGAAAAGTATAGGCATAATTTTATAAATGTATGAATCAAATGACCTTGTACAGGGAGTCAGTAGAGACCAGCTCAGTACATTGAAATAGACGGCAGCCCTGACAGCAATGTGAACAATCAATAAAAACAGACCCTGCTTCCTTGTTTTTACCGCCTCCGGTGCGACTGATCCGGCATCGTCAGCAATCCTCTTACCTTGATGCCTCACACCTTTGGCAATTTAGCCTACAGATGCAGACTCCCCAGTGGCCGGGGATAGGAGAATATGACCCCAAAATGATTTTAGAGGCCTTTGGCATTTTGGTGACTAGAATATCAGTAGAGCCCATACGCTGCACCCCAAGCATCCTGCTATGAGATATTATCTGCTGTCAGGGATCATACATTCACGGTGATGATTGAGGTTTTTATTGGACCACAAACTCTCATTTGAACCTGTCATCAAAAGCTGTCAGAACACCATATTTTGGGGGGTTGAAAATGTAGTCCTTTCAATAAAGTTTTTTTTTTTTTGAATCATATGGTTTATGCCCATGAGTCACTACAAGAAATAACAATTATAATTATTAAGATGGAACATTAACATCTTCAGAAGCTGGTTATAGAAAATATCTTAAGCCTAGAAGTGGAAGTTCAGCAATTACTATTTTATTCCATATTCAGGCATCCAGTTTTTTGCCTTGCTTATTAAACCCGCCACACTCCAGCAGTCTAGGGATCTTAAGCATTAAACAGACAAGTGGTTGCCAAGGTGATTTAGTGACTTTAAGTCAGTTTCTAGATTTCAATTTTTTTTCCAGAACATCCCCCCTGGGCCCCTCATGCTCCCCGTGTACGCTGAAGCCTAACATCGTCACTGGTCTGTGTTCCCTCGGTCAGCAGTTTCCGCAGCGTGATTAGCCCGGTCTCTGCATTCATGTAGTAGAACAGTCTGGCCTGGTCGCCGCCGGTGATAGAGTAACGCAATCGATCCTGAAAAAAAAAAACCAGCAACGATGAATGCAATATACCGGATATCAGCAATGTTGAAAAAGCTACTAGCGATAACTACATGATTAATACTCTGCTGATAAGATCTCTAATTAGATTTTGATTGATTGATATGATTGAAGTCAGCAGTGACCTTTCTACATCATAAATTATGACCAGTGGCAGACAGGGAAGAAACCTGGAACCTTACAAATTCCCCTGCACTTTTCAAATAGTCCTGGGTCAGTTTCTTCAGATATTGAATGGTGCATATGCAATCATGAGTTATTGCGCTTGATGTTGAATAACCTAACAAGACTATAGTAAATTAAAGTCTCCCTTGGCACAAACAGTGATTCAAGCAAAGGATTAAGGTTATAATACTTTCGAAAGCATTAATCTTAGTTTAGTCATGCTACAACTATACAGTAGAACCTGTCTTGAGAGACCATTGACATGAGAGACCACCTGTCTTGAAGGACCACATATTTCTGGCAGAAGGTCACACATATCAATGTACCTATTAGTAATTGAACCTGTCACCAAAGACCACCTGTCTTGACAGACATTTTTTATGCCCAATGGGGTAGTCTTTGAAGATGGGTTCTACTATAGTACCCAAAAAATATCCAGTGAGTGAAAATTGGCTGGAGTAAGTGTACAGACTTAAATCCAGATTCTTTTATGGATTGGGAAAATAAGTTAAAATACGTAAAATATTTTAAGTGTATCATTTGCTATTAGGTATCATATAGTTGCTATTTTACCAATTCAGTACAGTGAAACCTGTCTTGAGAGACCACTGCCATGAGAGACCAACTGTCTTGCCATTAGTTTTAGTGAGGAAGTTCCACATTTCAGTGGAAATGAACCTGTCACCAAAGACCACCTGTCTTGAGGGACTGTATTTTTATGGCCAATGGGGTGGTCTTTCAAGACAAGTTCTACTGTATTCTGAAGTACTTTTATGACTCCTAGCCTGGCTATCAGTTCCACTATCTACCCACCCTGTCGGCATCTGTGGCTCCGACCCTGGCGATCTCCTGCCCGAGCTGGTAGCGGTCGTTAACGGTGACCCGCCAGTCTGACGAATTCCAGCGCGGCGAGTTCTCGTTGCGGGTGATCAGAGCACTGAACGTGGCGGTGGCCGTCTTGAAAGGACGTCCCATATCCCAGGTCAGGAGGGTCATCTGGAAAGTGAGCAATGCACGGGAGAAGATAAATGATCCGCTGTAATAACCTGACAGTCGGGGACCACAAATATCGGGAGGACCAGAGGGGCTGTTTCATAAAAAACTTAAGCTAAAAAATATCTAAATCAGAATTAAAGGATCAAAACAATCGTTGTTATTATAGGTGAGCACCGGTACTAAAATTAAGTTATTCTTAACACTGCCATAGATTTAAAAATTCTGAAATGGAAAGACAGCTAGTCATCAAGGTGATTACAATAGTCCCTCTCTTAAGGATACTCTCGCCAAATGACACCTGCCTAATAAGGACAGCATTATTTGGCAGCAAGTAGAATGAATGCCTTTAATCCTCCCTCTCGCCAAAGGACACCTCTCTGAGTACGGAATTATTTGGCGTAAAGAGTGTCCTTATTAGACAGCGACTACTTATTTTGATTGAAAGTATTTTATGAAACTGTGAGTTTAAAATACAGAGATATTCAGCTTGGACTTTATGTGGCAGATGCCAGAAAAAGATTGAAAGTTCCCCCCACAGTACTTCTCAAGATTCTCAAATCCAGACTGACCCTGTATGTGGTGGCTCGTTCTCGACGGAGTAGCGATGCGTTACGGATACGAATCTCGCCGGTGTCCTCATGCACGTAGAATATATTTGTAGCTGGGGCAGAGGGAACGGCTCGGAACTTCATGTTGCCCTGGAAACAGAAACAAGATGGCTGATCTACTATGGATATATCAGGTTGAAGGAACGGGACTTATCACAATGGTTATAAATTCTGTACTATTTAGACTATTACGTCTTAGAATACGGAGAGGGATATTTTTAACAGATAAATCAGCCAGGAACAACATAGTTCACAGGAAAGAATACTGTACATAGAGCATGTTGTAGGCAGAGCAGTGACAGGTGACAACTGCTGGGACATGTGACAATAATTGCTGGGACAGGTGACAATTGCTGGGACATGCAACAACTGGGGTATGTGACAATTGTTGGGACAGCTAGTGACAACTGATGGGATATTTCACAACCAAATTGATATGTCACATTACTGTAGGCCCGGACAAGTGAAAACTGGGGTACATGTATGTGACAACTGCTGGGACATGTGAAAACTGCTGGGATAGGTGACAACTAGAGGGGTATGTGACAACTACAGGAACATGTGACAACTGCTGGGACATGTGACAATTGCTGGGACATGTGACAACTGCTGGGATAGGTGACAACTAGAGAGGTATGTGGCAACTACAGGAACATGTGACAATTGCTGGGACAGGTGACAACTGCTGCGATATTTAGCAGAAATTCACAGTCCATTTCCTAGATTCTGTCTTTCAAATTAACATACTGTATATCAAACTACCAATGTGACTGCGACAGAATGGACGGGGAACCCACAACTGCACACAGTCTGGTGTGTTTTATTCAGCAATGGCACAAACTGACCTCCTTATCATCATCACGGCCACGCAGCTGGTAGATCACCGAGTTATTGCGCTCATTCTCAGAGATTCGCTCCTCTCGCGGCAGGTTCTCAAAGATCGGCGCGATGTCCTGCTGGAATCGTATGAGGACGTTGGTGCTCCCGGTCTTCTCTGGATCGTTCTGATCCGTGGCTTCTACTTGGAACTGAAGGGAAATCCAGGATTATAGCTGTTAAACAGCTAGGACAGAACAAGTTTCGCACACAATTATTATAACAGTAATTACAGTTTCATATGTATAACTTTCAAAACATGCTATGGAAGAGAGAACTGAAGGGAAATCCAGGATTATAGCCATAGCAGGATATAGAACAAGCTTTGCACACAATAACAGTAATATAGTTTCATATGTATACCTTTCGAAACATAGGTGCAGGTAATGCAGTTATTTTATTTTTTCTTGTTACAACCTTGAAGATGATAAGTATAACTTTGTCTGCGCATTTAGCAAACCCCGTGTTATACATGTATAATTGCACGCCTTATTAGGCTCGCTAATCCTATTATGGATTACTTTCCTACGCCAGTGACTACCTTACACAAGACCTATGTCCGTTTGCCCGTGTCCTCTGGGGTGTACCCCTAAGGCTTGTCCCCCTGTTCCCTATACTTACTGCATAGTCAACTTTATCACCCCCTGGCCACACCCGTCTCAGGGTGATCACCCCGGAGGTCGGGTTGATGTAGAAATACTCGGTATCACCGGGTCGCTCCACTATACGGTACGCAACCACATCCTGGGGTAAACAACAGTTAAAGTCAGATACAGTATGTGACATTAAAAACAAATAGAACATCAAAGCCATAACTGGTTATAATGAAGACCAAAGTTTCATCGCTTACTGAACTATCACAAAAGCATGAACATTTGTGAACTGTGGTACATGTAGCTTTCACTGAACACTGTCCAGAGAATTTAAGAATTTAAGCGGGCCTTTCACAACTGGTTCCTCCTGCTAATAAAGAACTGATACAGAGTGCAAACCTGTATCTCACTGAAGTAGACTGAATCTTGACTTTATGAAGACAATTTCCCAGTAATTTGCAAATTTAACAAATATTCATATATATTACATGTACATTGTACATGTTCAAAGAAATGTTCAAATCAGCCACAGCAAACTTAATGGAAGAGACCTGGGTGTGGGTAATATGACTATTATATATTAGTACATGTAATTGAGGGACATGAGAGTAACCATGGTAATGGTGACATACATTTCTGTCCTCGTCGGTAGCGGCGACCTGCAGTACACTCTCCCCAAGTGGGAAGTACTCAAGGATCTGTTCGCGGTATTCGTTCTGAGTAAACCTCGGTGCATTCTCATTCCGCGTCACTGTGATATCCAGGAACGTCTCGGCCGTCTGGACCCGGACGCCACGGAACGTCGCCTGGATCTTCAGCTGGAAATGTATTGTAACATGTGTAACACAGACATATGCCGTTACCTGTCTTTAGAGACCCCTGCCATGACAGACCACTTGTCGTGAAAGACCACATATTTCTGGCAGAAGGCTCTACATTTTAATACACATAAAATCAAACCTGCCACCAAAAAAGACCACCTGTCTTGAGAGACCACATTTCTATGTCCAAAGAGGTGCCATCTTTCAAGACAGGTTCTACTGTATTACTAAACAGACCATCCAATTATAGTGAAAATTCATTAATGCTTGCAAGGGATTTATTTTGTTTATTCGCGACTGTCTTCAAATCTTAAACTAATCGCAGCGAACATATGGCAGAATAACTGGAATCTGCCAAGACAATACACAGGAAAGAGTTAAGCAGTGGTTACAATTAACTGTCGCGTGTTTAACCGTTAACCAAACCAGCCAATCAAGGCTTTACCCTGTACAGTCCCTGTTTCACTGGATCATCTCGAAGATCGGAACGAATCCGGATCTGTCCAGTGTTTCTCTCCACTGAGAAATAATCTGGAGCATTGCTCATCCCAGTGATCCGGTATTCCACATTCTGGAACATAACCACGGAAATAGGTTCATTTGCATAGTGAATATTTATTAATGGAATACAATGAGTTTATATGTACAGATTGGTATACATATATAAATATATAGTACATATATATAGCTAGTGAGTATATAAATAGCCGCCTAAGTCTTAGATTCTATCACACAAAAATATTGACCAGAATGTCAGTATATGTTGCTGACAGAAATTTCTGGGGTTATATGCTATATATAAGGCTTTACTTTCCCAGAGTGTGCTTCTTCCGAAAATGCTAGAATCTTAGAAGATGCTTATATAGATGCTGTCTGAAGAGCATGTGATAAGATTTAGTCTGAAAATTGAAACAGGCACTTGAAATGTGTTATATTGTAACTACAGGAAAACCATGAATCTAGATTTTGTCAACTTTGTTACTGGATTTTGTAGCAAAGCTGGTCCACCATTGCAATAAACAATTTGGTTGTCCAAGGCTCCGGGAAAGTAGCTTATATATAAGCAGCAAAGCTTAAATTACATATATTATAATTAAAGAACGCTAAGTTATAAGGATGATAAAGCTGGATATTCAGCTAGCATGCAACAAAGAGCTTAGAAATATAGCAAACAGGCATCAACACTTTTTTGAAAAAATAATACACAGTCTTTAGAGAATGCATACAAACTGCATTGCATAATGTATCACATGTATGAAGACTGAAAACTGGTAATTTGAAAAACATGAACTGAAACTAAGCAGTTAGATGAGATCCTATTATTTCCTAGGTGCTATTCTGAAGAAAAACGATTAGTTTCACTCATTGTAAAATGGCTATAAATGCACCTTAGGAGAGATCTACTCTAAAACTAATAGCTCTCTGTGGAGTGCGAGAAAGCAGCTACCGGTAGCTGGTCTACAACTAGGAAGAATTTCTCACTTCCAGACAAAAAAGATTTACTCCTGGTATGTGTGAAAAACAAAATCTAACATGTGTGTAAAACAAAATCTAACAATCTAACATAACTGTGAAGAAGTACACAACCACAATTCAATTCAAAGAGTCACTATGGCAACCAAGGATTTATCTTGCGCTTGATTGGTCAGTTATCTTACAGGTGATTGGCCACTTCATTTTATGTATCTAACACTTGATCAGCGAGTTTTTGTTAAAGAAAAACAAAATATTTTGAAGCTGTTTGTAGATATG
>JAAUYG010201882.1_pt1 | contig 12439 bp, 6 predicted proteins | sample 7278091 | NCBI WGS metagenome assembly JAAUYG01 (sample SAMN14350201, study PRJNA611818) | marine sediment metagenome | isolation source: surface marine sediment (0.6m) | place: French Polynesia: Moorea | collected 2018-08
CCCCCCCCCCCCCCTTACACACACACACTTTCTGGAATGGTAGGATCATGTCATGAAGGAAATTTTGTTCACATTCCCCCAATGAATAGATAAACAGGTAGGTGAATTTTTTTTGGCTCAAGGATGGTACTAGTGCATCATGTATGTGACAACATAGAGATTCTATTTGCCAATCCTCGAGTGGTAATAATATATTCCATACACAAGTTTGTTTCACAAATTTTGATGTTGTAGTCACGTAAATATAATATTCAAGCCAATGGCTAGAAACTTGAAATGTCTGTTGTGTAATGGACATCAGAAATCGTTGTTGTTTTGAAAAATTGTGAAATATATTATGTAACACACTGGTAGGGTAGTTTCTGAATTTAGTATCATTTTCTATCTCATGGGAAACAACAAGATCATCCCATACTAGAATGGGGCAACCCAAATTAGGAGCTCTTGGGTCATGTGGGAGCACTCCTTTCTAGAATAAGATGTAATTCTTACTTTGTGACATTTTAATTAAAGTATAATTGTCACTAACTTTAGGCTTTGATATCATGTAAAGAATAAAGTTCTTTTGTATGTCCACATAATGTAAGACAGTTCTAAGATGCAGATAGTTATTTACTAATTACTATCCAATACAATTTACAACAGCCTGCTTCATATAATAACTTAGCAATTGAAAAAAGAAATTGTCATCAATTTTTTTTAGGGGTGTGGGGTGGGGTGGGGCTGGGGATTACTTCACAGAATGCACTTTCCTGTATATTTGATAAAGCAAGCTTAAAACGGCCCTCAAATTAAAATCGATTCAATACTAGCAAACACCATTGACAGGATCACACAAGTTTCATGAGGAAATTAAAGGAAATCGCGCCGGCAGGATAAAGTGAGAGAGATGTGAGGAAATTGACATTGTGAAGATGTTTCGGCTTGATACCAAGTGCTCTGTCATCTCGTTTCCAGAGATAATTCTCCCTAGTCTTGTCCTGTTTAAAACTGACCATTTTACAGTCTTTGACGACCATAGCTGTAAGCATTCACTGGTCTGGGGCCAGACGTGGCGACTTGTCCTATATCTGGACATGGCGGGTCCCATCTCTGGGTCCTGTGTTGTTCACAATTCCAGTCTTTTCTCGTTACCCACCCACCACCCATTGCCACCCTCACCACCCACACCGCCACCCTCACCAGGGCCAGATAGATCATACCCAATCTATATTCCCAGTTAGGGACCATTCGGCTTAGCCAGTGCTTGTCCTGATAAGAAATATGAGCATGCAAGGAAGTGATTGAGTAATAGTATCTATACTGGTATTTATGAGATTTATGAGTTTCTGCAACACACAGCCGTGTTTTGTTTTGTCCCAAAATTGAAATGGCAGACACTTTTGTGTGTAATGTTACATATCACCATGGTATGGTCCTGGACTTTATTGGTACTTAATTGGACCAAAGATGCTTCAGTTGTCTTGACTTGACATTGTTAGGTTTTACATCATCTGGATGTATGGTCAGGCAATGCTTCAAGCATAATAAATAGTAGCCGTTTTAACTATAGGTACAGTGTATGTATTTATTTCTGGTGATCATGAACTAGAGGTGTAGTATGCAATATTTGCACGGATTTTCAAGCCTGCATTAGAACCTAAAAGTGAATTCCTAAATATATTCACATGTGCATTTAAGCGTCTTGTGCACACATCACCTACACACGGAAAATCTGACAAGTGTAAAGTTTGACCAACAGTGATCAGTTTTGTGAAATTGTAAGATTGCAGCCGTTGCGAGAGGCAGTATCAGAACCAGCAATTCAGCTTCTTTTGCTGCTGGCATTGAAATGTAATCATAATGCTACCATGAATGATCTATGTGACACTGGCTTTGAGAAATCTCATTTATACAAGGTACAGTTTGCAACTTCCACCATCACCACAACCCATGCGTTTGATCTGTGATATGTCCCATGTGTAACATTTGATACATGTGCAGATATAAAAGCAAAGAAATGAAATCGTTTACACAAAACTGTCTAAATTACAAATCAGATGCAGCAAGAGGTGGAGGAGGATACTTTTCTGTAGAAAAGCTGTGGAACCATTGATTCTGCCTTATAATTTACCATACATTGTCTCTATTCTCTGTGTTTCCTACAGTACAACCTCCAGACGGACATGACAAGGCGCCAGCTCGAGTTTGAAGTGCAGCGCATCCATGAGATGATGAAGGAAACGCTGGGCACCACGGAGCAGATTGCGCAACGCCACGAGGCTCGCCTTCACCGAATACACTGCATAGAGACGGAGATGCTGCAACTGCAGCGCAAACACCGGGAACAGGTGAGAACAATAACAAATGTACCGTATTGCAAGTACAGTGAAACCCAGTGCTAAGGCTTCCCCAGGAAATAAAACCACTCCAGAATTATTGGTGGATGAAAAGCTGCAAACTAGCAGTGTACATGTTTTGTTTCAAATTAAGAAGCACCACCACTGCCAAAGAATTATGACAACTTAGGCCTTCGGTGATGGGTGATCTTATACAATGTGTCAGGGCTCCATTGTACATTAATAAATTCTCAGTTACCATGCTCCCTCTCTTAAGGACACTCTAGAGACGACACCCCTCTAGAAAGAACACAAATTCCTGGCAACAAGTACCAGATGTAACACTCCGCTCTTCAAAGAACACCTCTCTAATAAGGACAGAATTATTTGGCAGAAGGTGTGATCTTATTAGTGGGGGACTACTGTACTTTAAATGTTTTTTATAGGAAGTCGAGAATTCTGAAATTTTGATCCTGATCTACAATAAGCGTACACATTTTTAGCCCACTTATGTATGATTAAAAATGGTTGTCTCTGAAATTGGGACATGACTTGGAAGGAACATAGTACTGTCCAAGGGTTAGGGTCTATGCAGTATTGCAAGCCGAGGACCAACAGGAGTTATCGTTGAGTTCATTGAAGAATGTACAGTACATCCCAAATCTAGGTTTGGCCATCATTTGCTCTGTCTTGTCGTAGTCACCACAGCGGCTGTAGTAATAGTACCTCGCAGGCTGTCGAACACTACCACAGAGTCCACAACCATAAAGTTCACTTCCAAAGCCTGTCGACCAGTACAAAATGTATATGCCTTGGATGTTGTGCATCATAATGTGATCATGAAGGAAATTGGCACCGATGCAAGGCGAGAATCTCTCAGGAGCTGTTGATATAAAATGACCAGTATTTGATCATTTTCCTGCACAACCAACGTCTGACTGAAGTGGGCCAAGCAGTGTGTGGGTGATGAGGCGAAAGTGACCCAGACTGGATTTAAACTTTTGATCCATCGATTTGAAGCAGAGCATTTTACCCTTGGCCTCTCATGCCGCAACTGGAGTTACTGGTGTAGCCATTTTGCAGCAATACAGATTTCTACTGTGGAGTTACTGCAGTTAATCCGTTTTGCAGCAATGCAGATTCCTACTGATAACGTAGGATACAAGTATGATACTTTAGGCATGGGTGGGCACCGAGAAAGTTTGAACTGAATAACTGTTGTGAGCATGCGTTAGGAGCTGTGGGTGAGAGTCATCGGGGGCTGATGCACAATAACACTTCGGATAATAATCGGGAGCATCTCTTAGGCTCTTATCCGAGATAATAATCCGCTCATGGGAGGATCTTCAGTGACCAGTTCCACTTGAGATGCGTGCTACACTTGACAAATGCGGTCTCAACAGCCTCTATGTCACCTTGGCAACTGGAACAGCCATACACAGCTTACCAGGAGTTGACTCCGTATTGTGTGAATGCCACAGTTGTGATGTTCCCTAGACAGTACCCACTTACAAGAGTGGCGCTGTTTTTCTGCTAGCCCACATATAGCCCAATAGATTCCTGACTATTGATAATGCTGTGCTGAATGCCGCAGATCGAGCTGTCACTCAAGTTTTTGCTTTTCACTTCCACAGCAAAGCTATTTAACTAAGTATAACTTAGCAAAAAGACACATACCCCAATAAATATATCAGTGTGTTTTTTTGTCCATTTTGTGTGCATAAGAAATCCTGAGGTGTTATATCACTATCTCTACTCAGTTTCTGGCAGTTAGTAGTTTTTCAGCTGTGGTGGTGTCCCGCAGTGTAGAACCCTGTTGCCCAAGTGGTTGTGAGAGGTGGACAGACTGACAGTCGCCTCAAGAAGGAGGTTATAATAGGCTGTCAAATCAGTCAATCCTCCTCATTGAATTGGTATGAGATACTCAACGGCCAGGCTAATCTGTTTATAGGTTTTGTCTTGTCATTTACCTGCCTGTAATAGACCTGTGCCTGCAAGACATACTGGGTTGGGCATGGGCTGGAGCCTGCAGTGTGAACTACCAACCAGAACCCAGGGCATCAAAGGAGCCCCTCACTTTATCTGAGGGCTCTAAACCAGGGCCAGCTCCTGCTGCACTTCCAGTCGCTGTCTGGCAAGCCTTGGGGTTGAATGAACGCCTTGTTCCCCGGGCCCAGTGTTGCCAGCCGGGGACCTGTACTGGATCCCCTGGCTGTGTTCTGAATCTGAAAGACAGTGCCACTGGGAAGCTCTCACTGTGTCCCTGAGAAAGCTACCAATGAACATGTGACACATAGTGGATAATAAGGATTAATTCAGCTGTAATCAGTGTACAGACTTGTGGGGAGTACCCCAATTTCTGCAGATTTGTGTGGTTAGGTAAGCTAGCCTTCTCATATAACTTGTGCTTTTGAGCTGACAATTGATGCTGACAGAGTGGTTGATCGGTGTAGCTAAATAACAAAATATGTCATTGTTGCATGCATGACTGCGATCCATTTGAAGAAGTTAAAAAGGGTATTCTTCATTTATATCAAACTACATAAACTTTTAAAAACTTTTAGGACATCTTCTGGTAGCCATGGCCTAGTGGCAGCCTGTGATTCAAGCTATATCTTGTCACTGGCAAAACTTAGCTGATCTCACAATGACTTCTTATGTTCGTGGGTTCTGCCATTTGATACCACTGGGGATGGGTGAGGGTGGGAGGCTTTGAGGCATTCAAGAAAGGTAGGCGTGACCGGGGATCCGTTCGGCACCATCCGATATACATGTACAGACATGGTTGCTGCTTGTCATCAGCCTGACGCTGGCTGCCGGCGGAGTACTCTAGCGTGGCAAAACACGGCGCTGTGTCGGTAATTACTGGTCTGAAACCTATAATTGATTTCAGTGGAAAACTACAAGGTGTAGGTGTTTTATGGTAAGATGTCTCCTTTCTACAGTCTACAGAAGCAGAAGGCAGCCAGTGCATATTATGGCAAACATTTCCTTTGGATGACAGGAATGGGAGGCTGGAGGCTGTTAGTATGTAACATGGGGGTTGCAGACTGCACTCACAGAACCCAGGCACTGTATAGGTGTACAGGTGCATGTATGTGGAATTCTCCCGTGCCCATAGTCTTTAACTTTAAAAATGTATGTCCAGTCACTCAGCCATCAAGACTCTCTTAGTATTGTAAAAGCCCAATCATGAATGATTTGGTTCAAACACTTGTTGTGACTCTGTAAAAGAATGTAACTACCAGGTATAAGTATAAATGGAAAATATCAAAGAATAAAAGTATAATGAATATCTTGCTTTTATTAAAGTCCTCACAACAAGGAAATTCACCAATTCTCATTCTGAATTCTTTAGAAAATTGCCAACTGCTGCAAGACCGAAACAATTTACAACGTATCAAATGTATCAATGCACATGTACCAAACACTGAAATTGGGCATGTACATTGTATTGCAAACCACCATCAAGATAATCCAGTATCAACTGTTATGTAACTCCTCTAGTGATATTATTTATGATGTATCTGATGCACGTAGTCATAAAACTTGGCCTAAATGGGAATATCCCATGCTGTTACCGTATGTTTTAGCATGTTGTTAGGAGTGAGTGGTAGGTCAGTGACAACCCCCTCAGGCCATGCTAAAATTCATATATTGTAGTAGTTTGGCCTAACCCCCCTCTCCCCCAACCAAACACCTGGCTTTTGCTGTTATCAACTTTCCAGGTAGAACAGCCAGATTTATGAAGCACAAAAAAAAATCATTTCTTCGTGATCGCTCATGTGAATAGGTCTAATGATGTTCCCGTAAGAAACGGAGTAGAGTAGATAAGACCAGGCTTGGCTGTACGAATCGATAATCCATGAGAACTTGATTAGTGTAGCTGTGTGTTGCTGCAATTATCTGCACAGGCTTCAGTGATGTAATAAATAGCACGTGCACATGATGGACGATGTATACACAACCGCCTGTCTGATCTCTCTACTTGCCATTTTAACAACCTTTGTTCTTCTCCTAATATTTACCGAATGGGGTTAAGATACATCTTGCTGTCTGGAGAGAGACAGCCATTATTTGCCTTTGCGGTGTGATCCTTTGCCTTGTATTGAGTTTTGAAGCAGTTTACAGGAACTACATACTTGGCTTGATGGTCCCATCAGCCTGGTTCCTTACCCCCTCTCCCCGAGCCAGTGTTTGGATATTCCTCTGCCGCCCCTGGTCTCTTCTCCAGATATTACTTCTTACCCCCAAGTGGCTTCCTCGCTGCATATCAAAGCCAAAGATTACAAACAGAAGTGTGTGGAGATTGAGGTAAGAGGCTGCCTCCTTACCTCTCATGGACTCCGGGATGATTGGAGAACAATTGCTACTTGATCAAAAGAGAATGCATTCTGGTAGTAGTCTGTACATACAAATAAGTCACCCAGGCCTCCCACTGTAGCTGATTGAAGGTAGAGAAAGCGATTTGGATTCTGCTGTGTCCTAACTCTATTTATACAGGTGTGTTAACCTTAGGTGTATACGAAACAGATATAAGAGGGTTCTTCGTGTATCAAAAATGTGACACACCCGACTTATGACTGACTACATAAAATATACATACATTGTATCTGTGCATTTACTGATTTACAGTAAATTTGGAATTTTGTACAGTTATCTAATCGCTGGATGACTGATGTTGTCAGACCATTGAAATTCCATAGAAACCTAACTTTTATTTTGTTGCAGTTACCTGCATTTAGTGACTGTCATGTGACATATTTATTGGGACATCTAACCTTTGCTCTGTAAGCTCTTGTGGCACAAAGTATTACAAGATGTTTGCAAAATGTTCATGGTTATTAGCGCAGTCTGAAACCCTAATTTCTTTTCTTGTTGTTCAGCAAAAAAATAAAAAGGGTACCTGTAGGTGGTTTTCCTTTTGGAAAGAAATCTCTCGTCTTGAGCAGCCTGGTAGGTATGTATAGTAACTTACTGAAGGGTCGTCTGGCCTGACAAGGTCAAAACCGTGTGACTACAGCTTGGTGACCCCCAGGGCCAGGTTCCATAGCTGAGCGGGACCTTTGATGTGTCACAAGCAGCCAGTTGCTTGTCATTGTGAGGCCCACAGACAGATGACACAGCCCTGTCATCAGAACTTGGCCACACCACAAAGGCAAGACAGATTACCACAGAGCGATATACCACTGCTAAAAGTCAGGGCTCTGAAATGAAATTCCCCCCTGTCCTCTAAAGAATCGGCTACATACCACAGGCTTAGAAAAGCAATTACCCCATTTTCTTCTTCAAGAACTACCGGTATGTTGTCAGTGTTGGTCGCTTGTCGGTTTTGAAAGTGTTAGTAAAGGATTTAAAGGCTGTACAAGAGGGGTAATGAGCCGGTTGGCACTGTGGTTTTATTGGTCGGGAAAACAATCGTACCCCCAGTCAGTCAGCCCCGTACCCCCAGTAGTAGTCAACTCCCTCATTGGCTCAACCTCAGGCAGTGGAGACCAGAAATATGGAAATGTCCTCACTTCACTCTAGTGACAGTGACCTGTAGATAGGGCCATACAGAGGTATTTGAACCAGGCCATTTGAAGGTGGGTTTGGCAGCGGAAACAAAACAGTATCTCTGTGTGTATTTGTGTGTCCACCTAAAACATACTTTGCAAGTGATGAAAGTGGGGGGAATTTTTCTTTCGTGTTTTACATGTGATTTGTCGGACTGTGGCTTTTGACCATTTGTCACCCATCCATTGACCCTAAAACAAAATGGAATGGGTACAGCGATTTATAATGCATGGATAAATGGCTGATCATGACAGCAATTAACTGAAAATGTGAAATGTTAATAGGTAAGTTAGCAACCTTTAAATTAAACAGTACTTAGCTGTAATATCTAGTTTGTTAATATGTCCAGCATTATACAGGTATATGAAACAATTCATAAACATTTTGGGATAAAATGTATCGAAATGTATCTAAAGTTCAATACAAATGTGTGCCACAGTTGTATTTTTTATGCATCATTCAAGGACATGTGTAAGTCGGACTTTCAAGAAGGATATCAAGCGAAGACTTTGTTGACACATGATAGACAAGAATATGTGTCAATAAATGGTTTTCCTTCTTTCTTGGTCACCACTTAGTCACTATTTGATGCTTAAAACCTCAGTGCAAACAGAAAATGATAAAAATATAGTGCCAAGAAAGAGGGTAGAGATTGTATCCATGGAACTCTCTGAGAGCTAACAAAGTGGAACATGAGCAGTGCAACTCAAACAGCATGATGTTGTGGTGCCAGTTATCAGTGACTTCTCAGGCTACTGGTAACACTTGGGCAAATATGCATATAAAGTACTACCACTGCCGGGTACATACTACATATGTTATCCTCTACCGATTTTAGTTTGGTTTTTCAGCCTGGATTGCCCATTGATTCGTAGAACTCATAACTTTTGTGTGTGTGTGTGTTTTTTTTTAGCATATATCATGTGCAATATCATGGGTATATTGCAGCTTTGGAAATACCTATCACGCATTATCTCTTTCCTGCTCTCACCTGAAATTTTGAACAGGGATTTTCGATTAACTTCTGAATCAAGTTGACAAACACTCAGTGATTTCAGACTTGTTGTTAGTATTACCTACTTGAAATATGCATGAGATGTTATACCTGGCCTCAATCATAATATCGAAAAGAAAATGCCCTATTATACTGGGTATTGTATTTTGACAATTAAATTGTATTTTAATTACTTGTATTCAATTATGTAAGAAAAAAAATCTTACTTTCATTGCTGCTACTGTCTGGCCGGCTACTTCGACTACTACTACCGGTACTACTACCACTACTACCTATTACTACTACTTACTACTGCTACTGCTACTGGTGCTGTTGCATACTTTCGAGTCCTACATTTATTGACTTGCAGTACCCGGTAATAGTTTTCAAGAAATGCATACAGTGGACGCACCTAATCTGTTTCATACAGGGGGGTTCTCATAGCATCACCTCCCATCCACAGATCAAGGTATATATAGTTTCAACAGTCTCACACTGCTCTATGGAAACTGGAAGCCAACTATTTAGTTCCCCTATTAGATGGAATCTTATCTTTGTCTGCCCCACCTCTGGGCAATGGAATGATCCTTGATAGGCCAGCAGGATACCTTGGGGCAGCATTGCACAGGTTTTGTAGTTGGAGAAACAATTTTGGGTTATACACTGGTGATATGAGTGGCATTTAATCCATTTGTGGGGGAATATGTTTTAATACTGCTGATATTTAGGGTAGAGATATGAGCTGGATGAAACGGAAGTGCTTGTTTTATGATTACTGGCATAATGCTGATATCCTGAGGCAGCCGTGGCACCACTGCATGTACATTGTAGAAGCAAATAAATGCATTTGTGTGAAGGAGAAATGATACACATGCATGCACTGCCCAGCTCATTGGCTGCTATAGAATATATCAGTCCACCAGATTTTGTCTTTTTTTTGTCTACATCTGCACCTCGGAGTGTCTGTATCATTACGAAAAAATAGTTCTTTATATTTAGCTATATTGTCTGTCTTTCAGTGACAAAATAATAAGGAAACCATGTTACAACTGTTTAGGTAATACGAAGATACAAAAGAATAGAGTCTAACTGTTACTATTTTTTTTTCGAAAATTGAAAAACAATAACCTAGGTAGCATGCTTGTTTTGTGGCCCACTGAGCGATGCAGTGGTATGATGCTCTTTCTGCAAGTGCAGTAGAACCTATCTTGAAAGACAATCCCTTGTGCCAGACAATTATTGTCTCTCAAGACAGGGGTCCTTGATAACATATTCAGTTGTATAAATGTAGCTCTTTGCACCAGAAAATTGTTCGTTTCAACACTGGTTGTCTCTAACTGCTGTGATCTCTCTGCATAACTGGTTATCTCTGCACTAACTTGTCTTACATATGTGGATGCTCAGTTATAGCATGTTCTACTTGGCAAGTCTCCCCCACCCTCACCAACCAGGTTTTCTGCTGTTGTTTGTTGCAGTTGGAGGAGAAGAAGAGGGACTCTGGCACCTGTGATCACCTGGAGACCGATCAGAATGGGGTGATAGTCATAGACGCCTCCACCAACACTGCTGGGCTGGGAGCCGAGGTAAGGCGCTACATATATTGCACACCATACATACAAACCATGACAATCTGTCTTGGAAGATTTGAATAGGACAAAGTTATCAAACTGATCATTTGTGATCTTCTTGTTGTTGGGGTCATGCGACTGCCATCAAATAATAGTTGGAGATGTCTTGGACATAGAGTCACCAAAACATTATACTGTCTCTGTGATCTGTGTCTCTGATCTTTGGGAAGGTCCCTCAAGTGATTCCTAAGTTCATTCATGGATTCATTGGAGCTTGGTTCATTTCTTTGACTATAACTCTTTGTTCATTGGTAGTCTATCAATTTGTCTTTCCTAGAATTGCCATTAAATTACGGTGAGGAAATGGCCATAAACCTTGATGTATGGTCAGACTTGGCCATTCACCTGGTAAAAGGCTTCAGAAAGAGATTTCTGCAAGGTTTAGGAAGACCACATAGCCTAATAACAGGGCCCAACTTCTAGGAAGCTCCTTGTATAAGCGAGAGAAGATAGCAGCAAGCAGGCAAACTGTTACAGGATGTGGAAGCCATTACCGCTGATGGTACAGCCATGGGCCCAGATTTTGCAACACCAGGTCTAATTCCATTACAGTTGCTGGCACAGGTGAACACGGTATCTGATCCATGTGATCCGGGTAGCATTTTCCCCTGGTCTCAGCCACGCCTCAATGAAGCTATTGCACACATCTTCAAAGCTGGCTGTTTTCGTCAGGTTGTGAGCGCTGTTGTTGTTTGATACCTGTACCCCAGTCTGCGGCTTGCCACACACAGGCACAGGTCTAGGTACCGAAACCAAGATGGGGGTAGGGCGGAGCCTGTTAGAAGGGGTAAATGTCTTCTGGGTTGTTGGTCCCTGGTTGTAGACTCTGCAGCCCTACCTGTTAGATATCTCCCACTGACTTGAAATATGAGGCAAAGACCCTTGAAGTGGTCCTTTCCTAGAATACCCTCCTTTTATGGATGTGTTGTGGCCTCAGGAAAAATCACCATGGGGTCCTGGCCACAGATTTTATGTCATTAGGCACAATGTGTGCACCTGCAAAAGACATGCACCAGTGCCCAGCATAGCCACAAAGCATTGACTTTCCAAGTTAGCAGTTACAACAAACGTTTGCTTCAGACATCTGAAATACATTACATATTGGCTATACATAACCCTGACTTGGTGAACTCTGTAATCTAGGGCTAATAGTCGGCTCCTGCTCAGAGTGTGCTCCAATCTGGGGCCAGGAAAAATGTTACAGGTTTCGGGTTTCCAGGGATCAGTCGACCTGATTTATAAAACTGGCATCTGATGGATTTATGAGCGAGTGTATTTTTTTGGGTCCCAGTTGTTGATTGGATTGTGGTGGTTCCCTGTGTACAGTTTACACCTGTCGTCTTCCTCTCCAACACCTCTCTCTCGGCCTTGTTACCAGGGACCACCAGTACAGCATTGGTGGGGCTGGGAAGTGGGGGAAGCTCCATTGCAAAAATAAACCATCTTCTTCCCATCTTGGGATCCACTCCAAAGAATCTATACTTCTACAAAAACTTTCTTTTTGTGATAAATACAAAATCTGAATGGTTCATTTTAACTTTCTGCCTTTGAACTTTCTTTGTGAGCAGCAGTAGGCATGGTGTACCAGTATGAACGCAATTGTATATATCCAGGGAGCTCTTTCTTCTCTTTCCGTTGACATAAAAACTAAATCACACAAAACATATCATTAGCAACAGTAATAGTGTCTGTTAGCTGCACAAAAAATGCAGTCCAGGCCTGCCCCCCCCCCCCCCCCACAACCGAAAGAAAAAAAAATTAAAAAAATAAAATATAAATCAGTTGATATAGGTTTGTTTGGAGGCCGGTGTTTTTAAAAAACCTCCCCCCGACTAAAAAATTCAATGCACATTAATAAAAAATATTTAATATTATTTTTTTTTTATCGGTTTGGGGGGGGGGGGGGGGGGCGGCCTGGACTGCATTTTTTGTGCAGCTAACAG
>JAAUYG010059439.1_pt1 | contig 12437 bp, 9 predicted proteins | sample 7278091 | NCBI WGS metagenome assembly JAAUYG01 (sample SAMN14350201, study PRJNA611818) | marine sediment metagenome | isolation source: surface marine sediment (0.6m) | place: French Polynesia: Moorea | collected 2018-08
AAGCTACTGATTGGGGTAAGGAGATCAGTCGCTTTCCAGTTGTGCTGTGAGTGGGCTGGTGGCCCACTAAGGCAAAGAATTATGGTTTGAAACCGAATCAGGTGATGAATCTGTATGCTCAGTACAGATGCCGCAGGAAAATTTATTTATTTGGAAACAATGTGGCTCTTTTTATTTAACAGTCCTGGTAATGTCAGAAGATGCACACGAGCACAGTCATGGAATGGGGCAATACAAATCTAAAGATCGATTGATTGACTGATTGATTGATGCACATACATGTTAAAGGCACCCTGGAACCCATCAGCTCTATAGCACTATATAGTGCTGTAAAGACAATTATCTCAAAAAGTTTCAAAACTGAAATTTATGACCGGGGCTCACTTTCTCATAAAATAATCTTTTTGACAGAAAAACCTGAAGGCAAGTAATCGGTGTGACTACTTTTGTCTTCGCAAAGAAACTGGTCTTTAGCCTAAAATGAGAAATTTGATAAATCATAGATTACTTTTGCTAGTTTGAGGTAAGCACAGCTAACAGCAGCATTACGGTTTGAAACCGATTCAGTGAAGCCTGTTTTGAGAGTCACCTGAACATTCAAGGCAGAAGGTCCTACATCTTAACGTAATTGAACTTGTCACTATTAAATGGAATCTGTCTTCAGGGACTGCATTTTTATGAGTAATGGGATGAAACAAGGTTCTTCTGCATGTTGAAGGATTTGTTCGAACAAAAATTCTAAATTCTTTGTCACCTGTTCAGAGTTTTCCAACCAAAGTGCTCGACACAGTATCGTATAAATCTTCTGAGGTCAGTTTTGCTGATTCCCCCGATGGGGTTGATGTCTGCGCTGGAGCAGTCATACTTAGTCATGTATCCCCGCAGCCTAGTTCAAAGAAATCTTTTTTTTTAGAGAGCTTGAGAATGCACATAAATAATGACCGAACACCAGAAATGGTAGTCCAGCAATGACTTCCTTGCACATTCTTCCACATGTTTCTAAAGTTGTACTTTGGAAAGAAATACTGCACACAGAATAAGCTTACAAACATTTGGGCTAATGGAATATATACTACTAATAGTATGTTCCCTTGAATCTTTGAGCAGTACAGAAACAGCACGGCACAAACAATGTATAGGAAACACAGTATCAGTAACTTATTCTCTGAAATCTTTTTCATAGTATATATAATGTTGTATTATGGTATTGCTACACTACTGTACGGCCTTCTTCTTTCAGTCGAATTACTTCGAAGGTAAAGATATAACAACTGAGCTTACGATTCGTCCACATTAGCCGAACCTAGGACCAGCAGCCCGCCAGATTTTCCCCTTGCCCACAGACAGAGCTGGGCAAACAGGTACGCCAGCACCATACGGACCCGTGCCTGGAGGGGGGGACAGGAAAGATTCTGCACATATAGACAGGCTAGCTAAACTAAGGAAGGTTCATAATATTAAAACTTGAAAGTTCAACTGCATTTTCATTTCATTTTTTTATGGGAAAATTTCCAGTTACTAGATAAAATATTTACACAAATTGTTTTATTTCACTTGGGAACAACTATTATAGCAGTACTTCATACAGTGCTCCTGACTGGTGGTGGAATGTACTGCTGATGAGCATTTCATCTCGTAAGAAAACCCGCCTCTAAACATGCTGAAATCTAGAGGCCCCTGATGACCCAATAGTTTTATCCAGTGATTACTTCTCACCTGTGTTTTCTGCAGACCCACACATTTGCAAGGATTAATTACCTACATACAATATACGCTGCAGAGCTTGCAAGCTGCATTCGCAAAGATCATCTCTTGTCTGTATAATTCTACAGAGCCACATTTCCAATGACTATTTCTCAACTGCCTGCTGTGCAGAGCCACATTTTTACAAGGTTTTAATTCTCACATAATAGTATATACATGTATTCTGCAGAGCCACATTTGCAAGGAATACCTCTCACCTGTATGTTCTGCAGAGCCACATTTTCCCTAACGCTGCCACCTTGGACCTTAAATTTTGGCGTGAGGCCCACCACTGCGGTAAACACTACTAGCAAGGCCGTTACTGCCGGCTCAATGTTGATATTCAGGTGGTAGCTGCAAATTCCAAAAACATGCCTTGTATAACCGTATAACGCAGGCTCAATAAAAAAAATCCAGACTACTCTCTGCAATCACGACAGGACATTCCTTCCTCCCAAAATTTTACTCATTTACATGTTTACAGTAGAAATCCGGTATTAAAACCACCCATGGTCAAGGCAAAAGTGAGCTCAACTCTGATATGATAAAGCCTTGGTGTGGAACGTTTGATCATTCAATAAGTGGTTCCAATTTTTGGTTGGCCTTATATCTGTTTCTAGAGTCTGATTTAAGATTTTTTGGGGGAAAGTGGTTATCTTAAGGACATGTTCCACTGTTTTCAGCTACTGCCACAGCCACTGCTACTGTATGTCTCTATTCAGTCCAGCAGCCAGAGAAGAACGTTGTTTACCTGCCCAGCTCCTTCGCCAGCTCCTGAGCGTTGTTTTTCGTGCTCTGAGAGCTGTTGTTGGATCCCATGTAGCACGTGGTGAATACTCTCTGGCAGAACTCTCGTGGGTCCTCTGGGACATAATCCGGATCCCCGACAACCTTCCTGGCATCCTGGATCACCTGGCTGTCTGGAAATTGATATATGATGATGTTTGGAGAAATTCAGATGCCACTTACAGCTGTTTATGCCACAGAATGAAACCCATCCATTTTGGCTTTTTCTTGTTCAAACCTGAAAGTTACAACTCTTGTACAGATTTGTCGAAACATCCAAGATAATATAGCTGTGTATGAAATTATTACTAAGTTATTACAATTTTTAGATTAAAATTTTATTGCTAAGTTATTACAATAAAACACTAACAATACAGATGAATTCAAGCTTAGAAGTCCATCTGGAATAGGGTCACTTCTTCTGCCAAATAACAGGAGAACATTAAATGCATTCACGGTACATGTAATTGCTACAAGTTTTGTGTGCTGTCTAGACACTGTCCTTTTCAAAGGGGGACCACTATAAACGACAGCAATCAGTATGTTCGACTCCTGGCTCATTTTACCAAAAGGTCATCTTAAGGTTCTTACTGACCAATGTGTCTGCCTTCAAATTTCAAAAAAAAAAAAATAATAATTCGCCAACAGATCCTTAGGCGTGTGTCTGGCATGTTATTTACCTCCTTCGGCTGCAGCCTTGCAAACCAGATGGCACATAGAGGCTACCATACAGGCTGTACTGGAGCTGTCAATTCCGCCGCTAAGCGGGAGAAAGAATCCTCCCTGGCCGCTCCTTCTGAGATAATCCCATAGCCAACATGCAGGACCCAGACTGGCAGAAAAAAAACAAAACAAACAACTAGACAGTCGGTTGCTGTGCAACGTGATGGGGCATCCCGGTTGGTTGGCCAAGAAATACCCGTCATAACATTGCCAAGACTGGCAGGAGAAACAAACAAACAATTAAAGTGGAACGACCCTCAGAATTAATGACCAAGCACAGAACTCTACATTGGTCATAATTGTGAGGTGATCTTATTTTGAGATTACATGTACCAGTCTAATAGTTGAAACATCATGTTTGGTATTGTGGAGCAGTCATCTTAATTCCGAGGCGGTCGCAATTGTGAGATTGTCTCAAATTGTGGTTTCACTGTATTCAGCTTGCACTACAGTGGAAACCCAGAAATTAAGACTACTGCCGTTGCATACTGGTCTTCAATTCAGGGTGAGGTGGTCTAATATGTGAGACTAGCCAACGTGGCAAAATGCATGTCTTGATATTTTGGTGCCATGCCATATATAAGTTCCACACAAACCTTATCTCTTCTTCTGGAGTGTGATGTTTCCACTGCAGTGGCTCTGACGTTGGCAGGAACGGGTCATCTGACGTGACAGCAAAGTCTACTCGACTTCTGGGGAATGGCTCCAAGGTTCCCGCCTGAGAGACAAAAGGCGAGTGAAATATATAGAAACTTATGCAAATCATACTTTGCTCTTATTAGAGCATGCACATTTGATAGAATGGCTGCAGTACAGTGGTCCCTCTCTTAAAGGACACTCGTCAAGGGACACCTCTCTAATAAGGACAGAATTATTTGGCATCAAGTACTGTGAATATCTTTGATCCTCCCTCTCACCAAAGGACACCTCTCTAATGAGGACAGAATTATTTGGCAGAAGGGGTGTCCTTATTAGAGGGGGACCACTGTATATGTATAAATATTCTGAAATTTTGCTGCAAGTAGCTACTGTTAGGCAAACCCTTCCCTACCATGTTGGTTCGACTTCTAACTTCGTTCCTGTATGTTCGAACATCTTCCAGGTCAACAGTGGCAGTAATCACTTCCTGGAAACACAAGCTTCACATTATATACACAGAAATGTTTTCCACCCATATTAAACCTCCCTTTAAAATTTGAAAGTCCATTTCGTTTAGTACATGATTCACGCTTTAAATCTGGTCATGTTATACATTACTAAACAGCTACTAGTAACCATCAATCTAATTAAGCCCACATTTTTTACCAATAATCCGTCTTAATTTTTGCACACTGCTACGTTTATTACAGTTATGTTGCTGCATCTCAAGGCAGTAACACAATCTCATGACAAAAAATACTCTGTTCTGATTGAAAACTCTCCTTCTTAAGCACAAGGGTGCAGAAATATTCTTAAGTCTAGCAACCCAACAATATTAGATTCTCTTAATCACCTTGGCGACCATTGTCTTTTCTGGTCTTAAGGACCACTAGTGGACTTTGAAATGTGGCGGGTTAGTTTCTATTGCAATCTGAATTAGCTCTGCAATCAGTGTAGATTGGAGGAATACTGTTTCAGAAATTTTGTGAAACATATATCCTTAAGCATTGTTAAGTCCAAAACTCTTCTTATGGATAGAAAAGAATGGTTTGCAAGGTGACTAGATAACTTAAATTCATTTCTATTTTTTTTTATTTTTTTTATTTAAACTAGACAGAGTACATAGACAGGCACTGACCACTTCCTTCAGTGAGAACTGTGTTCCTTGGGCCACTATTTCTCCATTTATCGCTATCATAGCACAACCGTCATAGTACACCCTCTCCCCATCGCAGCCTTTCTGGTTGGCAAACATGTAGATTCCTCCACCCTGGGAAAAATGGATAAATAGACTACAGTGGTCCCTGCAATTTATACAAACCTTCCATTTAAGAATGCCTTCCATTTTAAGACCGGACATCAGTGACACAACTCTTATATTTTCAATATATTATAAATATCCGCAATTTAAAGACCACCTTCAATTAACATGATTAAGACCATATTTAAATGCACGCTTAGTTGGTTTTGGTCTCAGTCATGTTAAATAACACATAGTTTTACCATAGCTAAGACTAGACATTGGAGCTCTTCCCGAGCTTTCGGCTATCAGTGGCCTTGTTCAGGGGTGGTGATGTCCTTATTTGATAGCGGTGACATCCCCAGGGTGCCGGGGGAATCCTGAAGGTCTGACATCACCACTCCTGAAGGTGGCCTGTGATGCCCGAAAGCTCAGGAACAGCTCCAATATCCAGTTTGAGCTACGGTAAAACTTCATGTCATATTTAAATGGTTTAACAGGTATCTTTAAAATGCGGGGACCTCCATACTACATTTAGGATTTAATACACATCGAATACATGTAGCAGGTTAGAGAACAAACAGTATCAGTACATAACAACCTTCACCTTCTCATAATGAAGGTGAAGGCCATTCTGCCAGTTTTGAATAATCTCTATTTCAAACTTACTTTACCGGTAGATATGAATGTTATGCACTTTCCTTGTTCTTAGACTTTTTCAAAGTAACTCTACATAATGGTATATCAAACTTAAAATTTGGTGTTATATCTTGCATATATGAATTGCGTGATCGAATGCAAATTATTCAAAGGCTCAAGGCCCAAACTCCTGGTTATTATCATGGCTGTAACAAATAAATTTGCTTCTTTCTATTATCTGTTGCTGTAGATTATACCTTGAGCGTTGCGGACTTCACATGATCGACTCGAATATAGGCCTTCCTCAGCTGGTGGTGACTGCAGCTGGAATTGCATATGATCTCAACTCCGTCCATCCCCATCTCAATGTGACGACTGGAATGAGACGCAGTAATGCTCTTCATGATCAGATCAGCAAGTTTCAATATGTGACCCAAGTTCAAGACGAGTTGCACGTCTTTTTCACCAAACAAGAGGCCCATGGGCCTTGTCGCTCTACTTGTGGTACTCAACCACTTGTCATATGACATCAAGTTAAGTTTCACTATGGCAATGTTGCTGATTAGAAGTATCTTCCTGTTTTTTAAATGGTGCAGGTTTATTTACATTAATGGGTTTCAACCACAGTCAACTGTAACTGTTTTCCCCAAAATTTAAGGTTTAAGTTTCCCCATTTACTACCACGTTAAAACTTCTAAAGGTGTCATTCTCTCACATAATTCGATACTACTATTACTACTACTACTATTACTACTACTACTACTACTACTACTACTACTACTCCTGCTGTTACTACCAGTACTACTAAGTTGTAGCAAATAAGTTGAACAACTACTTACTTACTAAAGAAACCTGAAGAATATTTCGTGTTTAATTGACATTAGAAGTTTGGGAACTTGGGTCTGTGATGCAAATCGCCTAGGAACAAGCAAATGCTTCTGGTCTAGGACTCTCAAAACACTTAACATGCTTAAGCTTTCTGACGAACTTTGTCACTAGTTACCATCCCCTGACGAATGCAGAGAGATTCTGCCGAAAATTCGGGAACTTCTTCCACCATTATTTGACTCTGTGTGTAGAATGGTTCGTCAGAAATTATGTTTCCAGAGTCCAAAAACATTCACTCCCAAATGCTTAAGCTTCTTAATTTTCTGCTCGAGTCAACAAACTAGGTACATGTACTGTGAAACTGACAAAGAATCTTAAACTTAATACACCAAAACTTAAGTATTTTTAAGAATTCCAACCCGTGAAGTCAAGTCCTGGTCTCCATGGACCTTTTAGCATCTTGGTAAAAACCTTCGATCTGGAGTATTGATTACCAGACCAGTGCTTCTTGGATGGTAACTGTAGCAAGCAGGAAAGGAAAATGCCTATTGATTGACAGCCACAAAATCAATGGCAATTATGCTGCCGCTTTCTGACTCCCATGTCAACACTGGCAATAGGTAGGGAATTGGAGAGATTTGTTGCCAGAAATAGTTTCTATTGGCATGATTTGGGCAACCCTCCCGACTACTAATATTCTGCTCTGCACATGCCACATTTGATCTGAACTTTGACTTGAGTTCAAGAGGTGTGGCAGTGTTTCTTCATGGGCACTGTTTAAAGTTTAAGGGAAAATTTATAACTTTCAGGATCAGACAATATAAGACCACATAGGAGTAGAGATTATCTTGCACCACAAAATCGTAAGATTAACAGTCGGTTTCATATGGACACCAAACTGCCCTTAGTTATGTGGCCCATTCAGCCAATCACATTCCTACTTCATGAAACTTCGTCCAATCATAACCTACCGGTACTTCGTAATGAAGGAACGCAGGAAACGAGAAAAGGCACAGAAACGAAGTCTGCCTTTTCTCTTTCCTCAGATACCTTCGTGAAATTTTCCTACCAAGGGTTTCAATTACTTCTTATTTGGCCCTGAATTGTGATATTGCGTGCTATTTAACATGGTTAAATTTTATTTTGAGACCACCTGTAATATAAGGCCACATTTTTATGGTTCTGTGGTCTTAAAGAAGAGGGACCAAACAGACCTTTGCAATGCCTTTCTGTAGCAATAACACACAAAAACCATCAATCAAAACACCACAAACATTGGCTAACAAGATCTGGAGTGTCACCCCGATCAAGGTTTGAATACCAACGCACCCAGTATTGATTTCTATTGGTCCGTCAATTCCCCAAAGCAATAAAATTGATTGATTTCTCTCAAGACAGGGCCATGTAATAACTCTGACAGTCCAAAGTCTGTAATGAGAGAACACCTTCATGTACAACATACTGGCCCTGAGGGTGAAAAGTGCTACTGTGTTTTGTTTAGAACCAGCTTCGAGATCAAAATGGATTGTGGAGTTTCTTACTAATTGATGTAATTTTATTAATATTTCATGTATTTAAAATAAAATTTGAGCTTTGATGGTATACCACACAGTGTGACATGATATATATGAAGACAAAAGGTCACTTTCTCCTAATATTGCAAAATGCACTAAAATTGGCATTAATACTCAGCTGCTTCGCCTGCTCATAATTTTGAAACAAAACAGCACTGTGTTTGAGATCAGTATTCTTGATTCTCGGATGGTCTTATTTTTGGTAGTTTAATTTAATAATTACTTGTGAAATAAAATTAGAAAGCTGTATTTGCCCTTATATCATAGTAGGTGAGCATGACACGAAATGCTACGTTTCGTGTCACAGTACTACATACAGCACTACATTGCAGCATGTAGTGCTGTAAAATCACTACATGTAGTGACTATACAGCACTACATGTAATATGCGATCATATATGAAAGCAGGGCCAGATCTAGACCGATTTCACCATTTAATGCAAATTGGTCAGATTCCTTGCAAATTAGTCTGAACGATTTGCGGTAATCGGAAGCCAGGCTACACATCGTAAGAGACATTACGCAACAGCCGTACAAAGTGCTCCCACAGTGTTCTGTAATATCCTTATAATTTCCTATATCCACATGCTACTCCCCATCTTTGCACTGCCCCTATTGACCCAATGATGTCTAATCCCTCTATTCACAGTTCACAGAGTCCAGTTCACAGATGTCAACCTGTCTGACACCGCTTGTCACCCCCCCCCCCCCCCAACATGCTACCTGTCTCATTTGTTTGTATTGACCCATCCCTTAGTCCCTGTCAATTGTTTTCACTGGAAATCACATCTGCCCAGTGTCTTATGTCTCTATCTACTAGTACATGATCTACATTAAAAGAATTATCTGGACTGTGCCGCAAGTCCTTTTTAGCTTTGCTTGACAGTATCAGCATAGCTATTATGATGGTGGGATCATCTGTTGCCCAGCAGTGGAAAAAAACAGCTATTCTAAAAGCGGCCTTGTTTATTGCGTGATTGGAGAGACGGTATAACACACATAACAAGAAAAAGGTAACGGACAAAAAGTAATAGTTTTTATGGAAAAAAGTAACAAGGAACAACGTAACGGTGCATTAGAAACACTAAAGTGAGAAATTATACGTTTGTGTGTGTTGATGCAATAGTCATGGGTAGTACTTATTAGTCAATTGTTCAGTATTCAGGGGTACAAAGTGAACTTTGAACATTGTCATGCACTTTTGCCAGTCATTGATGTACTGCCGGTGCATATACACACAATACATATATCCAACCTGCAGAGTGGACAGATATTTTATATTCCCCCGATAACAAAACAGCAAAAATACAACCTAAATTGTCAGTCACCACACGTGTATCACTCATCACGCGACGATAGCATGCCTCAAGAGATATGGATATACGTTCTGTGCAATACCCCTAACAAATTCTTTCAGACATTCTGACATGCAGAACAGGCCTAGCTAAAGCTTTAGAACACTAGAAATCTCTTTGATCTAAAAATTCGGCAAATGCCTGTATTTCACATTCTGTCACCCCACATGTTTTACTGGGCCCGTCAAGTTTTCCGCTACTTTTTTGGCTACTTTTTCTGATTCCTTTTTCCCCCTGTTTGTTTTTTCCATTACTTTTTCCATTTAATACATTTGTACTTCCTTTCCTAATTCTTTCAGATATTCTGACATCCAGAACAGGCCTGGCTAAAGCATTTAGAACGCTAGAAACCTCTTTGGTCTTAAAAATGGGCAAATGTGTGTATTTCACATACTGCCACAACACATGTTTTATTACACCCGTTAATTTTTCCGTTCTTTTTTTTTCCGATTAACGGGAGAAAAAGTAATCAGAAAAAAGTAATCGAAAAAAAAAAAAGAACAGGAGAAAAAATAATCGCAAAAAAAGTAGTTTTTTCCGTTACTTTCTTTCCTACAATCGTGTTGTATATCGCTAGTGTGTACCAGCATTCATCTGAAATGAAATGCATCAGGAGTAGGTCTCGAGAAAATTATCTCCACCCCCTTCCCAATTCAAAGTTTTGAAACACACCAGACCAAATCGTTCAAATTCCACCTCACCTTGCCGGATTCCACAGCTCCTCACAGATCTCACAGCCAATACAGGTATCCAACGTTGACAAAACAACGTCACCAAACGGGGCGGTTTTCTGGAGAATAGGAATTTTAGCATAACTGATATTGTATTGTAATGCATGCAAACAAACACAGTGACATTCAGTCACTGCATGCGACGAATGCATCTCAAGTCCTCAACTAGCTGTATTCACAAAAGCCACAAATTTAGGCTCCTTTGCTCAAGAAGAGCAGGAACCTAATACTAATACTCAAAGATACATTTAAACCTCAATATTGGTTTTAAATGAATTTACTAGCCTTCTTGGTTGAGTGAATGACTCCAGTCACAGAGAACAGCAAAACATTTCTTGGGAATCTCTATCTTTCCGATGAAGAGGACAACTGATAATTCTTTTCTGGCATTACAGCATAACTGAGAAACATTCAGCATTGAGCACATGACCAGACAGAATTGGGTTTCATGTTGGAAGGAACGGGCTTTCAAGAAGGTTCTCCACTACAGTACTAACCTAGCCAGCAATCTTCTGGATATTCTGTGGTTCTACACTATACTATATATTAACCTTGCCAGCAAATCTTCTGGATTATCAGTGGTTCAACACTACACTACAGTATTAGCCTGGCCAGCAATCTTCTAGATTATCTGTGGTACTAACCTGGCCAGTAATCTCCTGAATTATCCGTGGAAGAAAATAATCTTCAGACTGTTTGGGCTTGCTCCAGGCAGTGAACCACCGCATCTCACGGTAGTTCATATCGTTGCACAGCATCATCTTTGGACGGATCAAAAGGATTTGCCTGGAACATAAAAATGGAAGAAGTTACAGAGACATGTCCAATACACATGATACATGTTTCAACTGAGCCTTCCTTTTTTGCCAAAACAGTCATGTTTATCAAATTTTTCTCTTGAATCTTATCAATTTCTCAGTATCAAATACTAGACTACAGATTTTATAGATCATCTAGACTTATTTTTCACAAGCAAAAGTTAAGATATTACAAAAAATATGTATAAACTAGATGTAATCATTATCTGCTGGTATTCCCTGGTTTACACACAATGATGTCAAGAGTGTTCCAACTTGCAAGCAACCATAGAATTACCAACATAGTTAAAATATCACATGGCATACAGCTATAGTGCCGGAATATCAGGATAGACAGCTACTAAGAATGAAAACTGTGTCAGACAGTAATTTTAAAGAAATACTACTACATTGTAGCTAGCTAAACAGGAAATATACTAACTGGTTGAGGAAAATAACTCGGCAGTTGTATAGTATGTTCTTGTGCATCACAGGCCTGAAATAAAGGCAAACAAGTGTTAAACATTAAACAGCTACAAGGAGAGAACCTGATCTTCATTTTGGAATTTCTCATACTTTATTGTTTCCCACAAAACAAAGAAAATCATTAGTCTTCTTAAGTGCTTAACACCGAGTTCCAATACTGGATGATGGGTAGACTGTAGTGAAAGGACACCAATGTAATGTTGACAAAGTATTATAAACTACCCGTAGCAAATCATTTATAAATTTCTCACTAACGATTACTTACATCCCCACATCACATATAATGTTCTGGCAAACAGGAGAAGTAAGCAGAGTTGCCAGAACCTGGAAGCAGTGCAGCTGAGTGTCACCTTCATAGAAGTGGTCGCTGCATCCATAGCCACTGAAACGGAATCAATTGAAAACAAGAGGTCCAAGGACTTTGGCGCTCTGCTTGACAGCTGCAGTTGGGATGACATTGGCAATTTTCTGCAGACTTGTATCAAAAACTCACTCCTGCAGACTAAATCAATTGAAATCTGGGTTACCTCTCACACAGTACCTCACTATGCATGTATCAATTTTAGATCATATTCCACACCTTAACTTTAACCTTTCAGGGTCACTCAAGGTCAAACGTGAGTGCTACTGGACTCCCCATCTATGGTTTCCTATTAATGTTTAATAGTAATGGCCTAACTCAGCTCGTTTACGAGATATAAGTTTTCGAAATTTGAGTGACTTAGACCTTTCAAGCTCACTCAAGGTCAAATGTGATGATGTCATTGGACTCTCCATATATGCTATCCTATTAAATGTTTAATAGTAACATATGGCCTAAATCTGCTCCTTTATGATACATAAGGCAACTATAAGGTAACTGTGAGTGACCTTGAATTTGACCTTTCAAGGTCACT
>JAAUYG010109707.1_pt1 | contig 12436 bp, 15 predicted proteins | sample 7278091 | NCBI WGS metagenome assembly JAAUYG01 (sample SAMN14350201, study PRJNA611818) | marine sediment metagenome | isolation source: surface marine sediment (0.6m) | place: French Polynesia: Moorea | collected 2018-08
CAAGAATGATTTAACCTACCGCTGTGCCTGTGTTCTGCAAGCCTCCTTGACGGCCTTGACTTTGCTCTCTCCAGGTCGTAGCACGCTAGACCCAATCGTGTGGCCCACCAATTTAGGTTCATGAAACCAAACTGAATCTTAGAAGGTTTAGCTGTGAGACCTGCCTTACTGATGCTCTCAAGAGTTTCCTTGAGACATGAGAGATGGGCAATCCATGCCATCCCTTAGTGTGAGCAGTCAGATCATCCACGAAGCTACCTGCGTGATCCACTCCTTTCATCAGCTTCCACATAATCCTATTGTATGTAGCAGAATTAACCATACCACATGGCATTCAAGTATAATGGTAACTTCCATCTGGAGTAGTAAATGTCGTTTTCTCCTTGTCTCTGGCCGCCGTTTTGATTTTGATGGTAACCCTTGCAGAAATCCAGTTTTGGGAAGTACGTATCTTTTGACGTTTTTGCAAATATATCTTCTGGCTGTGGCATGGGTTCTACATCAAAGAGCGTTGCCTCATTGATATTCCTAAAGTCCAGGCAACAACCGTAAGTTCCATCTTTCTTTTTAATCACCACTGGGAGGGCCATTGTATGAACAGTTCTTGTGTTCGATCACTTGGTAACTCTGGGTTTATGCTAACATCTTTGTACGTTTGACCCACCTTTTTCCTGGAAGCTGGATCAGATTCCCCTTATCTTCCATATAATGAACCAACATCATAGCCACCCTCCTTGCTCCCATCTGGTTGTTGTCTCTAATAATAGAGCTTCATCATATCGGCATGAAGAACTATCATTGTCGGGCATTCGCACCTTGTAATCATTTCATGGTACCCTCTCCAGCACGTCATATGGTGCTTTCCACTGCAAATGAAGTTTGTGTTATTATCAATAGGCAAAAAGACAAGTACCTTATCATCCTGCTCTATTTTGGTGGTTTTGTGTTGTGATAGTAAAAACGCTTCTGCTTCTCCTGTGCATTTTAAAGCCTTTGATACGCCAGTGCACATGTATCTTCAAGTCACTGGTGAAGATCCAACACCTACTGATAGCTAGTCTTTGTGTCTGGCTGTTCCGCATTATTTGTCAAAATTCCTTCAGCGAGCTTCAATGGTTTTATCACTCTCCTGCCATATAGTAGCTCAAGGGTCAAAATCCCATACTTTCTTGAGGCGCTCCCCTATAGGCGATAGCATGGCTGAGAGACACCTATCCCAGTCTTTCCTGGCAAAGCCTTCGTAAGATCATTTCATCGTGCCGTTCCACTTCTCCACAGGGCCGTTGCATGGGACCCTAAGTAAGAGAAAATGTTAAAACGCTCCTCCTACCGTTATGATTCTTTTTCAACCAAACTTTTTCTAAATTTTCCCTGTGACAGTCCTCATAAGAGTTGCCCATTGAGATTTTGGAATTTTTTTTTAAAAAGGTTGAAATTTAGCATTGTATCCAATGGGGAAATGCGAAATTGATAATATCCATGGAAATGGCAAATCGTGGAGCGATACGTGGTGAAATTTGGGATTTCGGGGGGGGGGGGGTAGTTTTAATATGCATATGGAGTATCATTGACCTTTTAGTGTTTAATGTCATTTTGGGGTCCTTCCGTGCACTTGCCTCAAAATGGCCTGTAACTCGAAAACAGCTGACGGCTGTAGAGCGAAACGGAGGGCAATTTTTAAGACATTGGGGGTAGTTATATGAATAAGGAGTACCTTTGACCTCGTGATGTTAAAGGTAACTTTGGGGACATTCAATCAATCATAAATAAAACTCGCAATATTGTTTTGTTTGCCGCCTGGCCAGCGAATCTGTAGAAGTTGATGTGAGGTGGGGCTGCGCATGTTTACCAGCTCTTCTGATCGATGCTAATCCCTGGATGCTTCACAAAAAAAACCTCCGAACACCGTGGCAATAGCTTTCCACACATTAAATCACATCAGTCTGTTTCCACATAAAGTGTATAATCAACACATTGATGGCAGACACTTCAAATAGATTAAAACGTTCAAATTTTTACAAAAATCCAAGGGGAAAGCACCACGTGAAACAACACTTAGTTCGTGACTGTTTATGTCGGGCCGTGGCGTAGCTGAGTCGGTTTCTAACTCGACTTCTATCTTCTTCTGCTCGCCGCTAGGCGTCACCTGCAGTAAGGTGTATAGCGTATTTGCGCAACTTCCGAGTCTTTAACCATGAGTCTGTGCACTATTTGATCCTGTATATTAGGCACAAATTTATCAAATATATATTAGGCCACGTATTTGTGTACTGTTTTTGAGTCTATATTAGGACACGTGTCTGTCCAGTTTTTGAGTCTACATATTAAGACTATATTACGCCTCGTGTGAGCTGCACAACGTTTTGTGTCTACATATTAAACCACGTATTTGTGGACTTTATTCAGTCTATCTTTATTAGGCCACACAGTTTTCCATCGTTTTTTTTTTTTTTTTCGTGTTCTAATACACGCTCTATGTTAATCCACATATTCGTTTACAATCTTGAGTCAATATATTAGACCACGTGTATGTATAATTTCGAGTCCGGTTATTAGACCACAACTCAACATTTTGTAGGCTAAATTTTTTTACCAATCGTGTCAGCTGTTTAAACACTGTCCCACGTTCTTTTATGTTTATTAAGCCTACTATGTGACCTTCGACGCCCATTCAGTGGTGCAAGTTCTTGTCACCGGTTCCAATCACATGCTCACTTTATTTTTATATTGCCTTATAATTGTTTCACTTTAATTGGGAATGTGTTTTTGCTTTATTGTGTGCCCAGGGATCAACCTTATATCGATGTTTCATAGTTACAGTAGAAGCGCTCGGCATTTTTCGTTCATTTATTACACTGACCGCCTGTGTGCCACTCTAATGTGAAACTTAATGTTTTCACTATTGCACGGAAGTTTTAAACCCGAAAATAAGAAAAACACCTGCTTGTCCTGCAGCTTCAGAGTAATAAACAGAAGAAACAGGATTAGGTTTTCAAGAAGCTCTACACTGTTCCAGCCACAGAACTGCGCATCTCCTTTGACAGCTAGAACATACAAAACGCCTCTATGTGAATATAGCAGCTGGGTGTCAAACGTGTTTGGCTTCAGTCAGGTGATAGGAAACGCCCTAATCGATTTTTTTCATCATCACTCGTGTCGATCTTTTAAACGTCCCCAAATCAGAGCATGGTGCTTTGGTCCTTGCCAAACGACTCTAAAAATTTGTCGATCTTCAAATACAAATATCTCTACCATAAGTCGGGCACCGATGTTCAATGTCGTTGACCACTCTGGCAATTGGACGTCCATTCCTCACATAGTTTTTACACCGCCTCAAGTTGATGGCCACTTTAATAACGTTGCACCTCGCTCTTACTACTAATATGCCACAACACTGCATAATTTTACTGCCTTATTTTTCATGGTGTTCTATCTATGCCAGTTGCGTCGTCGCCGCATTGTTGTAGTTTCGTCGTTCAAGGCTACCTTTCTACCTTTAAGCTAAGTAACACAGTCGTCTCGACGTATAAGCTTACCAAACATGTGGTCGCTTATTCTCCCTACATTACGAGCTTACGGTCATTTCAGTCGCATTAACTTATCAGCGTCTTTTAAAGGACATACATCGCAATATTACGAATCTACGCGACTAGATGGGTCACTAGAACCGCTATTGAAGCCAGTGTTATAAAGTAACCACCCGTGTCACAAACATTTCACTTCTAACCGCCTACGTAATCATCTGGAAGTATTTTAATGACATGCAGTAAATTTGTGACAAATATTGACAAGAATGTGGTAATTATACCATATGAAGATGGGTCACTACTATATATCGTCAAAATATGTATTACATTGATCTTTACTAAACTTCAAACCATACATGCTATGCTAATGGCTGAATCGAGAAATAAATGTCGGCGACTTCTGATCATAATAATGATGAATACCAGTTGCAACACAATTTAGAAACTCTGTGGTTGGACATAAACACAGCAGTAAACTGGCTTCCTGCACGTAACTCGCTTTCTTGCATGTACAGTGAATAAAGTTCATAACGTCGAAAGCTCAGAAAAGCACATACTACATGTAATTCGACAGGGACTTGATGTTAAGTAAAACCGCGTAGCATATCAAGTTCATGGTGATTCAGGTTAGCAGTGAACGTGCAGGAACAGACGCCATGCAGATGCAATCTCTACTTGCTATAGGTGTTACGATCGGGTCTTCTAGCTTCAGCCATCAACATTGAATGTCACCGAGTGAAAATGGGATAGATAAAATAGCTTAAAATCGTGTCACCAATTATTACCATAAAGAATCGCCGCATACTCCAAAGCATCGTACTGCAGATACACGAGCTTCTCTAACACAATTTGTAGCCTATTGGCTGCCTGCTGTCCACATTTATTTGAGATTTCTTCCACTCCAGGCTGCAAAATTAAAATGACCGTCTCCAGATGTCTGGCAACGCTGTGTTTGTAGTGCGCATTTTCAAGATTCATTGGGTTGTGTAGGCAGTGGACACTCATAGGCCAAGCTGTCACACGGCTGGCCTGCATGTAGTGTGTTAGCAGCATATCCTGCCAGTGACACCCAGCGGTGTCCATTTCAGACTGAATCTTACAACCCTCGACCAAGAGAGTAGCATGCTGTGCCAGTCCCCGTACCTTAGGTCCGCAGATCTCCTGGAGCAAATTCCAGCATCCTGTAAACTCTTCCAGCCTGTTACATTGGGTCCCTTGATAAGTGCGTGGTATTAATTGATGTGCGAACTGTACGATGTTGTACTTGCTAATCTCGAACCTATCGTCTGAAGCTAGGACACACGCCGCATAAGCGTTATATGCATTCGAGTCTGTACACAATTCCTTTGCTGGGAGATTAGAGAGATAGTCCGCTAGCACTCTACCCCATGCCGTGTCCAGTGCTGTACCAGGCGCTACAACCCCTAAGAATCCTCCAAGGTTGAGATCTTCACTGAATGACAAGATAGGTGGGCGATTTGGCGTGTTTTCAGACCTGGTTTCATGCTCACATGTGTTTACATACAGCCCACCAGAACGCAAAACCTGACCGTACCAGTCCTGGTAGTACTCCAAATAATCTTGTACCATATCTGCACTCATTGTTCCGCATCGGTCTTCCACAATGTCTCTAACACAAGTAGAGATGACATTCTTGGGAAGACAGTAAAATGGATGAACGTTCGGCATCTCCTCTGGAGGGGTTACATCCAGTCCGTAAAAGTATGCCCTTTTCACTCGTGTTACCAAATCGTTTAGAATATCCAAACCTCGGAAACAGTGACTGCCTATGTGAAAGTACAGCATTGTTAGCATCCGATTGTCGTGAAGACATTGAAGGGAACGTACCAGGTTCTCGTCTCGCTGTCGATGACGGCAAATAAACTGAAAATCCTTGTCTAGCAACAAACCATGCACAGCTTCCATGCAGTAATCCAGAATGTTGTTTTCCTGCAGACAGACTCGACTCCTGTCCAGGACACGACACACATAAGCCAGAGAATCCAAGGTATCTTGCAGGTTGTTGGTATCGTTTGCCAGGCTTGAGTTACTCACGGCACTTTTCTGGTTGCCGTTGACGAACCAAGGGTACCCCTGTGTCGAGAGATGTCTTAGCTCTCTCTGACACAACAGCACTGTTCTTTTCACCACAAGAGTATCTCCACAATTTATGCTGACGTGATGCGTTCTATTCTTGCGTGGATCAGCGTTGAATTCAGCTACGTTATGGCTGTTAACCTTTCCGCTGGTTATGACGTAACTTCGAGTTTCCATCACCGCAAGCAGTAAGAGTAGCAGGTGTATTTCCTTCATGATAATCCTGCATGAGCGACGGTCCCTACTTGAAAAGAACCGTTCGAGATTCAACACAGGTGCATCTGGTGGAAAATACTGGAATTGTAAACTGAGTAGGCGTTTGTTACCATGACTCACAGTGATATATTCCTAGCACTTTATTTATACAGCCCTTTACAATGCTTTACACTGTGTTTTATTTATGACGCATGATTCAGTTTTGCCTGTAGCTGAGATTTTACTACCCCCGGCAGGCCTGGCAGCATCTAGTTACTAGTACAGCACATCTTCGAAATTCCGAAAAAATGATTTGCGTTTTTTTTTTTTTTCTTTTTTTTTTTTTCGATATAACAGGCATTCAGCCACAAACAGACCTTATGCAGTTCTTCATAGGTGTCATCGTGCAGTTATTGGTAGTGAGCCAGCAAAAACGCCCGGTTACAGTATACAACTAAAAGTAGCCTACCACAGGATGTAACTAGTTACAATAAAACAAATTTAGGCGCGTCATGCTTCAGCGCTCACAGGTGGAAGAAGATTCATATTCTGTCGTGCGTAGAGGCGATATTCTGTATGTTTGGCTGTATGCCATGTCCGGCTCATGGTAGTCGTAGCATCACGAAGCACGCAGTACCAGGACGTATAGCTAGGCTGTCCTTGAAGTAGGAGAATAGAACGCAATTGTTACCAGAATTTGGAGAAGGGGTCGCGGATTTCCCTATTAGACTTGTTGCTAGGACGGATCATCGGAAGACTGGATCGGCAGAATGTGGGGAGACCTGGAAGGACGTGAAGAATGTGGAGTCCTGTAAGGATCGCATAGGACTGGATCAGCAGGAGTCTGCAGAGGCACCGAGAGTCGGATTGGATTGTCCAGTGGTTGGGACCGCCAGTGTCGGGGAGACAAGGGAACCTCCCACGGCTTTGGGAAATTCCGGACGGACCATGCCACATGGCAGACGGCTGTATCGTCAGCGTAGTCGTTTTCATTCTCATTTGTAATAAATTAATCTCATTGCTACACTTTAATTCCTGTAATAATTGTGTTTTCTCTACCATTGCCCTGGACCGTCATTCGTCCCTTCCTTTACTACGTTACACTAGGTGCGTTTGTGAACATAAGATATCGTCTAAAACAATAATTCCCCAATAATATTTTGATGGGGAGCCTTCCCTTTCAACCATGGAAGAGATGATTCGATTTGAAAAAAAATCTCGTGTATGAGTGTGTGTGTGTGTGTGTGGGGGGGATTTTGGACCAATAAGAGATGGGGTGGTGGTGTAAATTTCAAACGGCTAAACGATGAAAGATGTGGTTATTGTTTGGCACGAATAAGAAGTCTTACAAATAATCTTAAAGGGTCAAGGTCGCGAATCTGCATGCATTTTATAGCTCGAGGAGGAACATTTTCGATCATTGCCTTTTCTACCTGTCAGTAAATTGACAACAACAAAGTTAAAATCAGCAGGTACATAAAAATGCTGATATCAGCAAAGCAGTTCACTCTAAGCTTGGCAGATTTCGTAACAGCAATTCCATGTTTATAAGGAAATTCAATGTACCACAGTGACGTCACAAGTGTTCTCTCACTGGCAGTTCTACTGAGCTTTGCATTCAACACGTGACTTGAACTAAATCGATTTCAGGTTGTGCAAATACAATGACCACTTTATTTTGTCGAACGAGATCTCTGTGTAAATGAATCGTTTTTAAGACTGAATAGAACCTTACTTTTTATCTAAGCACAGACGATGTCTCTGTGGTCTGAAGCACAACTTAAATATGAAGCGATGGCGAAGTGACAAAAACTACATGTCGCTTTAGCTCCGTACAAAAGTCGCGCTGGTGAACCTCAAGATTTGGTCGATGTTGGCAAAGCACAAACATGGTTCGGAATTGCCTAAGAATGGTCCTCACGGGGATGCCAAACAAATAAATATAGTTCAAGAAGTGACAGTGGATTAAATAAATATGGACGGTCGTAGCTAGGACTAATGGAGCGAGGAGTGACTGCAGATAGCAATTACAAAAGGCCGTGGATGGAATTCCGTGTATAGCTGCACCAGTAACAGTGCGTTAAAACTTTGGCAAATATGTTGATATACAGATAATTTCCATACGTAATGGTTGAATATGCCTTTAAAGTGCAGATATATTTCTTATTTGCCAACGAAAAATGGTGAACTTAATCCGAACGAGCCAGTGAAAACGAGCCGGGGGGTGCCCAGGCCTCTACACAACACACATGCTTTTGGACTTGTGTTCATTGGATGCGTGTGGTCTACAGAAACATACAGCAAACAAATCTCGTTGCTGTCCCTGATTGAAAGCACACAAGAGGCAAAGCTAGGAATCTTATTTTTGGTGTGAAATTGAACAGATGCTTAGTCTTGTGTGGATTTGAAGAGCAGCATACAAGAGGCGATGCCATCTTAAGTCTAGGATGCAAGAAGTGGCGATGCCATCTTAGGTCTGGGACGCAACAAGTGGCGATGCCATCTTAAGTCTGGGACGCAACAAGTGGCGATGCCATCTTAAGTCTGGGACGCAACAAGTGGCGATGCCATCTTAAGTCTGGGATGCAACAAGTGGCGATGCCATCTTAACTCTGGGGTGCTTTTGGGAGGTTATTGTGCAAGACATTATGTCGTCGTAGTGTTGGACGGATTTGGATTAATTCTTCATTGAATAAAGTCTTAGGCTCTGTGCGAATATAATTTTGAGAAAAAAACATGTTCGCAGAGCGACAACTGCCCCGCCCCAGGGCTGGTCTTAGCCAGGCGCAGATGTTCCGGACGTTACGTCAGGACATAGAAACCGACTACGTCATAGCGTCTCTGGAATCAGTCCAAAGACGTAGCAGAGTCGGGAGCCTAGACATCAGTCAGCTTCAGGTATCCCGAGGAAGAACCAAGGAGAAGCCTTATCCGGATACCGGCAGGCGACGCTCCAAGCGCTCCGTAAGCCAACCAATGGCAGGACGCAAAAATATCCGAAAGGCGTCTGGATTTTACGAAAACACTGATTCCTCACCATGGAAAAGTATGCAGCATTTATCTCAATCGGCAAACTTCGATGACGGGTATTCCAAAAATATTATAGAGTTTGCCGAAGATAGGCGCAGAAGCATGCGTCAAAGTTTGGCCCTCATGGACCAGTCGAGGGCAAGGATGGGTGAAATTACGCGGAAGCCTGAACCAAGTCTGCATGTGATCCAGGAAGACTCCGATCTACAGAATTCGTCAACGTTATCCAGAGCGACGCGCCGAAACCAGCAGAGGACATTGTCCTTTGACGTCACTACTTCCGACATTGAGGGCAGAGGGACGTTACAAAGACGCGCTAATAAGAAGGTACAAAATATCAGGTTTGGGATAGGGGTGGAATAGCTTTGAAATTCTTAATGTAAATACCATTTCCATGCCCAAATGCTAATTACTTTTTTTTACTATTTCCTTTTATAATAATTGCTGAAATTAGAAAAACACGAAGGCACATGCTAAGTATAATTTAGATTACACTCGGGGTAGGGGTGGGGGGTCGTATTTGTGATACTTATTGCAACCGGTTATACTGATTTTTATTTCTCTTAAAACATAAATTATTAATGTACTTCTTTGCTTCGACCACGGAGAAGCCAAAAACCTTTACCGCCTTAATTCCTTATTCTTGGCTTCGATTATTTTGCTGAAACAACACAAACACATAATGTTAGTGTAATAGCTTTAATAATGAGACTCACTGCTCAGTCTGTGGCAGTTGTTATCGTGGGCATTGAAGCTTGATACATGTGCAGCGAGTCAAAATACGAAGAAACTGGCCCAAAATGCTCAAACGCGAATGAGATCGCATCAAAAATCAAATGCATCATTCGGCCGCTTTAAGCAGGTGTTCCTTACGGGAATTTAACAATGTCGCACGTCATTGTATTCATTTTGTCAGTGGAATGAATTTAAAAGAAATTTGTCTGAGAATACGTCCCAGATGATCCGTTTGATTTCTGTATTCCAGACCACTGTGGGAGCGAAGTTTAAGCGGCTGGCCCATTTCCTCACAATCCTGTTTGGTCTGTGGCAAATTCATGCCAGAAAGTAAGTCATATAACACGAAATTCTCCATTTGTTGCTACGGTTATTTCAAACTTTTATGGCCATCTTAATTCCATGTTATTCAGGGTTAAGAAGTTTATGGAGACGAACGTGGATCTGCTGGATGCTGGGGAGCCAGTGGAGCTGATGTTTGATGTGACGGACTACAAGGCCGACAAACAGGTGATAAATGACTACAAGGCGGGACAAATAGCTGGTAAATGACTACAAAGCGGACAAGCAGGTGATAAATGCCTACAAGGCGGACAAACAGGGATAAATGACTATAAGGCGGACAATCAGGTGATAAGTGACTACAAGGCGGACAAACTGCATGAATAGGTGATAAATGGATGTGGTATCGACACAGCTTTGACCACTACTCTCCAGACTACTATTGAAAGTAGTTAATGCAGTGGTCACTATCTTACTCATTACTAAACGAGGTGGAAAAACGTTTTCAGTGGCCTAAGCTTGTTTCCGCACAGTTGTCTGTCTCACTAAATATACCTTACAGTTAAGAAATTCATGCAAACCAGTTAAAATGTTGAATGATACGAATACTGAAATGCTGGTTCTTTACTCTAGTTGCATTTTGTTTGTCTCTGAGATTAACACCATTCCGAATATATACATGGTGAGGTGCGTTACCGTGCCCTTGTGAGCTGTTGCAAAGATCCGAAAAATACTATCTCAATAATCAATTAAAATCAAAACAAACAAATGAAAATAAAACGAATAAACGGTAAACTCGTTTGTGATGAGCCAGCCGCATCCAAGAATGTCTACACCATATAAGTAAAAGAAACTCGCACATCGACTTCGTTGTGAATTACTAAATCCAGCATCATAATTATCTAGACCTACGAATTTGCATTAGTGTAGCGTGTTTATCGTTTAGCTTAACCTTTATAAATTATTGTTATGCATGTTCTGTCAGGCACGTGTTTCCACGGACACGAAAAGGATATTGAGCAAACGACCACAGGAACGCAGTTTGGAAGAGGTCAAACATGTAAGTCAAATGACTCATTCACCTACAGTTCAAGCGTCGTAAGGTCGAGTGTCTCTCCATAAATGCAACTTAAAATCCCGATTTGCAAAGTCTTTGGCAAACCACCGGCTGTTGCGTCTTCTAGCTATTCTAGACAAGAAGTAACAGAGACGACCAACAATGTGACGTGCATGAGACTTTGCATGAGTTTTAAAAGTTTCATGAACACCATTGAATCGGAAATTAACATAAATCTTATTTCTCATTTTTTGTCAACCTCCTTAATACCTGTTTATTACTTGTTAATTCTATAGATCCAAATTGCCTTGGGGAACTATGAGTCGATTGCGGAGTACCCCCTCCGTATGACGCGATTAATGGCAGAGAGAGCGTGGTATGAAAGGTAAGAATCATGGGCAATAGCTGACCATTTAGAAAGACCTGCTGTACGAGAAAGGGAAATGTCTGGGGTTTGACATGGGAAGGCCCCCAAAAGAGCCAAAAATGAATTTCGAAAATAAATGCATGCTTACAGTTGTTTGCAGGTCCAAACTCTTCCTGACACACTGTTAGACGTTGCGTTAAAAAGAGTTGTCATTTATATTAAACATCGCCAACCCTGCTGGGCGGGGTTTCATTCTGTGATGTTCCTGTGTGTCTGTCTGTGTGTTTGTCTGTTGACAAAATATCCCAAGAGGGGTTAACCAGTTAACTCTATGTTTGGTGAAAATCATTCATTTGATCCAAGTATGAAGTCCTTGGAATTTGAAAAATATCACTTTGGAGTAAGAGTGCGTGTGAAGGGTCCGATAAAAAAAATTGACCCACTGATAAAAGAAAAGAGAAAAATTTTCGACCGGGAGAGTCCACCTGCACCGGTAGATTTACATTGAATAATCTTGAAAGGTCAAACTGAAGGTCAGTCAGATTTTGAAGGCTTATATATCGTAAAGGAACCGATTTAGGCCATGTGTTACTATTAAACTCTAATGGGAAATCACATATGTGGAGTTCAACGGCACTATCAGGTTTATCCTTAAGTGACCTTAACATGTCAAAGTCTAGTCAAATTTTGATGGCCCATATCTCGTAAAGGAGCCGAGTAAAGGCCATATGTTACTATAAACACTAATAGGAAATCATACACGGTGAGCCTGATAACACCGTCAGATTTGACTTTGAGTGACCTTGAAAATTCAAAGTCAAGGTCACTCAGGCTTCGAGGGTTTGTATCTCGCAAACGAGGCGAGTTAGGTTATATGTTACCTTTAAACACTAATAGGGAATCAAAAGTGGGGAATCCAATTGCACCAGTTGATATGACCTCGAGTGACCTTCAATTGCCATAGTCAAGGTCACTTAAATTACTGGTAGGAGATCTCTTTAAAGACTGTTTTATTGTTCAGCAATTTACGGTATATTACATAATAAAGCATATATTGTATATTGTGTTTCAGATATAACCCACGGCGGGTGATCGTACGACAGGGACATCCGGCCAGATGTTATTACTTCATCCTGTCTGGGTCAG
>JAAUYG010002247.1_pt1 | contig 12433 bp, 12 predicted proteins | sample 7278091 | NCBI WGS metagenome assembly JAAUYG01 (sample SAMN14350201, study PRJNA611818) | marine sediment metagenome | isolation source: surface marine sediment (0.6m) | place: French Polynesia: Moorea | collected 2018-08
TTGTCATTTATATTCATTATTCCATGGTTACAGCCTTTGGCTCCATTGTCATCCAGGAATTCATATTCCGAAATAAAATACTACTACTACCACTGGTCACAAAGCCTTGCGTTTTGAATGCATGTGAGGGGGATTTTCACGTAGAAAGCGAAGACGCAGATATTATTAATGTCGAACTGTATTTTCAAACTTCTTGGACATAATCACACCAACAAGCACGTCGTCTATATAACACAGATGATCACTAACAGTGACATTAACAGTGACACTAACAGTACGTCTCCTATACAGAAGAACATTAACAATTCAAAACGCATTGGCCAACTAATCCCACACTGCCGCGTTAAAGTCTCCACGCTGCTTATATAGTGGCGTCCCCAGACGGCGGCTAGCTCTCTAGCTCCTCCCACTCACCCTGGTGGCTGGGATTGCTGCAGTAGTAGTCTGGTCTCAGGCCACGCTAGCTAAATTAAAACTTCTGTCCCAACAAACCTAGTATAGAGAAATAGCTAGAAATTCTAGTGTATATAGTATACTTTAGCCATTTCTACCATTTCTATCCGGTATTTACCATTTCTCCCCGGTATTTACCCTATTTCTACCCATGGCCATGGTAGGGTAGAAATAACTTTCTACCCGGTAGAAACCCAACCCTGCTTACCCCGGGGTGATTTTTTTTTTTCAAAATCGAATGGTTTCCTCCCTGGGTCAGAGGGAAAGCCCCCGCCAAAAATGAAATTGATCTGTTCAATGTTTTTTTAGATATTTTGATAACGGACACACACACACACACACACACACACACACACACACACACACACAGACACACACACACACACACACGCACACACACACACACACACACACACACACACACACACACACACACACACACACTCACGCACGCTGCCCCCCCCCCCACCACCACCACCACACACATACACCGACGGACACACAGGGTGATCGCAATAAACCCTTGGCGGGTTTAATTACAGCACCGGGTGGCGCTAAATACCCGAGACTGTAAAACACCAGCGACTGCTTTAATAACTGACCGAGTTACACGATCCACGTGTCGTAGTGACCTGCGGGCTGCAGGGCACAATAAGGCCAACTAAAACCTAACTTGATGGCCTAATGGGGGCCTAAATGCTACAAAACATATAATCTTGAATGTCAAAAGACACCTGTACACCTTCCAAGCAAAAATATTGTAAGTGAATTTCGATTTACAGTCCCTAAAAGTGTAATTTGAAACCTTGGAGTGCATTGATTATCCCATATTAATCATGTGTTTCTTTGTTTCTTTGTTTGTTTGTTCTTTCTTTCATTTTGTGTTTATTTATTGATGCATTCGTTCATTTTTCATTGATTCATTTAAGGATTGACGCAATCACCTATTCATTCGTTCGTTCGTTTATTTATTTATTTATTTATTTATTTATTTATTAATTTATTTATTTATTTATTGATTGATTTATTGATTTATTATCACTTATATATCTAGTTATTATATGTATTCATTTACTTATTTATTTTATATGAATCGTGCCGTTCAACCTTCGAGTTGCACAGTGTCAGTACTCCAGAGCACTATGGCTGTTACATTAGATCGATTATCAGAACAGCTTGTTAAGTGTATTTCCCTGTTATCCAGATTTTCAGAAAATTGTATCCCTCCTATATGTCTTTGCAAGCAAACGTTATACATTGCTTTTGGCATATAAATTTTAACAAAGGAAAAATCAATCTAACGTGTCGTAACCATGGGGGTTAATTGTAATATGCCCATAAGTTATATATATGCATTGTTCTGGGTTACTTTTTGACGGAGGTGTCCAAAAATAATAGATTCACAGATCTTGAAAGGCCCCGTTAGTCTAGTGTTTAAGGCATTCACTTGCGGATCAAGCCAAAACAAAGCGATATTAACGTCCGTTATATGGTCCTCATACTTTGAACGCTGACCTGAAGCGTGATTAACTCACCCCACTGATCTTAGCCATGTGCTTTGCCGATGATAGAACTTGGCATGAGTTGTGTTGTTAGTTCCTACTCTATCGAGGTCACAGAAATACTAACGTCGAGCCCAGTGACACATTACCTTGACCCTGTGGGTTATATGCGTCACTAATGATGTTCAATACAGACCTCACATATATATTAACTTGTAAAAAATGTCCCCCGCAGGTGTCGATCCAAGCAAGATACGAGGACGAGAAATCGGAGTATATACCGGATCTCTGGGCACGGAGACCAATGGTGCTGCACTGGAGAAACTTAACCATGCCTTGTTGGTAACACCGGCGTGTATGCTGCCTAACACGGTGTCATTTCACTTCGATTTCCACGGACCAAGCGTACAGTTAAGTTTCTTGCTGATATTTGATTAGCTCCACAAAAGAACATATGGGCCAGATTACGAAAAGGACAACATCCCCCTTTATTGCAAAGTTGCTAGACGCATTTCAGTTCTCAACAAATAGAAGAAGGACACATTGCTGCAACAATGATTTTTACTTCTAGATAAATGCGAAAAATAATTTCCAATACAAACATTGACTCCATGGCACCAAAATTAATGGCTTTCTCAAACTAACGGTAGAAAGTAAATAACGCCTAATGACATGCATTCTAAATGTAGTCAATTTGAACACCAGTTTCAGTGCCGAAACATCTTCTGTCCTTGTCGCCCTAAAGCACGCTGTCGAGGATTTGCAGAGAGGAAGGTGTGAGGCGGCTATTGTAGGAGGCAGCAACCTCTGTATTGATCCTAAAAAACACCTCATCTATGATAGAGTGCATGGCATTTTGAGTAAGACAGGAGTATGCAGACCCTTTGACGAACAAGGTAAGAAAGATAGGGCACTGTAATAAAATGTCGCGTTATTGATTTCGTGGGCAAACCACGTAGTATATGTCATATATGGAGCAGAAGAGAAAAATACTCATTTGAAGGTATCTGTATGTTCAGTCAACGCAAAATGTGAATCGCATATAACGCAATACAGATTCCGTTGTTTTGAATGAGTGGATAATGAATTCATGAATTGCCCAGTCGATTCGTCACTGTGACAGTGATAATACCCGTAATTACGTGTTACGTGAGGTGAGATTTAGCTGTTCTCCGAATTACTTTGTAAAATAAAGTTCATGTGATTTATACCTAGGCCTCTTGTGTGCGTCCTTATGCTACTGATCATACATTCTGCAACGATACATTTGCATTTCTCGTGATACTTTAAAAATAATTTTAGCTTATAACTTTCCAGCTGACGGCGTTACACGCAGCGAGGCTATCGTGGCATTCTACCTTCAAATGCAGCCTGCAGCGCGTCGCATTTATGCCAATGTTCTTGGCCTGAGACTAAACAGTAACGGTCCGGCAGGAAACGGTAACATTTAGACCCGTGTGAAGTTGGCTTGACGTTCGAGATTAGAATATCGAACTTCGAATATCATTCAAACTTCACAGGCTAAATCTTTGCTGGCGTAATGGACACAATCCGAAAGTGTTTCTAAGGAAGGAACGGTAGCTCTTGTGATACATACACAGATTTGTTTGACATGCATGTAGGCTGTCCAACCAGTTGTTACAAATTCGTGTACATGTATTTCATGGCTTCTGAGAAACCAAAAATTGTATTAATGTATCGGAGGTTACAAACTTATAGTGGCAAAAATGTCACTGTTCAGTTACGGTAGTGCTTATGTTATCTGGTCTATGGTGACACTTTTGTAAAATCCCATATTTGTATTGGGGGTTCATAAAAGTATACTATAGAAAAGGGCGTTGTCTACGTGATGCGGGGTGACATTTTTTTCCTTTTTTATTTTTTATTTTTTGATTGCAAATGTTTGGAAATTGGTAAATGTTGCGGAATACTGAATTATGGTTTCGGGAAAGCATCTGTAGCACGGTGTACAGAAAGCCGAGGAGGTGAAACGGCAGTCAGACATGCTAAATCAGCCTGTGAAGCACGTTGCATCGCAATACCGCCGCAACGGTACAGTTCGGACATTAAAAATAGTGCGATAATTATGACAGTTAATGACTGGCTAGATATGGCCCTGCAGGGTGGATGCTCGACAGAGGTTAACTGCCGTGAGAAATGCTAGCATTTGAGTAGATAATTAAGCAGTAGATATTTGGTTATCGAAGGTTTGACTATATGTCAGGAAAGTCTTCAAAACTGCCTACTTGCTAACGGGTGACTCCTGCAGATAACCCTGTGATCATGCCAGCTTAACAGTATCAGACGTTTCCTATATGAAAACTTGGTGTGGCTATGATTGTGCTCTCTACTATTCCTGTGAAAAATGTGTATACTAGTGTGTCGTTGTATTGCTCTGTGGGATCGTATACAATGTGACATTCAGGTCAGTTCATTTTGATCATAAAGGTTTTTTTTTTCATTAGGAGTATGTATGTGTCTTCTGTTGGGAATCAGTTTCAAACAAAAGAACCCATGGTGGTGAATATCGATCGTAGCACAGTCTAAATACCATATATAGTTTTTAAGTCGTCAAACTTCTGTATACACACCGCATATGTGTGATTAACATTGCAACAATACAACATGTACATGTAAGATTTAGCGCAATTAATGAAATTGCTACATCATACATTTAGAGGTAGATGCAAACTTTCACCCTACCATCAGACTACAGACAACGGCAATAATTGATTTTTTTGTTTCATTTGAAAGTGCAAGATTGAACTATTTTTTTTTTTCATTTTTTTCTTGAATTGTAATACTTTTAAAAATTATACCACCATTTACATGTGGACCACAAAAGTGAACTAATGCGAAAATGTGATTGCAAGTAACTCATTAGTAAAGTCTGTAGTTTTTCCCCCATCCATGTTACTTTCAGAAACTCGGTAGCCAGCAATTTACATGAAATTCACTCCCACTTTACAGGAAACTTACTTTTGGAAGATGCCTTGAAGAAGCTTTATAGGGATACTTACAGCACGGCAAAACAAAACATTAACAACGTGTCATACGTGGAGACAAATGGAACTGGAGTACCAAAAGCTGACGCCTTAGAATGTGCCGCAATGGCTGATGTCTTTTGCTCGAACGCCTCCAGGAAATCCCCCCTTCTGATTGGCTCAAGCAAGTCGAATCTCGGACACACAAACGCGGCAGCAGGTAAATGGGTTACGGCTGTTGTCCAGGACATAATACACGGGCTGCATGGTTCGGCTTTCTCGGTGACCTACGAATGCTGGACTTATTTTATATCCCCCCTAAGGGTTGAGAGGAATTTACAACCGAAAGCAACCAGACGCATATTTTGAAAATGTGTGGATTGAACGTTTGATGCAAAATTAAGGGCATGTGACACGGGATGTGACATTTAAACTACCGTTAAAAAGAAACAACAAATTAAACATATAGTTCATGTGTCACATTTATGCAGCCGAAAGTAGGCAAAATGTTGTTCTGGGTACGTTGTTTCCTTTTATGAGCGTGCCTCACCTGAGTTAGGATTGACATATACATGTAGACTGATCGTAAAATGTGGTTCCATTTATATTTGAATTGAAAAGCTAAATGTTTTAAGCAGGTTGTTGTACAGTAGTACTGCTTTACAATTCTTCAAACCTTTTAAAGTCTGTGCGACAGTAATTCAGCGACTGAACTGGAAAACCTGGAAAAGATATTACATGTATCTTACCTAAGCACCTTACTTTAAAGCTCAACGGCAATCGCTTCTACGATCTGCAGGTGGAGTACAACTCGTCAAGGTTCTTATTGCCATCAACGAAGGACTTATCCCGGCAACAATTAACTACGAGTCGCCGCATCCCATAATCTCAAGCCTTGTTGACGGTACGATGGAGATTGTGGGAAGGAACACACCGCTGCCCCCTGGTCTGATCGGGGTGACGACCATTGAAGACAGCGTGACCCACGGCCACGTCATTCTGAAGCCCCCAGCCGGGCTGGCAGGGCCGCCTCACTCTGCAAGCAGGGACAAGAGACTCGCTGTGTGCGCGGGTCGAACAACAGAAACCGTGGAGAGTATGCTGCTCTGCATGAAGAAACACGCAGACAATGTTCCACTGCAGGCTATGATACAGGAGACGGCAGCTACCGGCCCTAAGAAGCTTCCGTACAGGGGATACACAGTGCTTAACAGCGAAGCCCAGGCAATGGGGATCAAGGTCGGTGAATAATGATATATGTACTTCCATCTGGTATCCATATCATATTTTATATGCTCTACGGTTTTGCTAATTAAAATATATTTAAGACATAAATATTCGAACTGTGCGTCAACTCATTAACCACTGATGATATTAATTCCCAAAACAACACAACATTTTTTTACAATGCGTTAACAATGATTCCGCAAGCATTGCATACGCAGTAAGAAATATTTGCATTTTGGACCAAAGGTACAATTGCCAATATTGCCTGTGACCGGTACACATGTGTCTAAAAATAACCCACTGTGCCCATATTCTTTCTCTGCCTCTACCTCCCACTTTCCGTTCATCTCCATTTATCTATCTTTCTCTTTCCCTTCTTGCTCATCTTCCTATTTCTTTATGCTTCTGCCCTCCCTCTCTCTGTGTCCATCGCTTTATATTTCAAGTCGCACAGAGATGACACACGAGAGCTGTGGCTTGTGCTCACTGGCCTAGGCGCCCAGTGGTTGGGCATGGGTAGGGACATGATGAGACTGGAAGCCTTTGCCGACTCCATCAGTCATTCCCATCGTATCCTAGAAACATTCGGAATCAACCTACTAAACTTTATCACGCGAGCGAACAAGGATGACTTCGAGGATTTCGTCCCTTCTATGACTGCCATGTTTGCTATTCAGGTGATCGAGTGTGGAGGGCAGACTATTAATATAACGGCGGCCCGTTGCACATGCTTAATGTTACAGCAGCAGCAGCAGCAGCAGTAAAATTAGTAGTGGTGGTGTGGGGGCGATGTGGTTGTCGTGGAGGTGGTGGTGGTGGTGGTGGAAGATCTAGCAGTAACAGTAGCGGCTGCAGCAGGGTTTCATGACATCGATACAATTTATATGCACAGACTGTGACTCTTATGTTCGGGATACGTGTCCCATGGCAATTGTTTCATCACTATAATTTATTGATGATGGTATAACAGTTTAACGGCACATCAACACAAAAAGGGTCATACAGTGCAAAAACAGGTGATAATGATTGCAACGTCAATTCAAGTCGCTACAGTCTAGGAACTGCACTGTGTGAGAGCATTCGCTATCAGGCCATGACTAAACAAACTGTCCGACAAGACCTGATACCCAGGGTGCGCCACGGGGAAGCTGCTCTTATGCACCCCATAATTTATTGATAAATTAACAAGACATGATTTCATCGTCCTTTATATTTTAAGGACTTTTATTGTAGCATTGATCTTGTAATCCAAGCGATTACGATATGCGTCTCTTTCTGAGGCTCACGAAATACTGGTCATGATCATTTAGTGTTCACCTGCAACATATTCCTTTTTAGCTGTGCTTGTGTTTACACAGCAGAGCTACTGTCGTGGCGCCGACGTCCATCGTCCGTGATCTGTTGTCCGTCCATCGTCCGTCTGTCAGTCATTTCTAAACTCAGGTTTCTCTGAAGCCGCTCCATTGATCCAAACCAAATAGTAGGAGAAGCTACTTATCCATCATACACTTGTATCTCCAGACCAATTGATTCTTTTTCTTCAAATCTTAAAATTTCAAATGTCACCTTTCTTTCTTTTTCGTTAACATGGGACCATATGACAGGAAAAATTAAAAAAAAACCACTTTCCACATATCTCGACCAAATCTTTTGAAACTTTTCCTGAATTTTTGTCTTCAGCTTCACAAAGTTACTTTTTCAGATTTCAGATCTTCAAATTTTATGAAACTTTGAAATTTAACATGGGAGTCAATGGGAAACCATAAAATGTGGAATATCTTAAAATGGCTGGCCGTAGAGTGAAATGGACTCGGGTCCCATGAACTCCATATGTAGGGTACTTTTTTTCGGGTCAAGTCATTTGAGTTCAGTTTGGCGTCTTTCGATGCACTTTTCAAAATTTCCAGTGTTAAGATTTTCAAAAGGTTACTGCTGCCACAGTTCTCATTCAATTCCAGCCAAACTTCACTGAAAGCATGGCAATCGGTGGTGAATACAGGCTACTACTTTTTGGCGATCTGAGAGATTTTGAAGATAAGTTACCTCGGCCACATTACCAGTATCCATAAAGCTATGCCGGTTTCATCTGAGAAAAGGTCTGACAAGCAGAGTGTCAAGGCCATCGGGGCCTCTTGTTGATAAAGTAACTCGATTGGTATGGAGCTGAATTATATGCATCCATTCACCTCAGTTCTTACTTGGGATGTGTGTTTGTAACTCCATCTATACCTCAATTTTGAGTAAAGAAGTACGTACATGTATTGCTTGACCCATTTTGGCGTTGAATATTTCGCCACGAGCAGTTAAAGTAAGAAATGCTTTGAATTAAAGAATTCAACAGATACCTTCACATAACGATGAAAACGATGCTGTATGCTTACGTATTCCTAAATAAAGACAATGCAAGGTCCCCATTTATCAAGGATAAGATCCTGAAGATACATTAAAACTCTATGTAAAGACAACCATAGGGATAAAAAAATGTGGTCCTTATACACAGGTGATCTTAGTATGCAGGTTCAAGACCATGCAAAGTATATCCCTGGGGACCTGCAAACTGTGGTCTTTATAAGCAGGTGGCACTTATATGCAGGTGGTCTTTTAAGCCGGTTTGACCGTATTTTTTTCATTTTGCCATTAGATTGCTCTTATCGATGTCCTCAAGAGACTACGGATGCAACCAACTGGCTATTTCGGTCACTCTGGGGGAGAGGCATCGGCCATGTACGCGGACGGTGTGTGTGACAGAGAGTTTGTGCTCACATTCGGTTACTATCTGGCACGCTTCAGCCAAGAACGGGTGCGGGGTTACGTTCCTGGAGCAATGTACGCCACTGGACTGTCGTGGGAGGAGGGCCTCGGTAGATGTCCGTCTAATGTCTACCTTGCATGCAACAACTCCACGAATGGAATAACTATTGCTGGGGAAAAGGTCAGCACGACGGAGTTTGTGGAGCAGCTCGCAGCGGAAGGAGTGTTCGTGAAGCAGATTTTATCAAACGACTGGGCATACCATTGTCCGTATGCGGACTGTGTCGCCCAGGCAATCGGAGACTTAAAAAATAAGGTACACGTATGGTGCCCCTTCCCCACTTATACGCTGTGTGGCGAGGGTAGATTATTTTCTGATTACTTTATTTGATGTGCTTATTACTCTAGGACTTTTTCAGTATATGTGGCAATAAGTAATTCACTAAAGATCTTCGGAAAAAAATAAATTACACCGACCCGGTCTACATGTGAACTCCTTCACCCATCAAATACAGTACGTCTCACCTATTCCGATCTCCTTCAACAATCATTGACTAAATAATCATGTTTAATCAAAGAAATGTGATCAATAATGGCTAAAACTATATATTGGATTCCAGAACTGCCTTTACGAATGTTCGCATTGTTCGCATATACGTACACAAATCAATAGAAATTATAATTCCATGTATATTTTGAAATTGTGTACCCTTATAAGAAAAAAAAAGCAGGAAAATATGCGTCGTCATGTGGTTTTCGAGATACTGCGAAGTCTAGAAGCTGTGTATGTAGAGTCAATTAGCATGCTTTGTAACGAGAAAGATCTTATGCCGCGGGAAATTTGAAATTACATGTAGGGAATTTGGTAAAATTTCATATGGAAGTTCTAATTTGTATTGCATGTAACTAAAATGTCCCCCCCCAAAAAAAAGATCGAATCTTTCGAAGCCAAAAGGTTACCCCAGTTTTATATGGCAAAACCATCTAGCATACGAGCACTAATCCACGACGAATCACGATTGTACCACATGGAAGAAAGTTGACGATTCCGGGTGTGTTTTCCTGTACATGGCGGTGAAACGCTGCTGCGATGCTGTTACGTGGATAAGACGAGTATGAGTTGTGACGCCACATCAATCGGAAGAAAATGTGCACTCTGGAGTACCATACATACTGTACACTTCGTATCCATGATGTACCAGCTACAAAGAGCCTACGACAGGGATAGGCTGTTACTGAAGGGATGCGCTTACGGCAATGTGGGACTACCACGAGACTATCATGGGGTGATAGCTCAGTGGTAGAGCGCCTGCCTTTCATGCTGCAGTTCCCGGGTTCAATCCCCACTTGGGCCAACAGAAAAAAGAAAAGCAGGTTCGCGTGTCATAACGCCCTCTACAAGTCCTCTTCTCAGGGTGGGACGCAACAAAGCCGGGTGGATGGCATCTGTGCTACATTGCGCTAGCGGTGATGACTTGGGAAGTATATTGATGTACCCCGATTCATGTGGGCCGCCTAACAAATTCCACACACGCAACACAGAACAGAAACCTCCCGTACACCCACACTGCAACACAACTGAACAAGGCGGGAGGATTTGGCTTCACTGTGTCGGCATTTCCAGCCCCACAACCACAGGAAAACTAGGGCCCTTGGGCCCTCATATGGGAACTCGCGAAGACTTAGCTGAGCTTTTTAGTTCGTGATAAAAACCTTGATTACCAAAAGCTAAACAATGTCACCATACAGTTTGGGTCAGAGTGGCTGCAAACTGTAAGAGAAGTGCTTTTTTTACTTTTATGCTCCATTGGTCTGTGTGAAGAAAAAAATCAAAGTACTAATAAAACGTTTAATATTTGGCAGATGACCAAACATGTACTAGCCTGTACCCCCCCCCCCCCTTCACCCTCATTTGCAGAATTTATATGGTCCTGTGCTAAATGAACAAGATACCCAGGAGCCTTGATACTCTGCTAAACCCTCTGCCAGATGAAAGTGTGGCGTTTTAAATATCAAAGTTGTCCGGGTGTCGGGGTGCGTGGCTCTGTTTTCTAAGGGGTTTGTGGCTCGTGCCCGCCCTGCGCGGTTGCGCCCTTCTCTCCGTACGTCCGCCCGGGTCGTTTCTTCGATGCATCAGCGAGAACTGTGGTCGCTCTCCACGCTCCACAGGGATCCCTACTACAAGAGCTTCTACAGAAGCGGTTCAGTCTCCCTGCAAGTCAGTCACTCGAAGTGTCCCTTTTTTTGTTATTCGGTCTGTCCGTCCTTTCTCTCACAGGCCTCCGTCAGCTAGAGCCCCGCGCCCTGGCTGCAATCGGCCCGCTCTGCCACACAAAGGCTATCTCCAATCCAGACAAAGATCATCTTGGTTTCCGTTGACTCGTTTATTAGACGGTTTGAAACACAGGCAATGGCACTCACGTTCTCACATCCAAACACGCTCAAACAGAATCAAGTTACCTCACGAATTGGTGACACCCTTAGTGTCTACGAGTCTATCTGTCTCCTTCAGCCGGAGCGGCTAGCTAAATAACGATTGAAGGCTGTCGCCAAGCCTTCGACCTAATGTTCATACATCCTCATCAGTTCAACCGAATACAGTTGAACTGTGCTATCTGAGGCAGTAGCTACAAGTTGCTGCTGCGTCGCAGGTCCTTAAATCACTAAGTCTGGCTTGAAGCGTATACGTCTGGTTCTCTAAGTCTCTAACTGACCCAAGCACAAAGTTCTTGCGAATTGCAAAAAAAAAAAAAGGTTTTTACGTGTTTATTTTTTGTATACCAAAAACGAACATGCCGTCTCCCCGTTACTATGGTTTCCAGTGGCGTCCAAACTTCGTCCAATGAGCTATCAGGACCTACGTAGTCCAATCAGAGAAGCTCCGACGTGGCGTCATTTTGGCGCACTAGGGACCTTCTGCTTTACCTTTACTACGGGACTTTCCTATACAGACTTAAAAGTCCCCATAAATACTTTAACACTAATCAAACCATGGCGTATTTGGGCGCATATGGCAGGGAATCCTTCTCCAAAGATTACCTAAGTTATAACCCGGCGCAGGTCTGTCTGCGCTGGCGTAGCCTACCTGCGCCGATCCTGGCACCTCTGTACTGAAGCACCATAAGAACGGCGGAGGTCTACAAATTACAACCAAAACCTAGCTAACATCTACTCTAGCTGAGAGGTACATTCCAGCGGTACAATCGCACACGATACACCCTGGGCCCTACATATTTGGAGCCTTACCAAGCGATGATAGCCCTCTGGCGGCATTGTAAACAGGCCTATACACATATCCTGCGCGGTCTATTGGAGACCGACTACCATTAAAATTAACGGCAAACCAAGGATAATAACCTCCTCTAGACTTTCTAGAGATGCCTTAAAAAGGCTGTAAGTCTTATAAAGTCCTCCCTCTAACCCTAACAGTGGCTGTGACACTACAAAAGCAACGTTGCTTTATGGATATCAATGTAGCTGATGTGCCTTATCATCAAGTGCTGGATATTTTTAAAA
>JAAUYG010084999.1_pt1 | contig 12432 bp, 13 predicted proteins | sample 7278091 | NCBI WGS metagenome assembly JAAUYG01 (sample SAMN14350201, study PRJNA611818) | marine sediment metagenome | isolation source: surface marine sediment (0.6m) | place: French Polynesia: Moorea | collected 2018-08
CATGTAGCAAAAGAAAGATCCACACCACTGCACACAAACATTGGGATTTCCTCAGGAAGCCAAAAATGATCCGTCTAACGATTCCAGACCAGATTCCCCGGCGCTGTACGGCGCAAAACCAACCACCATGCAGAACCTCCATGAAAATGATTTCATCCACATGTACATGCTGCATAAATGTTGGTTCCACTGCAGCCACATCTGAAATCAATGCATCAACAAACCTGTTCGATACAAATAATGGCAATCCCGTGTTCTGAAGCTTAAAACACAATTGACATCACTGGGGTGAAGAAATGGATTTTTGAGCCAGAACATTCCTTGCTTCAAACGCTGCGTCTGTAAAAAGGTTCCTTGGCTAATGGCACAAAACTTCAGCTATCCAGATCAATAGACCTGCAACCCACAAGCAGCCTTTGGACGGAACAAAATGGAAATGACAAAAATTTGTGTTGCGCCTCAAGTCCACGGGCGCCTCTCACTGAAAAGAGAATGCCATAGAGATGCACGACAGTTTAGATTACCACTTAGAAGCATGCGAGTTGCAGGCAGTGTTTCTGCAGCATGTTTTTGACCAACATTCTCTTGCTATGGACTTCGTGAGCCTTGTCCAGAAAACAGACATGCAAACAGTTAAAAAGACAAGCAGTGCAAACGAATTCCTACTTTTTGCCCTTTACAGATAAAAACACACATGCACATGCGGAAATCAAATGATCCACGGAACCACAAGGAAAAGAGCCACCTTGATAATCTTCATGAATAATCCATGCTGAATTTGATACATTAATCTTTGTGCGTTGCGAAAGGAAAATACTTGTGCTGCAAATGTTCCAATAGGTGTTCACACAGCCAGTCTGGGGACGTGAACGTCCTCTTTGGCGTTCACAACGAATGAAAATATTTGGAGATTGCCACAGGGAAAAATGACTTCCTTGAAGAAATATCGATTTTGGTTGAGTGTTTTCCAAGTCTCAAGAAAATTAAAAGTCAAAGAAACATTGAGTTAATCGACACAGAACGCTGGAAACTTTCTGCACTGACGCTCACGCACTCAGAAGTTTTGGTGTTTCTGAGGAAGTTTTCTTGCATCCAGATCTTCTCTGTTCCGAAATTAGTTTTTGTTTACTATTTCAAGGTCTCGACATTTTATCCTTCATCATCTCAATTAGGGCAAAACTTGCTTTGAGCCAAATAAAACAAGTACTTTGCAAGGCTGCCCCAGTTCTTTTGATGTCCAAGTGCCGCAAAGCGGAATCTACCCTTCCCCAAAATGTGCACGAAAGTCATTGCACGATGCTGCTTCCAGTTCTTAAATTCATTGGAATCGAGCTCTTGGCTCTTTCAGAAACGGAAACACAACGTTTCCATTCTTGCCTTTCCCACTGAGGTCAACAACAGCGTTACAAAATGCTTCTGTTGATCTGTAATCTTTGTGACAATTAATGTTATCTCTGTTTTTGTTGCAGATTATTTTTGACCTGAAGATGACAGACAAATCAGAAACACACAGAAACACACAGAATGTAATCTAACATCAGTATTTGATGGTTTCATTTCTGTGTCTCCAGGCACGCATCAATTTTGTTTTCAGAGTTAACATCTGGTAAACAGATGTGTCATTTGGTTCTTACACACGATGTCCAGCACATTTTGCCAATGGAAATAGACAACAGAAGCAAAGCACTTTGAGCAAATTTCAACATCCCTTGCCTGAAGGGCATAGTTTTTTGTCAGGCAATTGGTGCTGAGTTTGGCCATGAGGTGTTATATAGTTGGTTGGGAATTTTCCAACTTTAGTGTTTCAGGAAATCTAAATTTCAGACATATGTGCCAGCCACTGTGGAAAGTTAGATTTCCTGCGGATTCCTCTTTGAAAAGGTGACACAATAACGCTTCTGTGTCGAACGAATCAAGATTCAGTTCATGTCAATCGGCATCACCTTTAATGCTTTCTTTCTCTCTCAATGATGGTGAAAACCTTGACCAACCACATTAACTTTGATACTTATCATTTTTAATCAAATCACTTGGTTCATTTCAATTTCTTATCAGCATTTCAAGATTCTCAGGAAGGATCAGAAACTGCAAACTGTTCAGCCCCACAGAGCTGGCCCAAAATTCTGAGATCACAAAGGTAAATTCAAACTCTCTTCTTCTTTTACTTCGTTTGTTTCAGAGAATAAAAATTCCTGACTTGAATTTTCGCATGCATGTGCAGATTTCTGAAACAAAATCTCAAAAACACATGTGTTTGTTGATTTCTTTCAATAATTATTGCTGCAGGGATCCAACAGGAGATCAGGCACAATGTCCAATTACGGCATCTTCCTGATTGTGGCTCTTTTCGGCGTTACAGCTGCACAGTTTGAAATTGAACCACCTGAGATGACACTGCTGGATGGAGGAGGCCTTCGAATGGCAATACCACGTAAATATTCTCTTGTTTTCAAGGAAGTTACGCCTGCTGTGACACATTTCCATTGCAAAGTCTGAAGGGACACAAGGGAGTTCTCAAAGTTTATTTTGCAGTTGGAATGACACTTGGTTGCATGTAATGCCACTCTTTTACTTCACAGACCAAGAAGGAATTTCCTTGTTTGCCGTGCACTACAACAAGAATGTACCGCTTCCGGGAGTGGGAGCAGGAGAGTACAACTACGACATCACAGAACCCACAGGTACATGCTTACAGTTTCACATGTTCCAAAAACTCCAATGTGAAATCCCAATTGTCTTGAGCAAGTGGAAATGGATCACTGTTTCAGGTGATGAATGGGTTCACATCAACGAGGATGTCGGCTTGGTGGAGGGAGACACAGTCTACTACTGGTTTTTGGTCATCCACAACGGTGAGGGGCACCAGATGACTGATTTATCCTGGACCGTGGAATCAGGTGAAACTTTGTTCTTGCATCCAACCTGACACCTCAGGCATGTTTAACGTTGCTGTCGTTCTGGTGTCTCCCGAAATTAACAGAACAAATTTATGTTGTTGAGAAGAAGGTGCGCCAAGACTTTCAGGTGTAGGCCTGGCCTGAAAACTGTTTTGCTCCATACACACAGCCACTACCACCACAACGACAACCACCACAGCACCTGCAAGAAACCACGACAACTGATGACTCCGGCACGACGACAACTCCAAGTGGCAGTACAGCCGACACCACAACGCCCGATGGCACAACTACCACAACAGATTCATTAGCTACAACCACATCTGGAGGTGAATCCTCATTCATGTACCTTCACAAAAAACAAAGAGGAATTCATTATCTCTCAAGTGTTTGAGACACTTGCCATTGTTTTGAGCGAGGCTACATGTACACACTCATGATCACCCATTGTCACCAAGAACCACAAGTCTGTGTTTGGTCCTTGGTGGTTCTGTGGAAAAAAAAACATGATGAGCTGGAGCAGATGTCAATGTCTTGTTTCTGAAGAAGCTGTTTGTTTCACGCTTCCGTTTTGGTCCACACTTTTCACACAGGTGGCAACGGAGATGACGACGAAGTGCAGTGCACCCAGTTTCCGTGTTTGATCTTCGAGGACAATTTTGACACTTTGAATCAGGCAGTCTGGGAACATGAAAAGACTCTTGGAGGGGGCGGAGTAAGTTAGCGATAAACTAAATGTGAAGCGCCCAATACTGTTTGTCCCTGATTTGTTTTCACTCTTGCTGGTTTTGTTCCAGAATGGTTCCCCTTTTGTTTCATTCGGCACATTTCACAGAAAAAGGACACGAAACCAATTTTTTCATTTCATTCCAGAACTGGGAGTTTCAATTCTATACAAACAACAGAAGCAACAGTTATGTCACAGATGGAATTCTTTACATAAAACCGGTACGTTCTAACTGAAGAGTCTGATTCAACACTTTCCCAGGAATCATGAGTGAAGGAAGGAAGTAGGTCAAATCAGGATTCAGGCTTCAGAATGCACCGACTTGAGCTGCATGCAAAATAGAGGCTTATTTGGTTTTTTTTGTTGCAGACTTTGACATCAGATCGTTTCACAGAGGAGTTCCTGTGGACAGGAAATCTTGATATTTGGGGTACGCTTTTTGGTTCTTCTGTTTCATGCAATGACACGTGTTGTTTGGGAAACAGATGGTAGCAAATTCATGAAACACACTTTTTGACCACGTTGAGCCAAAATAAATTTGGTAGTTTTTATTTTTGCATGTTTTTTTTTTGTTAGACACAGATTCAAATGCTTAGTTGCCCCTTGTTCCATGTGTAAATTCTGGATTACCTGTCCCGTTGGCCTGTTTAGGTGGCTCACCTGCTGGTCTCTGCACGGGACCTCACTTCTGGGGTTGTCAGAGACAAGGCACAGCCGACAACTACATAAACCCAATCCAGTCAGCAAGGCTTCGCACCGTCCACAGGTTCGATGTCCGGTACGGAAAATTAGAGGTAGAAGCTCAGATGCCAAGTGGGGACTGGCTGTGGCCAGGTAAGGTCATTGCATTCTGATTTTCGGCAATTTGCTGTGGTTAAACTTTAGAACTTCTTTGCCATGGTGTGGGGTGTGATTGTTTCATGGATTTTGCAGCAATTTGGATGCTTCCATCACAGGAGGAGTATGGTCTGTGGCCAACATCTGGAGAAATTGACATCATGGAAAGCAGAGGTCAGTTGATTCTTATTCTCAAACCCAAGTGGGCGTGAACCTGGGACATTTGCTTTAGGTATACGAAACTCTCAAACAAAGAAAAAGCCTTTGCCGATCTGACCAACACACGTCGGCCTGATTTGAAAGAGAAAAAATCTTGGTGGGGGCGTCATGCCATATCCTAGGCCCCCAGATCTAACCTTTTTGGATATTTCTTGTTATTGCAAAAATGCCGAACTTCAGGCAACGCGCAGCTGACAGATGATCAGGGTAATCACGTTGGGAACGGTCATATGAGCTCGGCACTGCATTGGGGACCTTTCTTTGAGGCCAATAAGTACACCTTGACCACGGAATCCAGGTAACCAGAGTAAAACAGCCACTTGAGCAACTCACTGAGGGAAGGGGAAAGGACAACTCATCTGAAAAGTCGATATTTTTTTCAGTGACGGGAATTTTGCAGAAGCATTTCACGTTTACGCGGTTGAGTGGAACAAAGACGGATTCATGTAAGTCCATGCATGTGGCAGGAATATTCTGTTTGGTATCCCAGTTTCCAATTTGTAGGGACTCTTGGCTAACCTTGATTCCCCAGACCCGCAAAATAAAGTCTTCTTCCAAAACTGTTGCTGTCCAGGAAACATTCTCACTTGACTGCTTAAATTTTTCAATTTGGAATGAACTTCTTCTCCTCAATAAGATTTACCCTGGATGGCGAAGAATTGATGACAGTCACCCCACCGGAGGGAGGATTTTGGGAGCTTGGAAACTTTGAAACGGAATTTCCAGGCATTGACAATCCCTGGATTGGAGAAGACAAAATGGCTCCATTCAACAAGGAGGTGACGTTTCAATCCTTCAAACTGAGGTCGAGGTGTTTGGCTCAGTTGGATTATGCTTGTCTGTTTTCTGACACTTCAGGCTTTCGGGATCATCTGAGATCATTTGGTTTTGCAGTTCCACATAATTATGAACGTTGCCGTAGGAGGGACAAACGGCTTTTTTGGAGACACCTGGACTCCTCCAAAGCCATGGAACAACCTGTCGCCAACCGCACCAAAAGATTTCTGGTTGGCGAAGGATCAATGGCTGCCGAGCTGGAATCAAGACGTGGACAATGGTGAAGGCGCTGCCATGAAGGTGATCTGTCCGACTGATGCAGATTCGTCAAATGCAGTTTTATTGTTGATTTTTCCTCACATTGACTCAATGGCATTCGCATGAGATGGAGAATTGTTCTGTTTTCAGGTTAACTATGTTAAAGTGTGGAAGATGACTGAGGATGATGTGTAACTTTACGCCTTGAAAAAGAACAATCAGTAGACTTCCAGGACACATCAAATCAACACCTGCTTTCTGATTTTTACATGCATGGACTTTCCCTAACCACATCTGACGAAGGCAGCTCCTGGCTGATCAAGTTCTCTCCGAAAATCTTTGAAAGGCAACGTCCAGAATGATGTCCTGCATTTCTTCATTTGTTCGAAAGAGACTGAGAAGAGCAAAACACAGGGAACACACACAAGCAGACAGATGCATGGGTTCAACGGAACATGTCCTTCCACAAAATACCAAAATACGTTCAAAATTAAAACACTTGTTCGAGAATTAAAAAATTGGTTTCTCGAGTTCAATTGCCCAGGAAACATAAACAAAAGGTTCCACCTGCTCGCTCGAGAGTCATTTTCAAAACTTGTTCTGGATTTTGTACCGCTCTTTTTGCCAGGCTTTCGCCCATGTTTTTGTTTTTTCTTTGCGAGAAAATACTTCCAGAGACAACACAACATAATCCTTTCAAAACTCCGTCAAGCACAAACATCTCCTGCTGACTTTTGATCAACGCACAAAAATGTCCAGAACCTGAATTGGAATTATCATGATCTGCAGGCAAAAATATTCAATTTTTGTAAGATGGCAGTGGTGTGCGTGGTCTCTTCAGCACAGTTCATTGCCGTCGTGCTTTTGCTGGCAAGACAGGCTTGGGAATTTCGCTAAATTCTGGGTCCTTGTCTCTTCTTCTTGGAACTGGTGGCAAAGGTCTGTCGCCGCTTGTGTCTGGAACAGAACAACCTTCCGTGTCAGAAGCTTCGTGAATGTTTTTCCTCTGTTTCTGAAGTTTTAGCATCAATTCTGAAGCGAAATCTGTGTTTCCGCTCTGTTGCTCAGTTGGCTGCTGAACTCGGTTCACATCAACACGGGAATCCGCAGGGGAGTCGTTGCCGCGAGGGGGCGTCCTTGCCGTCATGTTCCGTTGATTGGATTTTGTGCCGCTCTTTTTGCCAGGCTTTCGGCCCTGCTTTTGCTTTTTTGGAATCGTCGGGAGTTGAGTCATCTTGGGAGGCAGAGTAGGCATGGGCTCCTCTGGAGGACGCACAGAGAGGCCAATCGCGTCAGCGTTTTCATACACAGCGTTGTCGACATCGCTTTGCTCTCCCTCCTCTTGTTCACGAACAGGTTCAGTGGGAGGCATGATGCCTTCCTGTTGTATCCACTGAATGCCATTTTCATACAAGGCTACAAAGAGACCAAATAAGCATGAGTTATAGAACTCCCCAAGTTCAAATGACAAACACGAAGACAACAAAAATGTAACAGTGCTCTCTCAGAGAGCTTTTTGTCTGTGGGGCAATTGGCAGCGATTCTTTATGTCCTCTGAGACGCACGCGTCGTTTTCCTTTGGGCGATTCTGGCTCCATAAACTTTTTACTTCGCTGCCTTTGAAACAGGCGCGAAGTAGTATTGGAGCTGCAGTGGTTTTGCGAGCAGCGAGACCTTTGGTTTACCCATCCCCCACAGATGCTGCCCCCAGCCATCAACCAAGTAAGGACCAAAGTCAAACCCCACCAGGGATGTGCCAACCCCACTGATGTGCCGCCCCCACTGACATGCCACCCCTATGATGCATCACCTCCCCACTGACATGCCACCCCCATGATGATGCCATCCCCCCCACTGACATGCCACCTCCCATGATGCACCCCTGACATGCCACCCCCATAGTGCATGGTGCATGGTGATGGCGGCAGTGAAGTACCTTGGCCTTTGCGCCACACTGCAAAAGGAAATGGAAGTCAACGAAAAAACTCAGTTACCTTCAGAATCAGCCGATTCATCCCTTGGTCGAGATTCAGCCACAACTTCATCGTAGATCTCGTCATCCGTAACAGCTGGGATGCTGGGTGGCAGCATTGCCTTCTTCATCTGATGGAGAAAGGGCTTTTTGTACAGAAGGCAACAACAAGTTTCCAAACAAAAGAGAATTTGGCAAACAAAAACAACTGAATTGAGTAGATCTTTACCTTAACTTCTGGTTGTCGCCCGTTTGTCGCCATTTTTACGGCATTGTATGTGCTCAGATCCTTCATGGGTACGTTGGGCTTCAGGACACTTTTTCTGCCAGGGACACAAACCATCACGTTATCATGGGCATGTCTCGGCGCTGGACAAATCCAGGAAGTGGAAAATGGAGGAAGAAGCCTGGATGAAACTCTGATTGTGTTTTACCTCTGTGTTTTCGTGTTCTGTTTCCTCCTATTCAAAACCGACTCTGTTGGTCGCAGATTCTCGTTGCAGTAGGGTTTCAGATAATTTGCGGGTAGATATCCTATTTTGCCATTGTAGCTGCAAGGTTTGAAGGAAGAACAACGGTTCTCTTGTGAGAACATTGAACTTTTGCTCTTTCAGTAGATTTTAGAATGCAAGCAATCTGGAGTGAAGGTTCATTCTCACCTGGCAACCCACCAACCATCCAGGTGTTTGTGTAAAACGTCAACGATTGCGCCTTTGTCAAAGCTAAGTTCATCATCCCCTTCCGCCTCGTATGCCTCCAGTGTCAGAAATGGTTCTCCTGAAATCAGAAAGAATTGTTTGCTGGAATTTTGCAGGCGCGGATTTCAGGAAGCGGCTACAGACTCGGATGTCTGAACTCTGAGCCTGGGGAAGACCTTGACTGCATTCGCTCAAAAAACTCTCAGGCATGTTTCTTTGAAAACTGTATGATTTTTTGAAAATGGGTCGGAGGTCCCGAGGGCCCCATTACGTTTGTCATCGTGACAGAAAGTAAACAGAAATGCGTCAAAGGAAGAGGGAAGTTGCTCCGTACCTCCGTAAATCGGCTCAGGATCATCCTGCTCTTCAGGTTGGTCTATTGGCTCCAGATAACTGGCTGGAGCCCAGCCTTTGGTTGTCTCAATCTGAACCAACCACCAGCCATTCTCATTCTTTTCCAGCACATCAATTATCTGGTTTGCGACGAGAGAAACTTCGGTTCTGCAGGAGAAACAAGTTGACTTGATAATGTCAGACTTTCTGGAATGCTGAATTCTTTCTGGTTCTTAGAAATGATGGACAGCAAAGGATTCACTTACTGATCTCCCGCTTTGTAATCAGCAATGGCCTTGTACTGCTCGAGAAGCATTGGGTCTGAGATGTCTTGCAGGTTGCCATCTGAAACAATGCAGCACTCTTTGTTTCGTGTTTTACTTTTTGGTGCAGAAATTGTGTTCTGCTCTTTGGTACGGACACGTACAAAGTTGCAGGTGCTGCGTATCGTGTCGCAGAGGCAAGCAATAAAGGAAGCGAAATTGTGAGAGAAATCCCCCCTGAGTGCGCTTAATGAGAAGATGTGTTTGCAAGCAGGAAGCAAAACAGAAGAGCCAGGGTGTTTCAGACAAGGTCAGGAGAAAGACATGTACAACACTGAAGTGGAACAAGATAGCTATATAATTATGTTTGTGGAAAGTGTGGAAAAAAAGAACGTTTAGAAACCAGCTATTAGTGCCACCACCTCTGAAATAAAAACTTGAAAAACACAGCTCCATGACACCTTCTTGCTTCTCTTTTGACTGCCTGAAGAATCCTTTCAGAATGCCTGCCTTAGGCTTGTCTCTGAAGAGAAAAAGAAAACAGACATGGTTTGACGTAGGCCTTGGAAATTCCAACAGCGAAGGCAAAACACCTTTCACCTCGACACAGGACATGCCAAGGAGAAAACTTCCTGTTTGACATTTTACGTAAAACCAATAACGTGCGGACATGTCACAACCACAGCAAATTGTGATAAGACTTTGTTTGCATGCAGCAAACAACCACTTTTTGCAATCTTATCAGATTTGTTCCTTTCTTGACGGAATGCCGTTGTTTTTCATTGAACTTGCCAAAAGGAGACACTGAAGCGCAACTCATTGCTTTGGCTTTGTTTCTCTTGCTGAACAGAAAGAGTTTTTGCCGTAGTTTAGTTCACCTCGCATCCTGGGGAGGATCGTGATCCGTGTCTCTGGCAGCGAAGAACTCTGTCACCAATTTGCACTTGGAAACTGCATCTTTCATGGCAATGAGGTCCTTGCAATAGTCGGTCAAATCGCGTTTTCTCTCAGTTGCAATTTTTCTTCTGTCTCGAGAAAACCATCGTTTCCCTGCAAAGGCAACGCGCATGAATGCAGGCTTTGTTGCGTCTTTGTCCAACCGCTGGAGAAAGTCAAGATGGTCAGTTCAGGCTCCTGTGGATGGTTCCAGACATGCATGAAACAACTGAGGAATCCTGTGAGTCAAATTGGTCACTGACCCCCACTGATTTAAGAAATGGAAGAAATTTCAGAAAAGAGAAAAGGAACCAAGAAACGTGACAGCTCCTCTTGAAACTTGCACCAGACCTGGCAAATATGGTATTGTTCTTTTTTCCTTCATCTGCCCAGCTTCAATTGGAAATTGGTCCAGCAAAGTTGTCTGAAAAAATAAGCGAATCCCACATTTTTTTGCATCGCATCTGTTTATCTTTTGTCCTCGTTTCAATGAGTTTGGGACAATTGTGCTCATGAATTTTACCCATTCCTACTTACGTGAAAATCAAAGAATTCACCATAGCGTCGGTAAATAACATATTCTGTGTCGTCTGAACACGTCACTTGGATGATGAACACCTGCAATAGAAAGTCACAAGTCTGCATTCATGCAGGGGATTTCTTTTTAGCTCCTCATCAACACTCTAAATCTGAAAGCTCAACTGCATGTATTTTGCACATCAAGGAAAGCAAAACTCACGTAATGTTTGTTTGGCTTGTATCTTTGTTCCAATCCATTTATTTTCACGTTTCGTACGGTCCTCTTTGGCGAGGAAACGTTTTTGTTCTTTTTTGTCCTGTTTTCCGTCATCTCTCAACTTTGTCTACTTTCCAAGTTGTAACTGTCCGAGTTGTAAAAACTGCAATGAGAAACTTGATAAATTTCCGTTTTCTGCGTTTTGATTTGCAAAGAAGGAAAATCAATCAGCCCAGTTAGTACGCAGAACTTCTTGTGTTTGATTACAAGTGATTGAAACGGCGTCTTTGGCTGATTCCACAAAACTTCGTCCAAAAGTAGAATCTACAAAAACAAAGTTCCTCACCCTGAAGTTTTTGCGTCTCGCTGAGGTTTATTCTGAGCACTTGCGGGTCTCTCAAAACTGCGTCACTGCAGCTTACTCAACGCTTTCGTTTCCTGCATGCATTCAAGTCTTGTCAGTTGAAGCATATTCAGACACTGATCCAGGAAGTCGGTCAGGAGCATTGGAAGTTGGGACAATCAAGATTTGACACAAGACACAACTTGCTTTCATGGGGTCAGGACGCCCAAAAGGCCTAACTTTGTATCGAATTACAGAATTTTGAATTAAGTATGGTGACAAGAGCGAGGCAACTTTGGATCAGACACCAATTTTCTTGAAAATCCGCCACTGCCATGGAATCAAATTATCACGGTGTTGCAAATATTTGCTGGGTGATAAGCACTTGTGGACACTTTTGCCGGACAAATCAAAAGAGGAAAACTCTTCCTGCGATTGCTTTCCAGGAGAAAATGAATTGCATGAAATAACTGCATGAAAGATATCAAAATAGGTCATTGAGCGATATGAGCCCACCCTCTTGAGATGCGTTGGTGACAGCCTTCGCCCGATAAATTTCTCACAAAGGAAAAAATGTACGTCTGACATAGGCACTCTTTGATGGTCAATCAGAAACATCAAAATATTTTGCACAGGCTAAATCATGTTCAGTTTGATCGAAGCAGACACTCCCTCCAAAGCACGACTCAACTCCCGTCTAACAGAATCACAGATGCCTCCAATTGTGCTACTTGTCAGCCAAAATCTGTTGTCTCCCAACACTTGAAACCGATCTGATCTTTGTGTCTTTCTTCTTTGCACATCAAACTTGTGGAATAGACCTTTTGTGCGGACGTGAGAAAAACTAAAGAGAAAAAGAGTGAAAAAAGAGTAAAAGAACAGTGCATTTTTCTGGACTTCACAGAAAGACAGCGTGCAGTTTCTGGATATTTTTTTTACTGTTTAGCCGCAAGTAGTTTCAGTGTTGGTTTTTATCTACATTCTGAAAATAGAAGTTTTTTTCTTCCTTTTTAGCTCTTCTGCCACTGTGAAATGTTCCAATTTTTATGCTCTCTGCATGAAGAAGACAGATTCAGACATGGGGCAACACAACCAACACGAACCTTGTACATACAAATGGCTCATTTTTTTCTTTTCTGTTTTGGAGGGGGTGACGTTTGTCCTTTCATGGGAAAAATCGTGCACAGACTGTGTTAAGTTGCCAGAGAAACTTTTTTTGTACATATAGTCGAATCTGACCGCAAAGCGGATGGACTGGACTCCTGTAACCAGCACCCAATCCAGGATGGACACAGAGACATCCCCACTCCACTGGAGTGAGTAGCTAAGCAATGCGGCAGAATTTGGGAAAATGCCAAATGCATTTTACACCAGTATTCTGCGTTGTTAATTTTGTGTGGACTTTGTTTCCAAAAAAAGGTAACATCGCTCGTGTA
>JAAUYG010191761.1_pt1 | contig 12431 bp, 12 predicted proteins | sample 7278091 | NCBI WGS metagenome assembly JAAUYG01 (sample SAMN14350201, study PRJNA611818) | marine sediment metagenome | isolation source: surface marine sediment (0.6m) | place: French Polynesia: Moorea | collected 2018-08
ATCAGGTTCCCCACAGTGTAAGCCACCGCGACACATACACACACAATGTTGAGACAAGTTGCTGAGAAATCGTGACCTCAACCCAACCTCCAATTTTTCTGTAGTGGTCACAAGTGCAACGGACCGATATTTTTGATTTAGCAAACTCCGGAATTCACCAGTGCAACTATGTTGCGATACGAACTTCCTCACCTGATTTCCTCTTATCAGATCTAAACTAGTTTCCATTATCTTGACCAAGTGCTGCATGTTTTTATTGTCTTTCTTTGTTGTGCGCAAACAGCACAAAAGAAGTGACGCAGAAGTGAAAAGCAGTACAAAGGCATCGATAACTTCAGCACGGTTGTACCGAAAATACCAATGCTGGTTGAACAAAGCAAGCCAGATGCAAAAACGCTCTGTTGCAAGTCCATAAAGAAAAGGTGTTGACAGCATGAAATGTTTTGCCATTTTTGCACTTGGAAGTTCTGTGTGCAGAGCATTTGGATAGCTGCTGATAAAAATACCTCACTCATGTGCTTGATGACCTGGCACTTTTCCAGCCTCGCAAATCTCAGTCACACTTTCGTATGTTTACCAACAAAGTGCTCATATTGCATGCTTTGCTGGTCTCTCCCCGAGGCAAAGCTGTCTCATTTTTGCTTTGAAAAATGCGCGAAGTAGTATTGGAGCAGACCGTGGTTCAAGCTTGACGAGACCCCTCCCCCGCCCATTTGTCAGCCCCTGCCCATCACTGGTCAAGTCTGTCACCCCCACACATGTCCTCTGATTTGTCACTCTCTCCATGATGTATCATCCGAAACATTGGCCTTTGTCAAAACTCTTGTTGTTTGGTTGCACAATGCTTGTTCTGACTTGTCAATGAGCAACAAAAGGGTCCAATAAAATTATCAACACCGTGATTTTGCTTTGAGCTTACCTTTCTTGCTCTTCTGGTGCTGGAGGAACTGCAAACAGAATATGCTCAATCAGATAAAGGAAAAAGATGAATGACTGCTGTTGAGGGAAGCGGTTTTGTTGCGGTCAGTTTTTGAACACAAGAAACGACGTACCTCGGATTTCTGGCCAAATTCGTGACCACCACATGTCAAGAAAGACACTAAAAAATCCAATTAGTCCAATGAGGTAATAGAAGTTCAAGGTGGTCGCAAGCCTGCAAAGAAAGGAAACGCCTGATTTTGCGCGCGTGTGATCCTTTGAGGTGTGAACAATGTCCCTTTCTCTGCAGGGAGCCCGCCTGGCACTTAAGAGGTGTTGTGCAATGTTGCCATCATGATAAAAACTTCAGTGCCTCACTGAACTCAGTGCATACAGCCTTTTATGTACCAACCGTGTGTGTACATTTGTAATTTACACATTTTCCTTGCAGATTCTGCGTGCGCATATTCCGACAACACCCTGACCGATACTCACACCTCGATCTACTCACCGACTTTCTTAAGAAAACAGTCATCTGAATAAATCTTAGGATTTGCATCTGGATTGAGATCAGCTTGAACAAATCACTCACCAAAACAACAGGTTGACCACGATCAGCAAGACAAACGATTGTTCAGGGTTCTCCCAGACGAGCAAACTTTGCACAACCATGATGTGTGGTTCCCATGGGCTTAACATTTGGCTGCAGCAATGTTCCAGGGATCTCATCTGCTCCATGCTTTCGTTGTCACGCGATTCTGACTGGTTTGCAGTCTGGAATCCCTGCTTTTTGCGTCGAGTGATCATTTTTCGCAGCAAAATGTCAACTTTTATTCCACTTTTCTATTTATATCGTGACGTCAGGTCTTCGATGACAACCCCTGGGCACCCGAAGATGACTTGCCAAGAGCCTGCGTATAGATTCTACAAATTCACTTCATAGTTCACAGCGCACAAAAAGAACAATCAAATCAGCTATATATACCGGTGTCTAAGTTTTTAAAGATCGTTTGTTGTACAAAGTGAAGCTGATTTGAATGGAAATGTTCTTTGTGTCCCTTCATTTCTACCGGTGCATTGGAGAATGTCCAACTTCAGTCATGTGACATTTTTGCTTTGATGGCGGGCTAAAAAAAAAATTGTCGACATTTTTCATCTCTATTTCAGTGTATTCTTGATCGTATTTTGCACCAGCAACCGTCAGAATGCCTCGGGAAATTATCACCTTGCAGATGGGACAATGTGGCAACCAGAGTGAGCGATTTTCGGCCACATCGGTGGGGTTGCAGTGGGCGATAATGAGGGGTTTTGGAAGTCTGGGAAACAAAGATTCCCTTGAGATAGATCTATTTCCCCATCCAGTTTGATCTGGATGTGGATCTGATCACACATACAAGCAAGGTGTGAAAAAACAATCAAGCTCTTTTAATCTGTGAGCAATGCACAACAAAGAATTGATTGAAAAATCCGATTGCAATCCAGTCCCCCTTCCTGAGACTTGGGTCTCTTTCCCACAAAACTGATCAGATCATTGAAGACTGTTTTGTGCTTTTCAGTCGGAATGGAATTCTGGAAGCAGTTGTGCCTGGAACATGGGATCAGTCCAGGTATGAAAAAACCCCACTAATTTAGTGAAGTGTAAAGGCCTATTCACAGGGCCTGTGTCCACTCCGGCCATAAATTGGAATTGGTTCCGAATTGGCCAGACAAATTGTCATACTTTTCAATGGCAATTTGTTTGATCAATGAGGAATGCCAATTCGTCTCCAGTGTGAACAAGCTTTAAAACGATAATGCGGCAGACAGGAAGTGGAATCTGCAGAAGGACAGAATTGCAGCGAAGTTTATTTTTCAGAGGGCATTCTTGAAGAATTTGCAACTGAAGGCACAGATCGCAAGGACGTTTTCTTCTACCAGGTAATCGAACTGAGAGACGTTCGGCGACATTGCTCTGTGTGATGCACATGTGCTGAATGCATAGAAAAACCAGGTTCACTGGATGCGTTTTCCAATTCTTCCAGGCAGACGACGAACACTACATTCCTCGTGCTGTGTTGATTGATCTGGAGCCTCGGGTGATCAACAGCATTAAGAATTCTGCCTATGCCAATCTGTACAATCCGGAAAATATTTACGTTTCCAAAGACGGAGGTGGTGCAGGAAACAACTGGGCCAGTGGATTCCAATCCGTGAGTAATTCCACGTCAATGATTCGCCAAAATATTGTTTCCCCATTCAGTAAACTTCAAATGGGCCTAAGTGCAGTGAAATATTTCTCTCATATCCTTTGTTTTCATGCAGGGAGAACAAGTCTACGAAGAAACATTCGATATCATTGATCGGGAAGCAGATGGAAGTGACAGTCTTGAAGTGAGTTTGATGGTTATTTGATGCTGACAAAGAAACCAGATTCGTGTGCCTTACTCTTTTTGTTCGACCCAGCCTGTCCAGCATGTTTTTGCCAGTGAGAACATTCTCAAATGTGTTGCAGGGGTTTGTCCTGTGTCATTCCATCGCTGGAGGAACGGGATCTGGAATGGGGTCGTACATGCTTGAAAAGCTGACTGACAGGTCAATGAAATTGAATTGAATTGACAAAAATGAATGGTCTGACGACTGCATCTCAGTGCTGAAAATGTGAAACATCAAATTGTAGGTTCCCAAAGAAATTGATCCAGACGTACTCTGTGTTCCCAAATTTGAGTGAGACCAGTGACGTGGTTGTCCAACCGTACAACTCTGTTCTTACTTTGAAACGACTGACACAAAATGCAGATTGTGTGGTGAGTACTTTCTTCACCCAAAAAGTTGTTCCTTAGCCGAGGAAAATAACCCCGGTTGTAACTGAGGTCAGTGAACGAATCGGGGTCCATCAAAATAATGATCTTTCGTTTCGTCAACAGGTTGTCCTGGATAACACGGCCTTGCACAGAATTGCAGCTGACAGATTGCACATAGAGAACCCAACGTTTGCACAAATCAACCAACTGGTAAGGTGCTACTTGAACTGCATAAAGTGAACCGGATGAATGCAATTCCTGATTGAATCACACCTCAAGAAAACATATTTTCTATTCTAATGTTACTGTCTTTAGGTTTCCACTGTGATGTCAGTCAGCACGACGACACTGCGATACCCGGGATACATGAACAACGATTTGATTGGCTTGATCGCTTCACTGATCCCGACGCCTCGTCTTCATTTCCTCATGACGGGCTACACGCCGCTTTCAACAGACGCACAGGTAACGATCATTGTATCAGTGTCCCACGGAATTTCAAATTCTCCAAGAGAAGGCTGGAAACAGATTTACGATATGGGAGGAAGTTGCGTTGTTGGTGGTAAAGACAGCAGTGCGGAGTGTTGTCTTCAGGCTCCTTTGGGCACAAAAGCATCACAAGGCTGCGAAACGACTTCGAAAGTTGACATTGTCATGAGATTTAGGTACTGTATCTGAGCAAGTCGTGTTGTTGGTGGCAAAGAGTCCAGTATGCACTGTGGGCTTCTGTTTTGCATAAAAAGGCCACAAGACTGAAACAAGGCAAAAGCCTGACAAGTTCGAAACTCGACATTGTCGTGGGATCCACTTGCAGGTACCAAGTGTGCGGAAGACGACAGTTTTGGATGTGATGAGGCGACTGTTACAACCGAAGAATATGATGGTCTCCATGCCAGTGCAGAGGCAGATAGAACACTGTTATATTTCCATCCTAAACATCATACAAGGCGAGGTCGATCCAACGCAGGTAAATTCTGAAGTGTGGAAAAACCTGCTGATGTTGTGGTTCCAGAGCAAACGCGTTTTTGGCTGAAATCTCTGGGAATTTTGGAATTGTTCTTTTGTGCCTGTTTCAGGTTCACAAAAGCTTGCAGAGAATACGAGAAAGAAAGTTGGCGCAATTCATACCTTGGGGCCCAGCTAGCATTCAAGTGGCACTGTCTCGGAAATCTCCATACGTCCAAACGGCAAACAGAGTCAGCGGTCTCATGCTCGCTAACCACACCAGTATTTCTGCAGTAAGATCAACAAGTATTTGTGCAATGTCAGAATTTTGCGTGTGATGAAATTTGGGGGAAAAAAATGATGTTGCTTGGAGATTGGAAGGGATGTTTCATTTCAGCTCTTCCAGAAAAGTTGCAATCAGTTTGACAAGCTAAAAAGCAGAACGGCCTTCTTGGATCAGTTCAAAAAGTTCCGCATGTTCCGAGATAACTTGGATGAGCTGGATGACTCTCGGGAGGTGGTTCAGCAGCTGATTGATGAGTACCACGCCGCAACCAAGTCCGACTACATCACCTGGACCACTCCACAGGTGCCGTAGTCTGTGATAAGCAGTGAAAAATGTTTGCTCTTTTTTGTACGAACGAGTGAGTGTTGCAATCAGGACCCCCTCCCACACACACGCGTGGGGTGTGTCAAGATGTGCGTCAGTTCAATGGTGACAAGCATTGTTTGTGCTTCATTCCTGTTCAATGTGGGGTAAATGAAAATACTTTCTGTTCCAGGCATCCAAGTCTTGAAACAAAGGAACGGCAATCCAGCACGTCTGCCCAACTGAAGTCTGCAAAATACATGTTTTGCTGCTTGTGATTTTGCCTTTTGTCTGTTGTACATTTGTTTTGGGTCTGATGGCTTATCATGCATTCATTTTCGCTGAAATTATACAGAAACGAAAAATAAATCAATTGTCACATGTTTTCCGTCTTTTATTCTGTCGTCCTTTTTCATTGTGACAAGAAGCAACTCATTTCCTGTGACAAAACATTTTCCTAAAAGCTTACAAGACTGGTTTTAAAACCGCTTGTTACAAAAAGACACGGACAAATAATTTATCACAATTTGGCTACAGAACACATTCCCCCTCCTGATTTCCCCTTTCAAATACAAGGACGCTCATGGTCGAGAAGCGGGGGTCATCCACGCGACGGCAGGGTGAGACATACCGCTTTCAGCCGCGCGTCCAAAAAATAAAATGACGGCGTTGAGCGCAAACTTGACATCCCAAGGTTCGCTTGTTGGCGAGAGAGACGTTTGCCATCAGGGCACAAAAAAGGCGTCTTGCTCTGGCAAATCTCCTTTGGAGTTGACCAACCACAAAAATCTTACTGTCACACTAGCGAGTCACGATTGTCCGACATGAAAAGAATTCGGGAGAGACCCTTACTTTGCATAGACATCTGGGCAAAGGTAGCACCGTAAAACAGAACCTTACAACATCACACGGCTGAAGCTAGAGAGTGCCTTAAAATAGAAGAAACAAGGTTGCACAGCAATCCTCAAGAATCACAGACCTTTTTGCGTCAAAAAGTGTGCATCGTGAAAAAGTTTTTCCGGAGAAGTAACTGGATTGCACGGGAAGGCTAAAACATACTGGCAGTGCAATACAACATATCTCACACACACAGGAACATTTTGTGATCGCATTCACACCCAGAAAAGCGCAGCAAGATTGTAATCTTTCAAATGGGTACCGGTGAGACCACTGACAAATCTCTGGGATGACATTTCAGTCATGGAAGACGCGGGCAGATGCATTTTGATGCAATCTCTTGTGTTGCACTTCTGTTTTCATACGAATGGATGATGAAAATGCAGAGGAATGTACGCAGCAGGAAAATCACATTTCAAGTGACAATACAGAATGATTCGGTAACACTGGCATTCCAGAGGCAGTCTTTGCAGCTGTATGTGAAGTAAAGGAAGATACACAGATCGTCAGCGTTCCTTCACTCGATTCCAAACGTGCTAGTTTCTTCCACAGCGATGGAAAGTTTCTCAAACAGCATTTCAAATGACGTATATGGAGGCAAGTCAAGTCGGTTGAAGCAAGTGTGCGCTCTGAAATAAACAAGATAACATACTGAATAGACCTGCACACACGCAAACATTGCCAGCTGCAACAAGCTGAAACTCCTGCTGATGTGACCAGGATCGACCAACACAACAAGGAAAGACATACGAAACTCACTTTTGTTCATTTCTGCTGATCATTTTTCAAATTTTCCGGCAACGCGTTTATACCTTGGAAGGCTGCTGATTCTTCCCCACTTCTCGATGCAGAACTTGCGCGGTCCGGTGCTTCCCCTGAGGGCGGCAAACCCTTCGTAAGGAATACTGGATGTCCCTGTGACGAACTGCAGGAGTCTCAACCTTCGCTCGTTGTCAAATCTGTCTATGGCTGCCCAGAACCACTGGATCACTGGGTGCATGTCATGATAACCTACAAGAGAATGTACACAGTGATTCGTCAGTCGTGGTAGCTGTGGAAGACACCCCCCCCCTACTGCAGTATGTGGGGAACCCCTCCTCCAACTACACTGCTTGATCAGAGTGAATTGCGTGATGCATGGCCTGCGCGGCCTTTGCACCAAGAGTGTTTGTTTTGAAATTAAAGATGTTGGTGCCAACTGGAATGCTTGCAGCATTGAGTTCGATGCCCTGTCGCGCCATACTGAGCCATGCCAGGGGAACGTGCATTGAGGGAAGTTTCCCTTGTGGATTGATCAACTACTGCAACAAACATCATCAATAAAGGCAATCAGGGTCTGCAAATAACGCACCTGATCTGTACTCCGTGTTCTTCCTCCAGTCCACAGTGTCTATTTCCGCTGTTCCTGCAATCACCAACTCCAGTTCACTCGCATCAAAGATGGACACCAATCTGGCATCCACAACTTCGTGGAACCCTCTCACGAGGTTGTCCGTCTGTTCGGTGATGCCTCGTTCCACTCGCCATTTCACCATCCTCTCAATGTACTCCTTCTTGTTCTTCTCAGTCACCGAGATGTTCTTTCCACTGCTTTTCAGTTCTCGCTCAGTAAGCTGAAATGCATCAGAAATAATTTCATCTCTCCGGATCTATTTCAACAGGGAATGCCGAAGCAAATGCGGAAGGCGGTTGAAAGCACCAACCTGGCCAAACACTTCCTCATCGACAGAGAAGGTTAAATCCAGTCCGAGATCCGTGATATCATTGTCTTTGATCCACTGTAAACTCTGGTGGAATTCTGCGTCAAGAGACTCGAGATCACTCAATGCTGGAGACCTGAAAATACACGCCAAAAATGTTTTGTCATCCAAGATCACACATCTGGTTCGAAGTTGGAAGTTTGAAGTACTTTTCATTCAATTGCACCGAATAAGAGTCCCGCGCTGAAACAATGTCGATGTTGTCAAAACTTACACTCTGAGTAAGGCCTTGTAAAACGGCCTCGTGAAGAAAGCATCCAGCAAATACTGATGCACCAACGCCAAACCAATAACTCGTCCGGCAAATCTAAACCTGAAATACAAAGAAGAAGCGTTCGCAACGTTGTCACAGAGAAAATATGCGAAAAGCCGAAAGTTTGCAAAAGTTTTCCGAAACTTACCATTCCTGAGAGTTCTCCACAAATGCTGACATCGGTGAAACTTGAACTGTGTAAGTGTCATTTGCCGAATACTCAAAGAGACCGTAGTAGGGATTGAAGAGTTCTCTGGACAACAGGAAGAAAAACTCCCTTGAAGGTCCTCCGTAGTCCAGTCCCTCTTCGCCGTAGAATGTCAAGTACAATTTGCTCTTCTGTAGTTCCTTCTTGGAGGTTGCCATGATTTTGTTGAATGAGTCTTCAAGGACGTGGTCGCGCCTCACGGACAATCTGAAAGAATGAACACATTCTTCCTGACAACAGAAAAAAAAATACATTTCTGATGAAAGCAATTTCACCTTGAATTTGACATCAACACCAGAGTCCTTGTGGTTGGGACTCAAACTTACTTCAATTTGTTTGGTCCTTGGCCGTATCCTTTAGATTCACACTTCCTGTAGAAGTTCCTGAGTTTGGCTTGGAAATCTCGTTTGTACGGAGCAGGGACGCGCACATTGGCGCGCTGCAGAGCGGGAGAGGCTTGAGGTGAACCTGCGGGACTGCTTCGTGGTGATGCCCTCTGAGCTCCAGTTATGACGAGTGGTGGGACGTAGGACATGATTTCTTCTTCAAACATACTGAAACATGAAGATTCACAACTTATGATTCCTTCCAGAAGATGCAACATCAAACAGGCTTCTTTGGGTGATGAGCCTCACACAACTTCAGTCCAATAAACGCCTGATGTAAATTTACCTCAGCAGAATGATTAATTCCACATCTGCGGACATTCTGTCTAACGCTTCAATTCCCTCTGAGCGAATGAGGTTCACTTTGTTCCTCAGCGACTGATTTGATGCGAGTGTTGCGTGTTTCTCTTTCAACACGTCCATAATGTTTGGCTGGCGAAGGAATGCTATCACTTTTTCGTTGTATGCTGAAACACAAAACAGGTCTCCTTGCTTGAACAGGTATTTTTTTATGAATGCCAACCTGAAGAGCCCAGCTCAAAGTTCAAACATTTTTCCTGAAATAATTTCCTCTGACATTTCCCAACTGTGTTCACAAATATTCAGGTTTTCCAGACCCGGTGGGAATGGGAACCCTGCCATCTTGATGTCAAATCAACAAGGCATTTGCTCTTGGAACACAGACCCGTCAAAAATACTTTGACAGTACCTGTAGGTACGTTGCTGTCCCTGAGACTCTCCTGTCTGGGAGGAATTCTGTGCGTGAAGCGGATCTCATCTTCTCCGGCGCTGTGGCTTCTCTGTCGCGCGGGCGGTCGGTGACTGAGCACGTTCGCCTGGAACGCCTGCGAGTCAATGGGCAAGCGAGGGTCGATGAACGATGTGGCCCGTGAGCCGTGGTCAATAAAGAACGGCTGCAATGAAAGAAAAAACCAAAAGTGAGAATTGGTTGAAAATCAAATAAAACACGAGGCCATCGTTCCAGGATATTTTGCGGTGAAACTAAACCTGAAGTGATATTGAAGATTTTGGCAACATTTACCTTGTTCGACCTGTCAAACTTCATTTCCCATCCACGAGGCAACTCACTGTTGGTGTCGGCAAACGAGTTGAGAAAAGCCACCAGGTCCCGATTGTGCATGTACCTCTCGAAGGTTTGTGGGTCCCGTCTGACTTTGTTTATCATGTGTTTCAGTGTAGTGTTTCTGTTGTAGTCGGCAAGCGCATGCTGGAAAGCAGAAAACAATGAAAATCAAATTTCGTTCACATCCACCACCTAGAAGTAACCTTTCGCTTGACAGAACACCAAGAACTACTGTGTGAGAAGCAATAGCGCAAGAGGAACTCACAGCGTTGTTCTGCAGCAGGTTGAAGAGATCAGGTCTGGACAGAAACTTTATCGCCGGGCTGTGGAGGAAAGATCTGCCGTCTTGTCGAGTTGTCTGGTTCGCAGTTTGAGGCTGACCATCTGGAAAAGCGAAATCATGCAATTTCATTTGCTAGCTTTCACTCTCCAAACTTTCATAGAAAATAAGAACCACAGTTTTCCACCTGCATTCAAATGCCATCATCAAAGAAAAGAGCTCAGCATTGTCATTCTTTTCCTTGTTCTTTTTTTTTAGATCTTACAGGTCTCCCAAACTGAATTTCTTCACAAACTTGAATCAGGGCATACCAAGGGAATCATTATCAGTTTCGCGGGTGGACATGGTTCTGCGGATGCTCTGATATCGCTGGTCGAGCTGCTGTCGCTGTTCAGTGCTGATGGATGGCGTTCTCTGAGGCACGTTATCCCGCACTGTCGTCGTCGTGGGTCGCTGCCATGTTGTCGTCCGGTTATTGTGGTCAATGTAAAATACGCGTCCATGACTGTCAATTCGAGCTTCCCAACCTGTAAAGCACACCCAGGTACTCCCAATTTAACAGTTCCTCTCGGAAATCCACCGTCACTTGAAACCCTGAACGAATGTGTCTTGTTTTTTGTTTTTTTTGTTTTTTTTTTTTTAATAATTTATTATTTTTTATTTTATTTTATTTTTTATTTTTTGTCAGGTCTGATATTTCCATTGGAAGAAGCGATGCGGCTTTGTTGTCCATGAAAAAGCGTGCTTGCGACCGCAAGATTCACTGGATTCACTTCAGCAAAGAAGTATTCTAATACGGCAGAAATGCCGAAAATAACCAGGACACCACAAAGATTTTTTTTCTCACGTTACCTCTGGGAAGTGGTTCTTCACCAGGTTCTTGCTCCACAACTTGGAATCTCACTCTGCGATCCGCAGCAGCCAACGACGGCAGTCGCACAATTCCGTGGCTTGCAGTTGATCCACCTGCGAAACACAGGAGAAAATTGCAAAAATAAAGACGATGTGTTCTTTGGTGTCACAACCTGACAAATATTCCAGACTGAAATTTGTACGCACAAACAAACACTTTCACCAAGATATCCATGTTTTTCAACCATTCTGAGTTTGCTTTCAGTGTTATTTCCTTGTTCCAAGGAAACAATACTCGGTCAACTACAAATGCTGTTGTTCTGCCTCAGAACCAATCGAGATACGGCTCTATGGCTACTGGCAGACAAAGGCTCGTGCTGATTGACAGGTGCACCTTTCAGCATAAGAAACTGCCCAACACGCTCACAATCTGCATCGTATCTTTCGTCTGAACGCAGCGCCATTATCAATCAATTTATCGCAAAGCGGCAAAGCAGTAAAAAGTTATAAATTAATTAGTTGACAACATGAAAGCTTTGCAACTAAAAACCTCACCTAGGACCGCCAAACTTTCCAAAACATGCATGATGAATTTGAGCAAATAAACTACGAGATTTTCGCTCCCCAAGATGGGTAATAAGCAGGACAAAAGTCTGCAAGATAATTTTTGAATATGCAAAACGGCCTAAAGTTTTGCGACAGCTATCACTGCCTGTGTTCAACAGTTGTTTTGCATATTTATTTCGTTGATAAGAGTGATGGAGTCAGACTTTTTTTTCTGCAAGAAACCCTTGTACTTCTTGGCCAACGTCTTGGACAAAGATCCAATGTATGACATCACCTTTTCTTGAAAGTTCTTTTGCGTCTTTCTGCTGAAAATCCTCAAACATGAAAACATTTCCCTCTCTTGACAACATGGCAGAATTCCAAAACGCATACACACACACGCACACAGTGGAGGAGCGAACCTTGGCTTCTCGGAGGTCTCGACTGCAGCGGAATGTCGTCCCCGGACCTTCGTTCCCACACGTGCTGATCGGAAGGATTACGACTGCTGCCTTCCGGGACATCCGTGACTCCGCTGATGAGCGCGTGCAGCTGTTCCGTGCTGAATCCAGGGTCGGACATCTGCTGCCGCAGGACCTGCAAAATGCGACGCATAAATTTAGCTTGCGCTGAACGTCAATAAGATATTCTACTTGGAAAGGCAAACGTGCTTGCAAGATCAATCTTGCAGTGCGAGGTTAAATGTTTCACTGTGGAAATTTTGTGCCGCAAAGCTGCAGGCTAATTTGCCTCAATGGCCAGCCAGGCAGGTTTTTGGAGTTCGTTCTTTGAACAGGTTTTTTCTCTCTTTTTTTTTTTTTTTTTTTTTTTTTTTTTTTTTTTATTATTTTTTAAAAAATATTAAGTTTTAAGCATAGAAACAGTATTGTTTCCAAGACCAATGATTATAGAATAAAAATGAGGTAATATCGG
>JAAUYG010079578.1_pt1 | contig 12430 bp, 12 predicted proteins | sample 7278091 | NCBI WGS metagenome assembly JAAUYG01 (sample SAMN14350201, study PRJNA611818) | marine sediment metagenome | isolation source: surface marine sediment (0.6m) | place: French Polynesia: Moorea | collected 2018-08
ACTTTGTTCCCTCCTATTGTCAGTATAAGACTTCCCTAGCTACTTTGTTCCCTCCTATTGTCAGTATAAGACTTGCCTAGCTACTTTGTTCCCTCCTATTGTCAGTTTAAGACTTACCTAGTTGCTTTGTCACTCCTACTGTCAATGTAAAGACTTACCTAGCTACTTTGTCCCCTCCCACTGACAGTATAAGAGACTTGGCTTCCAGGCTGCTACGAGCCATTTCACACAGGAGGCAGCGATAAGACACCAGTATTTCCTTGCTCACATCGGAGGCTGAAACAGGCAGACCAAAGACGTGCCACTATGACAACAGAATGAGACAAGGAAGCGCAGAGAGCCACAGCAACAGCAAATATCATGTGAGGGAATATTTCAAGATTTGAAGCAAAGGCCTTTAAATGAATGCTTAACCTGGCGACCTTTTCAAGCCTTAAGTCCATGTACTGCTCTGAGCTAGGTTTGGATTTAGATATCAAAGATGTCTTTAGCTGATATGGTAAAGGTACTCAAAATAATCAACAGTACACACAACTATTCAGTAAAGGAATCTTTTTTTTATCTTTTGTGTGCAGAATGACTCATGTTACAGGTACATGTATTATCAGTGGTTGCCTGGTATGCAAAAATGTTGCTGCAATACAACAGGACCAATCATTCCAATGTTTACAACTAGATAATACAACTACAACTAGATAATACTGACGTTCCACCTCCAGGAGAAATGTAATCAATTCAGGGATCCACCGCAGCTTGAGAACCAGGATTGGCAGATGGGAAAACAGAGGCAAACAGCCAACAAAAGCTGAAATCCAGATGAAAGGCAGGGCTTCACAAACACATATAAACATATCACAAGTATTTTATGAACCTTCCATATCGGCAGGTTTCACTGCTGTAACCACCAAAGCAAAGACACCTTGCTGTTTAAGTACGGAATATGTCTGAAGAAAAGTGAGTATTCATACATATATAGAACAGTATAAGTAGATCTTGCCACCTTGCTGGTTTTATCTTCTAAAACTGAACTACAGTGGGCAGTATCACAGGGGACAATTGCTATGATCAACCGTACCATTATTTGTTTGTGGCTAAATACTGTCAACAAATAATACGTGCAGAGACATTTAGTGTTCCCTCACTCGCATAAAAGGTCATCTCCCTTATATGGTCAAAATCACAGTTGAACTAGGACGGAACCTAGGACAAGGGAGTACACTATCCTGGGGTGTGTGAGTACCTTGCATACATAGAAACCAAATGTCAGCCACATCAAGCCAGAAGGAAGCAGAATCATCCTTGGATGTTCTACCATCTCCTGAATGACTGGATATATGAAATCGTTTCAGCAACCGAACAGCAGCTGAAAAACATCTGTCTTGTTTGCTTCGGTCCAACTCTGAAAGGACAATCATAAATTGATGCACCATATATTTTAGTATATGATTTTCCTTTCGACAAGACTCCCGATGAGCCTACCACATGACAGATATAAGGAGGAAAAATTTGACTGCTATCTTACATTTGCTCTAACTTTCCGGTAATCAATGTATGATTTAACTGCAGACTGACACAATGTAATATTTATTGTAAATAGATATTACTGCAGTATCACATTTCCTGGAGTCCTGGATTGCATAGGAATAAATTGACTTAGCACACCGATTAACATTGAACAGAAAAAACACTCAATTACGACCACCCATAGGACTACTGTACATCAAAATAGTCCCGACATTTTAATCCCAGTGAGAAGTGGTCTCAGATTGGAGGGGGTCTTAATTCTGTGGCTGTTTCAAAAAGAGATTCCCTTCAAGTTGTTGATATCGCATGTTTCCCTCCCTTTCTAGGATCTCCTACCAAGGAGTCTTATGCTTATCACCCAGAGAGTAGCTAATGCAGTGGAAGCTATGAAGAAATACCCCCCATGATCAAGGCCCAAGTGGTCTTAATTTTGAGGTAGTCTCGGTGGTCTCAGTTCTTGGGTGGTCTTAATTTAAAAGTGGTCTTAAAGGGCAGTTCTACTGTATTTGCTGTCTAACTCAGGGGAACATGCTATACCATTAGGTTACCAGATTCCAGTAATCTTTCTCACTTGAAAATGATAACATTACGCCCACACAGTAATTTTGCACACGTTGCCAGAAAATGCCCCGAGGGTCACTAACTGCCAATGGTTACCATTTTGGTATTACAGACCCTGATTTGAGGGACCGGAGGCCTTGGGGGGTGCTTGTAGAAACTGTCAAATAGGGATAACAACCTAAGAACACTGGAATGAATAGATAAGGGAGATATTTGGCTGTGTGAGAAAACTGATAGCCACTGAGCCTGGCAAAATTTCTTAGGTTGAGTCAGCTCCATAAGAAAACAAGTGGCCTAATGCCACTTCAGCATAAATTGACCATCTTGGTCCCTGGGTAGAATTCCCTGCAAGAATTGGCTGCTCAGTGTGTCCTAGAATCAGGGTTACCGTATCATTTTTCTGTTATGTGCTAGCCAATAGGGAGTATTTCACACCACAAAATCGCAAGACGTATAGTCAGTTTCAATTGGGATGCCCAACTACCGTTGGTCATGTTGAACCCCTTTACCCAATTACATTCAATTTGTTACCCCGGTACTACAAAAAGCTCTGGTCAATCATGAGCCTACTTCATTTTTGCATGGGTTTTAAACTACTCTTTGATGGCTGCTGATGGCATGCTATGTTTCTGTCAGCCAATAATGGTTATTTAAAATTCAGTAAGCCGAAATTGACTTGCGTGTGACTAACCCCAGCTGTTGTGTCTCAGTCTGGCTATCATCAACCCTACCACCAGTAGGTTGGCATGTAATACTACAGTCTCTGGTCTCTCGACAGGAACCTCTGGAAGAAAAAGAACAGGTCTGGAAGTGGTACAAATAAGCCTTAGTGACCACACCCATGACACATGACATACTACATACTACAGGTAGCTACTGGTACAGTCATGTAATTTGCTTGAAACTGAAGCACAGACAACTAAATGGGATGCCAATCCATGTATTCCTTTCTTCATAAAGAACATAGAAACAGTTATACATCATTGTTTTTACACTTTTTACACTGTTTTATTTAGTATTTTTACACTGGTCCTGTCTACCTTATAATGGAAAATTTCAAACCTATCATGTCTGGCAAGTTCTCAGCCACCAAAGTTAGGACACCCAGGAAGTTTCTAGAGGCCAGCGCTGGATCCAGCACGGTGAAATTCAGCAAAACTCCACATAACGTGGTCAGGCATATCTGAAAGCCAGTATCTAAAGGTATGTATATTGTACTAGGAACAAGGCAAATATCTTGTTATCACTGTCATGATATATCCTGTCAATATATCATGACAGTGGTCCCTCTCTTAGTGGCAACTCTCTGAAGAGGCCACGTTCTACAAAATGGCTGAAATCTTTGTAGCTACGCTATCAATGCATTTAGTTCTCCCTATCCTCAAAGGCCACCACTCTAGTGTGTGGCCATAGCTTCCTGGCAAATAGGGACCAATTGCTTCATTTGAAGGCGACTACAGAAACAGTACCCATACCTGTAGTTTGTCACACCAAAAAGAAACACCTAGGCACAGTAGCTACTCCAGAGTTTCCAGATAGATTTTCAAACTTTTAAGCCTGTTTCACTAGGAGATGCATATCTTGCATTAGTTACCTCAATCTCCTTGTTGTCTGTGTGCAAAGCAGAACTAAGCTGATACCTGCACAGCTGGTAGTGGAAGTACTCTGCTGCTAGCTGGGGTAACTGTAGCCCAGCCAGCACACCTCGAGGCGTGTCTTCCGCAGTGAGGTGGCATAACCCGGGGAGGAGGAAAGGGAACATGTCCTGCGATGCAGCGTCCAAAATATTCTTACCGGGTGGGTCAGAATCCAATTTAAACCTCACTTGCTTCACCACACCCTCCGCCTCCTCACAATTCTTATCCTGTGCATTGTCCCTGTGATTGTCCGCTGCAGGAATTTTTTCTGTCCGGCCGAGGCAGTCGGTGGATACTAGTCTTTGGTGACACTTCTTGCAAGTATCGTTCTGTGGAACCTCGTCATCATCGCTATCTGAATCCTTCTGGGGTTGCTGCGCAGCGGCAGAAATTCCGCAGTTTTCACACTTCAGGTTCAAGTTTTCCGCAGTGTTTATCGTGACCGCTCTGAGCGACTGACACAGTGATTCCAGTTGGCTGTTGCCTTCTGTCATGTCTCCTGTCACCTGGTTAATGAAGTTTGGTCGACTCTCCTTGAAGGTAATTTCACTGAAAAGATTTTGTTTTTCAATTCAATTCTTTGACATAGTTAACCACATGTAATTAAAGCCAATACCTCCTACCCATGAGTCAGTTTTAATATGTTTAATACCTTTAGAAAAAATTTCTAGTTAAGAAAATGTTTGCATATGCACACATAAACTAGATCAACTGATTGCAATACAAGCAATAGGGTTTGTTCAAAACTACAAGTTATATCATGTATCTATGTACAAATATTTTCAATACTTCAATTTAATAATAAATTACATCTGATATTGTAGCTTGATGGCATCTATTCAGGTATTTACTGGAGAGCTACAGTAAGGCCCTACAACTGACAAAGTAGACCACCAACTCTACTGACTGATCGAAAAACTAAATAAAGCAAAATTTTATCTTAGAAAACTTTAATTTGGGGCTCATAACAATGAAAAGTCATTAAATATAAATCAACAGCAGGGCATGCTGTTTGCACATATTTATGGTTTACGAATTAATTCGAGCACATCCCAGTGCACGTACCAGATCTGGATGAGAAACGGCAGCAGCGTGATAACCTCCTGGCTGAGAGCAGACGTTTCCTCAGCAATCCATGATCCCAGAGCCCGAACTGATGCCAGAACCACTGTAGGAATCGGCTGCAATGGTAAATATATAGAATTAGGCAGATCCTAGCCAGACCAAGCCATTGAGCTTGGTAAACCTTGTTCCAGTCGCGATAAGACTGTAAAATTGTCAACTGCGACTTAAAACACTGATCACTCACCCACTCACTCAGATCCTAGCCATTACAAAATTTGTGTTTGCTAGTTCACTGTGCTCAATCCTTTCTCTACCAATAAGACACAATCATTGGACACAATTTCCCAGGGATGATATGATCTCTTTATCATCACTGCAGGAATTTCACTTCATGATCCCCTCCAAATTACAACCACCTCAGAATAAAGACCACTTCTTAGATATAAAGTTATAGTGGTATTACACTTTGCAACCACCTCGGAAATGAGACCGTGTCAGAATACAAATCACTCTTGAGCAGCACCAAAACTATACTATACATGTATTTGAGAGCTGCAAAAATAAGACTACCTCACAAACGACCAGCTTTAACAGTCCTGTGGGTGATCTATACATGCTATAGTCCTGAGGTTCCTCTGCAGAAATAAAGATTGCAATGTCAGACATTCAAGAAAAGTTCTATGGGCGGTCCACTTACCAGTTCCAAGGGCTCCTCCGCAACCTTGGCCAGGTGCCCGAGCACGGCTGTGAAGGCTCCCACCATGGCAGCGTGTAACTGCCGTATTTGCCTGTCCTCCAGCAACATTGATGGCCCACTGGTCATATACTGGATAATATTCTCCACCAAACTGTAGCAGCAGCAAAGAAGAGCAGCAGAGGAGTCGAGCTAGAGGGAAAAAGCAAAATATAGCCACACTTAGGTTGCCTGAACCCTACACTACAGCTTAGTTACTGCCAGTCAGTTTATCAACGGATACTGCAGGACATTAATAATTAAGCTTTTGAGGCAGTAAATGTACATATACGGATATATAACTTTTACTCGCATTCTTGCTCATGTTGTTCGAGTAACGAATTTGGCTCACATGATCTTCACCATATAATAAACACTTATTTTTCACAAACTCATTAGTATCACACATCTTCAAGGTGTTGTTACTATCATTATTACTTATGTCATACCCTTTCAAAAGAGTGAACAAAACCCGACTCATATTACAGTACTCATATAATAATATATCATTCATGTATACAGTACTTGACCTGCAATAAGGAAAGACCATTCTCCAAACAATTCCATCCTTACTAGATATAATAGGTGTCCTTTGGTGAGAGGGAGCACCACATGCATTCACAGTACTCGCTAACAAGAATTTGCTTCCCTTCTCATGTTTCTACAGTGATGTTCTAAAGCATTTCCTTTAAGAGAGCAGGAGAGGGACTAGTGTACTAGCCTAAAAAATACTCTCTGCAGTCATTTCTCATATTTTTTTAAAGAAATATACACAATTATATAAACTACCATTATAGTCTTTGCACATTACCTTATCAGCATCTTCATGCTCAAGTATCATTCGGATTTCCACACAGGTCAGGTGGATTAAAAGGAGCAGGAACTTTTGATCGTTAGGATTATCTCCCAAAGCCCAGACAATCCCTAACAGCTCCACCATCGTGGAGGACAACTTCAGTGCCGGGTTTCTCTGGATGCTCCCTGGAACATAGAGTGTAAACTTCACTTTGCCGTTATCATGGTTATACAAACCTTTAAGTAACCCCACGCTTAGACTAAAGACCACTTTCCAACAGTACCAATCTTGCACTCTCAATGTTTAGTAGTCTCAGAAATCAGACCACCTCACAATAAAGACGAGTTTATAACAGTCCTGTGAGTGGTCTTAATGCCGAGGTTTCACTGTATATAGTACCGGTAATGGAACGCAACCTGTTCAATTTAATCTTAATAGCGTATGAACAAATCCAAGCCATCAGTGGCTTCAATATGATTAAAGCTCCACCCCATTTCACATGCAATGTATGGAGTAGTTGTATACATATAGTTCAATGCACTACAAACTCACAACCCCCAACTACACACTACTTAACCCACCTATGCAGGATATCGTGGTAATCAGACATGACACTTGCAACCAGGTTGGTGGCACTGATATGCAGCCAAAAACAATGCCATACATACATCTACATTGTGTTCAAGTGTTAAAGGAACATACTAATAACATTTCAAAGTTATATAAATAAGTATGCAATACCTGCTTTTGCATCAAAATGATTTTTTTTTGCACCAAACACAAGAAATCATCATTCCCCAGTATCCCACAAACCCAACAAAACAGGGCAAAATTATAATTACAAATCTCAAAAAGACAACAAAAATGTTCTTACCAATTTTACTCTGTAAAATTCTAGCTAAAGCCATGCGTACATCCACTGCCCACTGTGGTGTTAACTTCAAAGCATTTTCCTGAAAAGTAGAATCATATTAAATCCACACCGAGCACCTTCCGTTTTACAGTTTGATTTAATAAATCAACTTTAGTTCAATAAATAAGATAGCACACTATTAGTATGTAATCTAGTACCATTAGGCCAATAAAATCAATATATCCAGCATCTCATTACCACCCACTATACTGAGTGAATGATCAGGGTTTTAAGTCGTAGTTGACAATTTTGCAGTCTTATCACGACTGGAACAAGGTTTACCAAGCTCAATGGCTTGGTCTCTGAACAAGGCCGTGCTTGTATGTGGTGTGTATGTACTGGATCCGCCTTGTGCTAGTCCGACCTGTGGCCAGTCTTTATGGTGCTAGCCCACTGAAACACCACGCCACGGGTAAGCAGTGATGTCCCAACCCAGACTAATATCCTGACTCCGAGCCCGCCAGTCGTTTTCTAACTCATTTATGCTGAGCGCTAAGCAGAGCAGCAGAACCTCAAATTTTAACGTCTTTTGTTTGACGCGGCCGGGGATCGAACCACCAACCTCCCACATGCCAGGCAAATGCTCAACCACTACACTACCCAGCCGCGGTCCCACTTGACCATACTGAACTCTAACACTTGCCTTTTTAACAGTTAGCAACAGCTGATGCAGTATTTCACAGAGCTGGAACTTTTTTTCACCCTGCAAAGCAAGCATGTCACATTCAATGTATTGGAGTAAATAAGGGCTGGATTTAATAATAATTTCTCTCACAATTCTCTTTTTGTCTTTCTAAATACTAAAGGCGTAGTGAAATGCAATGGAACCCCCAGCATCAAGACCATACATACACCATTGAGGCCAAATTGGTCTTAATTTTGAGGTGGTTTTAATTCAGCAACAATATATGGCAGTTCCTCTATTTTACAACCCTTTATCATGTTTATTTTAAGGCCACCTTACCCGGTAATTATAAGAAAACTTGATTTAACCCAAAATGCAAATTGTTTGCACTTCAAAACCTCTATTTTAAGACCACTTGCTATATAAGACCACATTGACAAGCTCTAATAGTGTGACTACTGTAGCACTTTTAAGCAATCAAAAAGTGGTTGTCTTACTTCCGGGGTGGTATTATGGTGAGCCTCTTCTGTAGATACTGCAAGTTTTAAATTTTTATATGCAATATGTATTTAACACAAAACCTAACCTCCTCTTTTTTAAACTGTGCTGCCAGAGTTCCCAACAGCAGCTCCAAGCTCTTCGTATCACTCCACACCATCTCACGCTCCTCATTGGCAATGTACTGTACAAGAGTGAAGGCTTTCTCAGAACCTGGCAACAAGAAAACAAGCAGAGCTGTCACAGAACCTGAGATTAGTTTAGTATAACCATAATAATCCAAACATGTTTTTACGAAATTTGAAATACACTTCAAACACAAGAAAAACACAATATCGTATATCTTTAAACATGCACTGCTTAAAGACAATATGGTTAACACTCTTTGTTATTTATTTACAATAAGACAATGAAGTTGTTTTAGTAACGGTTTACTCAACCTCAGGTTTACCAAGGTTGTTTTTCACAGTCTACGTACCATATGCCGCCTCAACAATGACTCTGGAGAGTTCCATGACACAGCCATGCGTAATGATGGCTTGTCGACCCACCTCCTCCTTCGCCATGCATGTCAGACACTCATAGCAATCATCCAATACGCCCTTTGTCTCGTCTTCTGGCTCTCTGAAACATTTTGACAATGAACGCATTAAAGCATTTAGCACAGATCTAGTAACTTTCTATCAAAAAATAGATTCTGCAACAACTTCTAAATGTTCATGGCCCCATAAATGTCCTTCATTATGTACATCAATCCCCTCAAACTAATGCAAGATACATTCAGCTATATAGCTACCCATAAATGGGAAATATCTCTCAATAAAAAACAAACATTTCAACGATTTCATCTGCATGTACTTCCTAGTAACTATACTTCAGGAGAGCAAAGAGCTCCAAGTAACATCATAATCTAACAGGGATTATCATTTTCTTAAAGCTTATTTCAGTTTATAGAATTGGCTCCATTAACCATGTTAACAAACAAGTACCCTAATATTTTAAGAATTGGAGCCAAAAGTTCCTAATTTAATATGTAAGTAGTACACTCCTCATGCGTATGAAGCATGTTTCTATATGCATGGTTAATATTATACTGATCATGCTGATAGGCAATGCAAACCTACACTGTTGCCATGGACAAAATGGTGTTGAAATGGGGTAGGAGCTCCAACATTTCTGGTTTTGTAACCTGCAAAGTCCCAAAAGTAGAAGCATGAGTTTGACATGCCTTTTTCGGCATACAAATTCAGAGAAAACTCGAAGATTACTTAATTTAATAAAATAGTAAGGTGACAAAGTTACTGAAACAGTCAAGAAAGTTTAGTCTGAAGTATAGGCCACTTACATAATGCAAACAAATGTTTAATGTAATGACAACAACATTCTATAAAATTAGGATAAATTGATGCATAAGAGCAAAAAGAATATGGCTCTACACACGATAAAAGAAACTTGAGACTTGCATGTGTTAAGCATGTATGGAAAAGCCAGCCAGGGTATGCCTCGGACTTGTTCAGCCATACTGTTTTTGCATGAGGGTATGAGCAGAAACAATTCATGATTCACCAATGTTTACCAACTCTCAATTACCTACCACACCTCAAATTTAAGCATACCAGATCAGGTACTGTACAGAAACAGCCTAAAACTGCCATGGCAACTGATTTGTAAGACAAAGGGGAACAGTCTGCTGGAACTGTCTCTGAAATACAGCAAAAGTAATGTAGACATTTCAACATGTTCAACGGACATGCTAAAGAAAACATAATCATTTTGAGTCCTTCTACACGAGATGCCAGTACATATACATGATGTGTTCCTATTTCAAACATTCATCCTAATGGTACCCCTGGGTCTCTGTACCCTAATCAGTCAAAAAGAAAACTACAAGAACATGAAACTACAAGAACATGAAAGTAGAACTTACTTATTATATCCCCAGGCCCCGGTGATGATAAATATATTATCAACTACTAAACCTTCATTGCACACAATTGCTGATTTAATCTACAGAACCATTAGACAGAGAACAAATAGTACTTCAAAATTATACCACACCTGTCTTCAGCAGGCGCCTGAGAAACTGGAATCCAACTGCTGAATATACTTCCCTTCTAGTGTCATCACTGCGGAATTCATCAGTTTTAGATACCTTGGTGACCTAATAAATTCAGCAAAACATTTAGAATGGTTTAATGATTTTAGTTGAACTAATATGACTATAAATGGACATTTAACCATGTTATAGACACTTTTTGATCTGTAATTAAAAACAAGAGCCTCATGGGCCTTGACGCTCTGCTTGAGAACCAACTCGGCCATTGGCCAAAGTTCCAGAAGTTGCACATACACTCGCTTTCTATCCCAGGGGGGCGAAATTGAGCTTATTTTCACTCTATGGGCAGCGGTTTCTGAGATACAAAAATGGTTTCAGAGATACATGAGATAATGGCCGATTTTCGAAATTGCCATATTTGGGCATGACACTTGGCCATTGGCCAAAGTTCTAGAAGTTGCACATATGCTCCCTAGTCTCTATACTACCCCTGAGTCCCAAATTTCACTCCATTTTAGAAAAAGTTTGGTTGAAAAAGAATCACAACTGTGGGAGGAGTAGCGCTGTGAAATTTTCACTCTCATAGGGTCCCATGTTAACGAAAACAAAAAAAAAATCATTAAAATTAAAAATTCAAAATATTGAAAAACGGAAAAAAAATGATTTGGAGATATGCAGTGATCATGGTGATATGGTGAATAGCTACCCTTTAACATAACTTGGCGTTAATTCAGTTAATGGTTTCTGAGAAAACGTGTTTTACTGATGGCATTAGCTCTGCTGACAGTCAGCAGAGCTAAAAATATGTTCATGATATTACCAGTGTGCAATGGTTCAGTGAAATAATGTGTCTGATATTGCTACTACTACTATCTATGAGTTATTAGATTTTAATGATTGTTTTATATTGTTTGGGTTTCAATGAGAGGTCCAATGTCATATGACAAGTCTTGAAGTCTTTAAGACAATGCACTGAATCACCCCAAAATGACTTTGAAAAGTACAAGGTCAAAAGTGTCCCATATGTGTCACTAGTGTATCCATATCCCAAATTTCACTCCATTTTGTAAAACTGCATTTGTAGTAAAAGTGCTGTCAAAAACAGAAATTATTTTGCTTGTGATACTAAAAGTAAATCTGAAACAAATATGGGCATGTGGAAATGGAGACATAAATCGTTTCTCATATGTCGTTTCTCATATCTCGTATCATGTTTTATCGCTGCTGTTTTATCAGATGCCAAATGACATTGCCCTAGTGCCACAGGCACTCGAGGTCTCATTTCAGGCACTATATCTACCATCCACCCCCTCCTCAGATCACCTAGTATAGTATAGTGGACTGAGGGGGGGGGGGGATATAATCACTTACCACGGATAGGGTCGATTACTTTGAAATGTAATATATTACTATTGCTATTACTTTTACACTATGTAATATCTATTACATATTACATGTCTATTACATTTGCAAAAGTAATTATATTATATTACTATTACTTTGTAAAATATATATTACATATTACATTTTAGGATGACAAAATCTGAAACATGTACATGTCTAAAATTATGTTTATTGTGCATCAGTTATACTCAGAAGAGTCAGATAATCATTTAAAATATAAAGTTGCCTGCATCATTCCCGGGCATCATTCTACCATGCATTGTTAATATCAACTGACAAATACCTGTTCATTGCATCCAATAACCAGAAGGTGTTTGTAGCTACTAAGTAGTTGTGCCATTTATACAAGTTGTTTTACCCTATTTCTACCTATAGTAGGGTAGAAAGCCATTAAGCCAACCTAGCTAATTGTACTGTGGTAAGGGAAACAAATGCCACAGATAACTATGCCAAAATCATAGTAGCCATCATGTAATATACTAATGTAATATGTCAAGCAATATGTTAAAGTAATATGCCAATTACATATTACTTTTCATATGTAATATTTTACTATTACATATTACGTAATAGATATCACTGGCATTTTACATATTACTCTCCTATTACTTGGAAAAT
>JAAUYG010033554.1_pt1 | contig 12428 bp, 9 predicted proteins | sample 7278091 | NCBI WGS metagenome assembly JAAUYG01 (sample SAMN14350201, study PRJNA611818) | marine sediment metagenome | isolation source: surface marine sediment (0.6m) | place: French Polynesia: Moorea | collected 2018-08
AGGATAACCTAGCAAAAGTTACATTAGCCTACTGGTTTGAACTTGACAGTACTGGCACGTTTACCAATTACAACTGTCATAAGCGATCTATCTTATATATACTTCCAATAACAAAGACAACATATTCGCATCAGAAAGACCTATGTATGGTTTACTATTTCTGAGCCTACAAATATCATAGGTCTTGAAACGAACTCAATTTGCAAATCACGTTGGTATCCATTGTCTTTTTCATGCTCAAAGATAAGTTTTGGACTTTATGAGTTGCAAACCTAAGTTCCTGTCAAGACTTAAGAATTATCTAGAAACCAGCACCTGGTCTTTAATACGTTCCCGTATACAAACTGTCGACTTACACAAATGTATAGTGAATGCTCCCCACTGCGTGGAGCTGGCATGGAAGTTTCCGTTGTCTACGTGGAGATACCGCGTACTGACTGTTTGGGATCGTAGCCGATTGAATAAAGCCACCTTCGTTCCTGATGCTATACATACTGGAAGATTGCAGCAAAATATTGATATTATGATACAGTGAAATCTGTTTTGAGAGACCACTGCCATGAAAGACCACTTGTCTTAAAAGACATTTTCCTGACAGGTCATACATTTAAATGTAATTGAACCTGTCATCATAGACCAACTGTCTTCAAAGACCACATTTTTTTGTGGCCAATGAATGGAGTGGTCTTTCAAGATAGGTTCCACTGCATTTCTTGCAAACCTACACTTTATTGAATATTCGTTTGCTAGGCTGCTAATCAACTTATCAACTATTGCAACAGTGACCAGCATTGATTGCACCATAAATACTTTATATTTGCTTAGATCAACGACAATATTTTATGCAGTAATTCCATGTTTTAGCAGTCATAACTACCCATGCATTTCTAAAACTTATGGCATCTTTTGACCTGCTGAAAGTATTGTTAACCACATCTTTTCACATCCTAAATTAAAAAGAAACCAAGACTATATCATAATTGTATCACCGGTAAAGGAAAAGATTTTCAAAACTGACACAGTCAGTTCTTGCTACTGAGCTCTGACTTACAATCTGCATTTTTCAGCGACTGTTTCTTTTTGGAAGGTTTGGATATCACTTTGATTCTCTTGCTATTGAAGACCCCGATGTCCTGTCCGTTGCCGTAGAACATCTTGACGGAAAGCATGAAATGTTTCCGTTTGTCCGAGTCTGATATGTAGAGAGTTTTCGCAGCACAGTATTCCTGAAAGTTTAAGAGGAAAGAATAGAGAATATTTATATGTACAATATTCGAGCGGTATCAATGTACAGCCATTTTACATTTATTTACATTTAATATATATATATATATATATACATCCTGGAAATTATATAGGTTTATGCAGCATTTCCTCAATGCCTCAAGCTATACTCTCAAAGAACTCTCTGAAGTAAAATATTTTTTACAATTAAAATATCTTATAACTAGCTGCTTGTAACTGCATTTAAGCAAAAGTGTCAAGGATGTTATACGGTATAAATGATATCTTAATTCACTCCCAAATTCCAAATGGGAAATATGATCACAGTTTCCTTGCCAAGCTGAATAAAGTTTATAAACTTTCTGCAGATTTTTTTTTTAGAATTGAACTAAAGTAACCAGTAATAATCACAAACTGGCAAGCATTGCCTTTTCTAGGCTCAAAAATTACTTTCTGAACTTAAAAAAAGACAGTCCTTTTCTCATTTCTGAGATACCAGCCGTTGTTTTAATCTCAAACTCCCACCCCCCCCTTCCCCCCCACAAGTTTACCTTTCCTTCCAGGTTAAGTTGGACCATTTCCTGATCCGAATTGCCTATCCCCATGAAGGCGCACACCTGGGAGTCACTCTCAGACATTCCATCTGTCTCCATCTGTTCGTGTTTCCGCTTCCAACCATTGCCGAACAAATATATACAGGGGGGTGGGCAGAAAAACCTGGAACAGCCACATATGCATGATAGAAAAGCCCATGCATTAATACGTACTTCACAGTATAAAAGCACAGTACTTGCTAGTGCTTGATAAGCAATGTTCTTTTAATTATTATTACTTAAACATTTTCAAGAAATTTTATTTCCAAGTTCAACATGTTCAAAGGGAATAGATACTGGCAAGATTTTACAAGAAGTTACACAACAAAAGTTTTGAGATTGTGTGGTTTGTCAGAATTCTTTATGTGAGGGCGCCACTTGTATCCCATAGATTATTTCTCTCCAAACAGAATGGCTATACCAAGGCTGTATCTGCCATGCTGTATAGTACAGTCAGTCTTACAAAACTTGAACCCGACGGTCACCTTTGTTATCGTTTCAGCATTACATCTGGATCCAATACATGTAAGTCCGCTTCATCAACAGGTTTTCTGGGCACACAGGGCAGTTTATTTAACAAAGCGTTTCGTGACGTATGCATTTCTAATACGCTACATTGTACTAACCGTTTTTCATTGCCATAAGATTTCTGTGCGACTTTCGCATGCAGTATCACAAGTATCTGATCATGCCTGTCCCTTAGGTATTTCCGCATGGCCTCCCTGAAACATTGCCATGGCAAAATATAAACACACAGGTATCCTGCACACTACATATGTATAAACTTACGCATAAAACATGCAAGCCAACTTAACACTACAGTGGCAAGAGTTATCAGACTTTGCTCTCTATTTTAGCACTTACAACCTGCAATGCTGATGGCCTTTTTTTTGTTTCATCATACACAACAGCAAGGTAGTCTCTTAATACTCATTACCGTATTAACCTATTGAGTGCAACTGATATAAGTACATGTATGCTTTCAATAAGTGAAGTCGTATATATGGATCTCTCTCTCTCTCTCTCTCTCTCTGGTTTGGCAAGTTAAGGTCCTTATGGATTATTCGAAAAGCGAACAAGAGAATTTCTCAGGTCATGGGTTTCTGTCTGTCAGTTATATGATGTAACCAGGTGGATGCCAACATAACAACAAAATAAAATATTTTAAATTTACCTTGTGAGTCTTTGGTCCTGGTATTGACTGCAAAGAAAAACAGGAAATATATATAATACCGGTACAATAAAATCTATGTGAACTTTGTGCTAATTGTGGCTGAGGGAAGAAGAGAAGAGGGACTAGAGAGGTTACATAACATGCAGCCTTTACAGGTACTTTACAGGTCAAATAATAATTGTGGTCAGAGTGACCTCCACAGAACTTACACATATGCAACTGAAACAGTTAAACATTCTAAAACTCAACAATATATTACACATTTAACTTTAGCCATGCACACTGCCGAATCATTGAGAACACCTGTGTAGTGGCAAGGCGGTGCAGTATAACATGGGGACCCTTATAGCTTTACTTAAAGCTACAGGTCAAAATATGGACAAAAAAAATTGGAAAAAAAAAACAAAAAACTTCAGACGAAACCATAAGACATCTCGTCCTACGGAAGGGGTTGCAGGTTACCAGATACGGACAATACTCAGGAACCAAAACTGTAATTTCAAAACCTTAATTCTCCAAACAATATTTAATCCAAAGAACAAAAGAAAGGGAAATGTGATTTTGCTAGCTGACATCACATGTACCAGGAAAGTTATAATACAGCAAAAAAGAACAAAAAAAAAAGTCGTAACAGTAGCACAACTGGTTGTTTCTTTAACAGAAATAGACCTACCATCTGAACCACATGCTGAAATCCTGTTTCCTTACACTTTGGTTTATTTTTACAAATTTACCAGGACACGGAAAATATTAGAAGCTACTAGTATTCAGCAAGGGAAGCTGAAGTCCATTCAGAAAACCATTGTCTGTTTTCCCAATGTGGCAATGTGCTGTGCAAGCCTTTCAAACATGTCTGTTTCCTTGCCACTGCTGACTTCTGTCATTTCTCCAGCGCGTTGACATCATATATAGGTTTGCAGTGAACGACAGGTATTTAACATGTTTAATGCAGCATCTTCAGCTAAATCGTGAGTGCCATGAGAAGTCCAGGCACCACGATTACACCACTGAATCTTCCTGCTTTATTCATGAATTCTGCAAAATTATCTTTATCCTATTACACTCATTCTTCCCCTATAGGCTTTGACAAGGGAAGCTTTCAGACTTGCAATATTCCCAGCGGGCACTGACTGTACTGTAAAGAGTCCCGAGAGCTTCCATTGTTCTTGATATCAGCGCTTCTATTCTGGCCTATCTAGCCCTGCAAATTACTCCCCCATCCCACCCACCCCACCTTGGTGGGCCAAGCTCCACCCACAAGCCCCTCCCCATTCCTAGAACAAGTAGAAGTGCCCAAGAGTGTCAGCAATTTCAATGCCAGCCAGTTGCCGCTGGTCACATGGCTATTTTCTGGGAACCTGGCACTGGACTCAGGTGTGTCTTTTGGCTGCACCAGCATGGCAAATGTACCCTTTATTTACTCAACATGAAAGACACTGTATAAATTGGTCCTTGTCTGTTCTGTGTCCTTTCCTTCTTTCTGTCCCTCTCTCTATCCATTCACACAATCAGCTATCTGTCAATGAAGCGCCTGGCTGTCAATGCGCAGACCATATGCAGACCATATGCTGACGCTGCTTTCTCGGGGACAATGGGACCATCTCTGCTCCATAGATGCTCCACTATAGGAAAAATTGTCACAATAGCCTACCAACAACAAAATAATTATTTTTGTTCAAAAAAAAAAAAAGGATGATGATGAAGAATATCTGCTTTATTTAGGCTGTTTTCTAATCGCCTGGAAGCCCGACCCTTTGAGATCTCTTATTTAAAAGTTTGGCTCTACTTTAATTACCTACGCATGCTATTTTGGGACTGAAGCATAAAGATGTTATCATTAATTTTAAAAGGGGGAGGGCACTGTAAACTGTCCAACTGGGGGTGTCACAGACTAATGAACAAAGGACCTAATTTTGAAAGATCTTTTTCACGATAGCCTGGTAACTTATTAGCAAAACATAAATGCCCACACTTCAGCTGATGCCCCAAAAGAAACCCACCTATCATGGTCAGCAATAAAAAAAATAATTTAAGCGTATACACACTATCTGTAGGTGTGTACTTGAATCAACTCCAAGGTTTACTGTGCAAACCCGGGAAATCTTTAGAATAAAGAGGTACTTCTTCATATGTGTGAAACCGGTCCTATTTGTGTTACAACTAGCATCAAACACTCTGTGTAATCTCATGAACCATTTCTCTGCTACAACATGTAACAGTAGTATCACCAAATGGCTGTTACCAGCATACGTAGATCATGTAGATTAGTAGCACTCTGAATGTCTCAAGTATTGGTAGCACTCATGCATGCAATTAGCTGCCAGGAGATTGGGTATATATGCAAGATAAGATTTCATGTTTACATGCTCAATCGGTAATGTTTTTTGAAGGATATTTTGGGGGGGGTAGAAATTGCCTTTTTTTTTGACCTACATGTACGAATAACAGACTGTGAACTTCATCAGAAAGGAATCCCTTTGTCCCTGTCCGGTGGCCGAATGGTTAGAGCACCAGGCAGAGTGACATATGCCCCTGTGAAACTGGTTCGAAACCAGTCACGGGCTGATGCCCATAAAATGACTAAATATTAGTTTATGTCAAAAAGATACATGTATGATACGATGTTGCCAGTGTACTTCGAGTACGAATAAAGATTTATATTTATTTATTAAAAAAGAAGGCAAGTGATATTACCAGTACATGTATAGATATTGCTGGTCTCAGGATTCTATATTACTATTATAATACTACATGTAGTATGTGTATCGCGTAATACATGTGCACCTCAATATCCCCCTATGGAGGTATCTATGTGACACAAAGATTACTTTAAAATTACCGTTTTGGTCTACATTGTGAAGAAATATCAGCCAAATCCAGGAAGACCTTTCACTACTTGAAAAAAATCTTTTTACAGTATAAAACTTAGTAACCTGCCGTTTTCATTCTAAGACCGCCTGCAATTTACAGGCTACATTTTCTTCAATCTGAATATTATATGCAATGGAATAGGTGGCTTTAAAATGCACGTAGAATTCGAAGACCACTCTACAGTGTATACATTTTATATACAAAAGACCCCTCCCTTCTTTTCCCATTTCCATCTCCGCTTAATTAAAACTTTCAAACACTTTCAACCACAAAAGCCTCCCGTGACCTCCAGCTGAAAGCAGCAAAAGCAGCAGCAGCAATGTTTAGAAAGGATTCGCTGGCCTAAAGGAAAGTGGGGGAAGGACCGCAGTTCCCGTCTATCAGTTTTTTTGGGGTGACGGCCACAAGCCTGGGAAAGGAACATATGGTGGCGCAGGGGGACAACTAACGGCGATCTATGCCTTTGTTTGTACTGTGTCCCACAACTCAGCTTCTACCCTAGACCCTCAAATTTGGCACTGGAAATCAATGGCAACTTGCAGTGGATTCATATCACCAAGTTGACATTTTTACTTTGCCAATCGCTGCTGAGCTGTGCCACACATATTTATATCCTTGCAGAAACGAGACAAGGATCTGTTGATTTACTTTAGCCCCTGCTGTAAAAGCCTACAAAACAGCCGGTGTGGACATTACTGGACTTTACGGTGCTGAAACCATTTTATTAACTGAAAGAAAATTTGTGTTAAATACCTGGGGAAGTTTGACCAGCCATATCGACAGCTGTTGTAAAATTCCATTCCTTTTTCAGGCTTCACGTTCCAGTGAGGTGGCATTTCCGGCTGAGCAGAATAGCAGTCTGTGTACCATCCATTGTGAGCCGTTGATGACATTTCCAACGGGTTTGTCGATGCCGTCGCTGTTGAACCTGTACATTCAAAGCCCCCTTGCATTATGTTCATGTACTGACAACTACTGCAGCGTTTTCCTGCTACCAGCACCGTCTGTCGGTTGTCTGAAGAACAGATTTTGCATTGTTGTGTTCCAGGTTGTGGGTTCGAATCCCTCCAGAACTCTTGCATTTGAGGCAAGCCTCTGGGGACACAATGGTAATCCTTCAATGTTGTCATGACAACATCTGAACCTTGTTTCTCCATGACATCCGGACGCGGTCTTTCTATGATTTCGTCCAACCCCTGTCCATCCGTGACAGCAGTTGAACCCTGTCTTTCCATGGCAACATTCGGACCCTGTTTGTGAGAAGCTTCGTATCTGTAACCCCAGATTCTGTCACTGCGTCCACGCCAATATGCAACATGACCATCAACGGTCTCACCGTAGAACATTTCTTCCGGCTTTTGCTCTGGAATGATCGTTTCATTTCCATATACAGGATTGCCATAAGACATTGGTGAATATCCAGAGACAAACTTTTGAGGTGCCATGGTAACCATGGATTGTCCATTTCGGATACATTCTCTCTGGGAGACTAGCTCGGTCTGCCACGCCCCGTGTTCCTCTTCCGGATCTAGGTGAGATCCATCTTTATTGCCATTTTCACTTGTGATCTTAGCATTGCCATCATCTGGCATGTTTGGCGAGTGTGCCGAGTTTGGTAGTTCTGGTGACAACAGTTTGTTCTGGATACTGCTAGCCTTACTGACCAAGTCCGGATCATGAGAAATAGCTTCAGGATCACTGGACAGATTCGTGTGGGATTTGGCATCCCAGAAAGAAGCCAAGACGTCTCCTAGACTTAAATGTTCCGGAGAATCCCCCATGATGTAGACTTGAGACAAGTGCTCAAATATTTAATGCAACTGACCACTCTGACTCACTGTCAACCCACAATGAGCGTTGATCACTGCCAGTAGTCCTTATTTCTTGCATATAATCCTAGTACTATGTATTTTGTACATATGGAATAACGCTTCTTAAGTGAAGTGACAATTTCATTTCTGATATCATCATCCTACCAGCACATGCACCACCAACTCTAATCTCAACGGAATGGCACTGGCGGCCAATGAAGATTTCTATAAAGAAAGTGTCAAACTTCTTTCCTCCCCCCCCCCCACCTTACCCGGTCCAAACCGTGATAACCCATAAAGTAAGGCTGTTAACCCCATCTTGTAGCATTTGATCTTTATTCACTCATGACACAACGCATGCTACACGTCAACAAAGTCGGCCCTCGGGCTGTTATGTACCTTACTCAGGCAACCTTTTCAGTTTCAATTTAAAGCCTTGAAGCACCTTTGATTGGTAACTTCCTTGAACCATGCACACCATGCAGGGGAACATATTCACAAGTGACAAAGCCGAAAGAGGAGCCATCCTTTTGTTGAGTTATGAAAGCCACAAACGGAAGTTGGCTAATGATGGACAAATTACCTGCCAACAATGGCCAGTTGCAACGTAATGTTCTAGCATTTGGGGGATCCATATGACTCCCATCGCACCCCCCACCCCCTTCCGCCTACTGTCTTACATTGAGAGGAGGATAAGACATCTTGAGCAAAAAACTTCCAAAAGAAAAGCTGTTTTCCATGAAAATATCATGTGAGTGCCCAAGGCATAAATAAAACAATGGAATCAATCGATTCCGATGCCTCCAAAGACTTGCTCAGACAAACCCATAGTTCAAAGATTGTTGACAAAAAACATCTTTTCGGGAGCACCCCCAGATGCGATCTTGGTGAAGTGAACAATTTGTGTCACTTAGCATGGGTCAATATTTTCTCTTTTGAAAGGCTTTCTGTGGGTCTGAATGACAAAGGTGATGATGACAAGGAGGAGGGGGGGGAAGAGGCTGCAAAGTGTATTTATAGATCTAACGATCCATTTCATCATGCCTGAAAGAACATAAGCCAACCCAGGGCATGTCTCCACATTGAAAGAACTTAAGTAATCACAAGTTCAAAGACTGTGACAAGTAAGTGTCATGACTGGGCTACTGCAATATGTAGAACACATACATGGAAATTTGTACACTAGAAAAGTCCGACTTTTTTCAATTTTTAACGTCTTGCCAGTCATTCTAACATACTGCTTATTAGAATTTGTTCAACTACCTGAGCTCCACCTTTAGACCATATGTAGATGATATTGTGAGTTGAACTTGGTTCCAACACCATTTTGACACTTCACTGTACAAAGCAAATGGAGATATATGCATTTCAATAACCATGCTCATTCAGTGTAAGTTTCACACATCTCTTCCACTTCTGAATGTTGCTTTGGTGAAGTACTAGTATGCGAATCAGTCACAAATATTCAAATTTATAATTTAAATGTGCAGAGATAAAATATTTTTTACTCAACATACTGGTAGAACATGTAGAATTTTGCTTTTCTTATTCATTATTATTATTATTATTATTATTATTATTATTATTATTATTATTAAGTTACAACGATTGCTTACCCATTGAAGTATTTTCCATCATTGTGATCGTGTTCACCACGATGTCGATTGTGTGCATTAGGAGGTGAAGTAGGTGGGGTGGGCTGCGTTGAAGTCGCCATCATGCTGCTAATACTGTGTGGTGTGCTGGTTGCTATGGAGGCCACATCTCCATTGACCTTGTTGCTAGGCAATGCTTGGAGGGAAGGATTGCTATAGGCACCAAGGGATCCATGGAGCAGATGTGACGGAGCATCTGGAAGGATTAGATAAGCTATTTCAGGTATATATCAGATGAAAACCAACTAACATAGTAACCAAACACCTAAAATAAAAGTTGCTTCAAAATTTAAAAATTTTTAATTCTGGCAATACAAATAGCTCTATTTTTCTTTGGAAATCCCTCTTCATAATAGGTATAGTTCTTTGTTGTAATATAAATACTGGTACATAAATGTCAGTCACTTCCAAAGAAAATACATTCATATCTAAACTAGCAGCCAACAACTGTATCACAATTCAGTTCAATTAATTAGTCTACAACTTGAAATGTAATTGTTAAATGTGTCAAATGACAGGACAGATATGATATGCGCATGTAACGACTTGCACAGTTGCCTATAGAATCACTGACAGAGTGACAATAACATACATTTAACTTGGCATGCAATTCAAGGAAATCATGTACAATGTACTATATATATATTCATGATATTCGCTGAACATAATTCTTGCGGATTTCAACAAAGCCTTTGACAGTACAAAGCATGCTACATAGTAAGTCATGTAAGTAGTCAGCCATACTGAATGAGTTCAAACACAAAATCCTTACCTGAACCAGCAAAAAGGTCCTCAAAGTCTATGACCCTATCAAACATTCCTGATGCTGAATTCCCTTATTAATAATATAACAGTTGCTCAAATCTCCACTTCCACACTTTTACCAGCGATTTATACTCATGTCTCACTCAGATGTGCAGTAACTTAGTTCTGAGGCTCACTCGAAATAATCACTTCCGAACGAACGTTTTACAGCTGCCGTTTCTTTCTTACTTTCTTTTTTTTTTATTTCTCTTGAGTGCAGTACCCCCCCTCCCCTTTTCCACCTAAAAAGGAAATGGCAAAAGTTATTACCCCGGGACAGGTGTAATGAAATTAGCCAATCAGAGCTCTTGACACCATGTAGCCCCGGGGGTGACCACACGCCTGGGGCAGACAAGAGTTGTGTGACAAGCGACAGGCACGCTTCACTGTGCAAACAGCTCTGTCAGAATTAGCCTCAATGACATACTCGTCTCAGGAACACGCGTTGACAAATGTATTTTTGAGCAATTCAGATATACCTATATCAGTAAGGACACTGAACATTGAAAGTCTTTACGCCCTATGTGCAGCATGCCACAGGGAACACTCTTGATGCCAAGATTTTTTTGCATTATGAACATGTACATTGAAGATTGTGAAAATTTATGGTCTCTACACGTGTCTCACGCTATATCCTTCACAAACTCAAGTATACATCTGGGTCTGTGGTTTCAGTGCAGAATATTTTGTCCATGTTCATGACACAAAGAAGGCTTCTGACAAAGTCTATCTTATCTATTTATTCTACACAAATATACCCATTTACATACATCACAGGTACACGTCCATGAATCAAGAACTTAGGTACAATTAGCCACACCTGGTTTCACGTGAAATTATAGTTATAGTAACAAGGGTTTGATAAAATTACACCCCAAACTTTTTCAACCCAAAGCATATATGTTTTGTACAAGTTTCATTGTTGGGTAAGAACAGTTCAACTATGTGCAACATATGTATGGCCATCCCATAATTTTACAAATATAGTGTTTTTTCGCTATATTATGCTCGTGTACTACATGTAGTATATGGTCTACTGTGCATAGCATTTCAGCAACCAGTGCGTTTACTTGAAATCAAGCAAAGAGGAATTTTAACATTAGGAGAGCCCACGTAGTTATTGTGCTCAAGTGTCACAGTGCTAAATAGGTGTCAACAAGATGGAAGACCACATTATCTAGAACCTCGCTTATAATCAACCTGACAAATTGAACAAAAGGACAGCTTCTAAAGGAACACAATAGTCACAGCCTCCCGAGTACTGAAGTAAATTTATTATTTAAATTTAGTCTGAGGATTAATTATAAGGGAAACCGAAACATGAAATTGACGCCTGCATGAACAAACACGTCACATTAGAGACTGGGAGAGAAACCAGATGCTTTCCGCAGTATTATATCCGTTATACAAACACTACGCTTTCTTTAGGATTCAATAACGTTTTGAGTATTCGGTGTCAAGTTTTTCCCAAGTGAAGCTTGCAGGTTCGACAATAGCACACCTGGGTGGGGTAAATACAACCTGCCACAGTGAAAGTACACCTCCTCGTGCCAGAATTCATCCATTGTGATTTCCCCCTAAATCTGACATGGCCACTGGCCGATGGCAGCCGACTCACTGCGTGGCCAACTACCGAGCTCTTTTGTCAGTCACCACCACAAGCTCCCAACACAACATGGACAAGAGCTGTTTGCGGTAAACAAAGCTACCTAATCAGCGTCATTAACGGGGACTGTGGCATTGAGCCCTCAGTTTAGTGGCCATCTCAAACTCATGGTCCATTTATCAAATAAGTGTCTTACAGGTACTAGCTTACTAGAAAGAATGGGAAAATTCTACAATTTTACTTTAAAATTTACCAAAGAGACTGATGGTACTCGCAGTTTATAATTGCTGGAACAAAAGGTTTCATACCAAAATGTTAATAATCATTATTTTGCAGGATCTGAGGCCTTGGTTGTAAATCGAAAAATAGTCAGTTTATTACACTGATCTCTTCGTTATCACTTTATCAAAAATTCTTACTCAAACATATGGAATGAGCATTGGTAAAGCAGCAGAAACCTATGACATTTACGTATGACATGTATTCAATAGTGGGGCCCCCCCCCCCCCCCCCCCAAAAAAAACACAAAAAAAAAAAAAAAAAAAAACAAATAATAATTAGTAATGTGTGGGAGGATGAAAAATTTAGAAAAAAAAAAAAAAAAAAAAAAAAAAAAAAAAAAAAAAAAAAAAAAAAAAAAAAAAAAAAAAAAAAAAAAAAAAAAAAAAAAAAAAAAAAAAAAAAAAAATA
>JAAUYG010043051.1_pt1 | contig 12426 bp, 13 predicted proteins | sample 7278091 | NCBI WGS metagenome assembly JAAUYG01 (sample SAMN14350201, study PRJNA611818) | marine sediment metagenome | isolation source: surface marine sediment (0.6m) | place: French Polynesia: Moorea | collected 2018-08
GACGCTCTTCCGATCTCACCAGAAAGGATTATGAAGGTAGCCATGTTGGCCAATTGCCCGCGCAAGGGGAAAAAGAAATGAGCATTGCCTCTATCCACGACGATGACAATGATGGCATTGACTCAGATAAGCCGCTCCACTCGCTGCTGCGTGCGGCTTAAAAATCGAAGTCAAGTGAACATTGAGTCCGTTATCATTTGCTAACAGTGTTTTATTCTTTGGATCCATAACAAGAATGAAAGTAATGAACACAAGATTTCTTCAGTTGACTTAAGAGGGTCGTCGTCGTCGCGAAAACTGCTCGCCCTTTCTGGACAAGAAACTGGACAGGAGCCTCCTTCCTTTTCGTAATCTGACTCCGTTGTTCATAAAGTGTGAAACACACTTCGCGTTGTGCGTCTTGCGTAAAAAATGGAATCAATGCTTCCATAGTGTACTGTGCATACTTAGCAATGTTTGCTGGCGTGCATAATGTCATACGCAGGAAAATCCAAACAGGTTCGATTTTCTGCTATGACGCAGGGTATTAGGCATATCCTGTATTGTTGTGTGGGTGATTTACCACACCAAGTGTGCACACACAGCACAAAAAAATATGCAAATGCTGACGCACACCGCTAGATGTGATTCTGCCTTAATGCGAGCAAACCAACGTTCTTCCGGAATTGCCGGTGTGAATAGGCGTTTCACGCAAACGTTTTGTTCAGGGCAACGTTTGCAAACGATTTTCACCGGAATTCACGCAGAAAACTAGAATAGCGTGCTTGGAGATCTAGGCAGTGAGAGACACACTGCTGTCGTTCTCGTCGTGGACAGTCACCCCCCCCACCACCAAAAAGACAAGACACTGGAGGGCGACCCTGACACAGCACCTTTGTTTAACAAGGCAAAGCAAAAGTGCTGTGGAGAGGCGATTCCGGCCTTTGATCTTTGTGAAAAAGCGGGGTTTTACGCATTGTGTGTCCGATGTGATGTGAAACGGGCTTTCATTCCTTCTGGTTCACAACCTGTAAGAGGGCACCACCCCGCGTTTGTTGATCGGAATCCGCAGCCATTTTGGAGCGGAGGATCCGCCCCCTGGTGTCAAACGGCTGAAAATTCACCCTGAGGCCCAATCCACACCACACACGAGCATGCAAAATTTCTGCCAATTTTGGCTTTGATGTTGCTTGCGTCCAGTGTGAACACTCCCATTTACAACAGCAGGTTCCATTTGCTTGCGCGTATCTGCGCATGCGCGTCCTGTGTGGATTGCGCCCTGAAGTGTTTCCGGTGTAGAGTTCCAAGGGAGGTTCCTACTGAAAAGGCGTCCTGCATGATGACGTCACAAAGACACCGCACGTCTCCTGCATGATCACGTGACTGTTACCATCCTCACAGTTTCTGGGGTGAAATCAGGTTCTAAACCTGCCACAGTAACAGGTGATTGGTGCTATCATCGCGTCCCACGTTTTCATTGGGCATCGTCGTGTTGTTCTGCTGGAAATTCTCATACCCGTCGCCCCCGCTGACAATAAGCACCTTGGTTGCCATGGTGAGGGTTGGCACGGAGCCAGACGCGCGGCGGGACAGGATGACGTCACGCAAACCGGAAGTGGACTTGTCGCGGTGATGGCTGCCGCGACGGGATTGGTTGGGAACTTCGACGGCGGAAATGAAACGCACGTGGCCGGTGTGACCGAACATCAGTCCTGCAAGCAAGGGAAAAGGCATTTTCAGACCAAATCACGCAACACGCTGTGTGTTGCTACAAGCGGCGTTTTTCACTTGTAAAAATGGAAGCATGCAGTCAATGGGATGTTTGTACACTAAAAATGTTACATCAAGGCACAGTGGTGTGAAACCAAAGACGTGCGTCTAGACGCAGGTGTTTGGTGTGAAATCGGCTGAGCACACACTTCGTTGACGATTTGGTCAACCTGTACCATTCGTTGCAACGGTGATGAATTTTAGTTTCAGTCTGACCCCTGACCCCCGTGACATGAGGTGATCACGTGACAGGTATTCCGTTGGGATGGCCTTTACGCTGATTCGGTTGTTTGCCAACGTTCTTCGTGCATGTGCACACCCTGATTCTTACGAGACATGACAGTTGGTTCCCACCTGATGGTGGGTATCAGGACATCATTCTTCGTGGTGGCTTGGCAGACCTCGCCCACCCAAAGCATTCTTGCAGGGCAGACAATGTGGGATGTTGGACACAATTCAAGATGGTTGGTGACTGGACCTGGGGAGGGGAGGGGTGAGATGTTCCCACGCCCCGACTAATTCCCACCCCAGTTCATGAGTTGGTTCTCAATTCCTACCAGTGAGTGGGTGACTTAGGAGGGGTGAGATCCCCCCCTAATTAGGAGGGGTGTTGGACACAATTGAAAATGGTTGGTGACTGGATTTGGGGGGGGGAAGCGTAGCAGCTCGAATTTCCTTTGCTGCGAACGTTCTTATTGTGCACACCCCGATTCTTGCGAGACAAAACAGTTGCTCTGATAAGTGCCCTTGTTTTTTGGCCGCACGCCTGAAACAAGCTGCGCGGCCTGTCTGAGCCACCATCCTAGTTCCTACCTGTAATGGTGGGTGTCTTGACATCATTCTTCGTGTCTTGGCAGACCTCAGCAGGTTGGGTAAAGGCAGGATTGAGACAGGTTCGATTTTATGAATGAGTCGCAGCATATTTTTGCCTAGCAACGGGCGTAATATATACGCCAGGTGTGATTCCGCCTTAGGCCCAATACATACAGGACGCGGGACGCGACGCCCAACGCCACGCAAGCAAATGGGACCTATTGATGTGAATGGGGGTGTCCACACTGCACACAAGTAACATCAAAGGAAAAATGTTCGAATTTGCGAGAGCGTCATGTCCCACGTCCTGTGTGGATTGGTCCTAAAGAATGAATCCACCAACACACAACAGGTCGTTGCACCCCACACAAAGTCTGTTTGACAGAACTCAAGCAAGATTCTTACCTATAATGGTGGGTGTCTGGACGTCATTCTTGGTTGTGTCTTGGCAGACTTTCTCAGCAGGTAGGGTGAGAATGACTCCAGCACTGGTGCCGACCCACAACAGGTCCTTACAGGCCAAAAGACACGTAACGCGGAGACACGCCGTCTTGTGCTGCTTGATGATGTCATCCGCACCTGAAAGCAACAAGTACGCAGCCGTGCGTAGTGACGAGTACGTACACCGCATACCTAACCCCAAACACATGTATAAGTATGGTACTTATACGCCTAAGTACACCTTAGGCCAAGGTGCCATATGCCTAAGATAAACACACACAGCTGAGCAGCTCTGCAGAGCTTTGATACCACCCTATAAACAGCCTTGCTGCTGCTAGCTGCTCGAGTAATGTTGACACTCACTCACATTAGCATCAAGGCTGTACGTATCGGATCCGAATTTAGTACACTCTTTACTTTTCTGCCTTTGACAAAGGTGTGAAGAAAAATTAGAGTAGACCGTGTTTTATGGGAGACGAGACCTTTGCTCGGGCTTACCCCCCTCTGACTTGTTACCCCACATCCTCCTCTTGACTTGGCCCCTCCCCCCCCCCCAATGCATGGCAATGGCGGCAGTGAAGTACTTTGGCTTGTGGCCAAATCTCTGGTGTCGAGTTCTTAAGGGCACAGGCAGCCAGTCGGTAGTGAGTGCATATCAACGTACTCTGGCAGGTTAGCGACAGCAGGGCTGCAGCAGAGCCAGGCAAAGCTGCTCAGCTGTGTGTGTTTATCTTGGGTACAGGTCCCTTTACCTTGGTGTACTTTTGTGCGTGTTTAGGTATGGGTGTGCGGTATAGTACTCGTCACTGGTCATACACCACTGGTGTTGTGGTTTGAGGAACTAACGGTCTTGGGAAGAGGGGAGGGGTCTTCCACAATGACAAGGACAACTGAAATGCATCCGCACCCTGCATCTCTCTGTCGTTTGTTGCGCACATTGCGTTTTCGGTGTCAGCCTTGCGACCGCTGTACGCCATGAGATTCTGATTTGTTGAGGTTCAAGTGGGCTCCAGAATTCATTGGGCCCAATCCACACAGGACGCGGGATGCGACGCATCACCAGCAAATGGGACCTGTTGATGTGAAATGGAGGTGTCCACACTGCACGCAAGCAACAAAGGAAAAACGTTCGAATTTGCGCAGGCGTCGCGGCCCGCATCCTGTGTGGATTGGGCCTAAGTTAGAATGTCTGTGGCGAAAGTGACGGGACAGTTTTGCTCTAAGGAGGCGTTCTGGAGCGATGACAACGGCTGTCAGGACGTATACCAGCGGTGGCTCAAGGAAGGGACAGTAACACAAAACAACCTGCAGTTTCCGCGGCACACCCCCATCCTGACCCCCCCCCACCTACACCCCGCCCACACAGGGCGCGTAAGCAGCATGCAGCGCAGCGCGTCACGTAACGCAATATCTTGGAAACCATTATTGTCAATTGAGGTGTTCACAGACTGCAGCAAATTGTGTGTGTGAACACCCCAATTGACAACAGTGGTTTCCAAGACGTTGCGTTGCGTGACGCGCTGCCTCACGTCGACTGTGTGGCCGAGGCGTTAGGGGCAAGGGGGCCGGGCCCCCAGGGCCCCCAGGGCCCCCTGGATCCGCTAGTGCCCGCCCCCAATATGTGTACTGGGAGAAACTTACCCTGTAATTTCTGCGCCACGGCTTGCGTTACGCTGACGTCCAGTAGATGTTCGTACGTAGTTGCGTGGAACAGGGAGATGCTGGAACTGCCGTGGCTAGACATCCAGACTCCCAGTCCCGAACACGTCATGCACTGCACGGGCTTCTTGCTCTCAAAGTTCCCGATGAAAATCAGCTGAAAAAAAGTTGAGGTTGTTGTTTAGGGGTCATCCACACTGCGTAATGACGCAAGCGTAAAGGCTGAGGGCCGCCCCATCATATCACGTGACCCATCATGTGATCATCGTCATGCCAGGGTCAGGGGTGGGTCTCAGGGTGGGGGGTCCATGATTAGGGGGGTCTGCGGTGGAGCAGAGGATCCTGCATAACGACAATGAAAACGATGTAGACATGACTCTGTAAGGCCGTCCCGACTTCGTCGTGAGCCAGGTACCATTTTGACACACACATTGCTTAATCGGTGTTTGCAGTGTGGACAGTGCTGTTGTTACAACAGGATTTTCGTGTCCCAGAAGATGACGGCGTGATTCAAGAAGGCCGCTCTGCTTGCTGGAGCAGCGCGGTCTAAAAAAGTATGTCCCTCTGCGGGGCTGCGGGATGTGACCCACCTCGACCTCGAGTGAGTTGGGGTTGAGCACCATGATCTCGTTCAGGCATGCGCACCACAGTTTTCCCGCCACCGGAAGCATCTTCGAGACAGGCGCAGTGACTGACCCCATACACAGGATCTCCAGGTGCTCCAAGTCCCACATTCCGCCTGCAATAGACCAAAAAACTAGAATGCTTGCAGCAGCATTGAACTGTGCAGGGGATGGGGGGGTGTGGAAGTATCTTTGAGACAGGCGCAGTGGCTGACCCCATGAAGAGTGTCTCTGGATGTTCCAAGCCCCACATCCCGCCTGCAACAGACCAAAAAACTAGATTGCTTGCAGCAGAATTAAAACTTTCGCTTTCTGCTGTGTAGAGGGGGATTGTAACAGGCGCAGTGATGGAACCTTTCTGTACTCAGGTGATGACAGTCCAAGGGTACTTAGTTTTGTTTATACGGAGTCCTACATACTTGAAACTGAGACGGTTTTACCTTTCTCGTAGTCTCTGCGGTACACCACGACTTCACCGTTCGCGAGGGACACAAACACCTTCTGGTCCAGGTGCCTGTTAGACAGAGGAAGAAAAAATGTTGTGGGTTGTGGGACACTTGACCCTGGGGAAAAACATTAATGGTTCATCATCTCGAACAGACAACCTGTGTTCTTTTTTTGGTTTTTCCTTGCAGTGATTTCCATGTGCAGTAGGTGTTTTCTCTTGACCTTTTTAATCCACAAGATAAAGCGCGGGGTTTGGGGAAGGGGTCAATGGGTCTTCTGGCCCCTCCTTCCTTGGTTACGGCAAAAAGTTGCCAAATATGCTTCCATATTTCAGGAGTACTGCAGGCAGCGTATACTCACACTATGCAGATGACCCCCGCGCTGTGCTGGGCCTTCAGCTTCACCTTGGTCGTCTTGATGTTGTCCGTCGTAGGAAAGATGTGGATGCTGCAAAAGTGAAAGAATTGCCATTGTTGAAGAAGTAAGATTGGTGGTCAAAACATGGGATTCCTGTCCAAGTTTCCAAACTCCACACCATTGAGTACAAATGGGCAGGGTAGGAATGCCTACTGACAGATGATTTTTTTGTTTCATCCAAATTTTTTTTTTCAAATTGCGTAGATCCTTTTGTAGAGATTAAAAAAAAGAACGTTCCAGTTGCGCTGATTCGGAATTATGCAAGTACCACTGTCCCCTTTTTCCAGTCACTTTTACTGAAAACTAACATTTTGCAGAAAATTCTTCTGAGAATCATGGAGCACTGGCGGATCCACGGGGGATCATGCAGTTTTCAGGCAATTTTGGGGGGAAACCCCCCCATTTTGAGCAACTTTTGGACTCAAGGCACCCCCTCTGGGGTCAAACTCCGCTGGGTTCCCCCTGACCGAAATCCTGGATCCGCCCCTGAAGAGATCACTGTGTTTGTGCCATGGGCTGTGTTCAGAGCTTTCCCAGTTGTTTGATCCCGGTTCTGGTTCCCATGTACCATTGCGCATGCGCACACGTACCAGCCATCCTCAGTTCCGAGCCACATGGTGCTTCTGGCGGGGTCCAGTACTGCGCTCTCCTTCCCGGACGGCGAGGGGGGACACGTGACGTCAGAGACCTTCCGGGTGGGCGTGGATTGGCCGCTGGCTGGCGTGACGTCACTACTCCGCCCTCCCGGCGGGGTCTGCCCCCCTGATGGCGGTGTGACGTCAGAGACTCGTCCTGGGGAGGATTGTCCCGGGGGTGTTCCCTCGGATACCCGTCTCCTGGGAGAATCCTTCTCTAGTGTGTCCTCCGAGTCCTTTCTAGATGGTGAAGGGGAGGGCGATGACTCCAGCTCTGCGAACAGAAAAAAGAAGAAATTTTGCAGGACCACTGGAAGTTTCATCACACTGAAGGCTTGCTGCGTTGACAAGTGATGAATCTTGGCCAAGGAACATTGAAGACTTTGGAATCTCATGCATAAACATTGAGGAATCAGGATGTCTCAGGAAAACAACGGGTAATTGCAATCCGAGCAGGCTTGAGCCTCATGGATGCGTGTGGAGACAGTAGCGGATCCAGGGGCCCTGGGGCCCCCTGCACCCCAAGATTTTTTTTTAAATCATGCAGTTTTCAGGCAATTTTAATCGAAAACCCCTATTTTGAGCAAATTTTAGGCTCAATGCCCCCCTTGGGGTCAAACTCCGCTGGGCCCCCCACCCAGGCCAAAATGCTGGTTTCACGGCTGGGAGTGTTGGAAGTCTTACACTCACAAATCTCCATGGTCGTTTGCGCAGAAAAATCTTTGCCGTGAACGACCATTGCATGGTGTTTCAGTTTGAGGCATTTCAGTTCCATTGATCTGGCAATTGCGCAAACACGGAAGGGAAAGCTAAACCACTCGTGGGTCATCTGAAGCCGCGCGGCCTAAAAATCACAACACCCCATCCACACAGGACGCGTGATGACTGCGCCACGTAACGTAACGTCTGCACGACGCAATGCAACAAATGGAAACAACTGTTGCCAAGCAGTGTGTTCACACAGCAGGCTGAAGCAGCAGCACTGTGCAAATAATGGAGAAGATATTTTTTCGCGTTGCTACGCATCACGTCACGTGTCACGCATCCTGTGTGGATTTGGGGTAAATCAACGTGTTGTTCGCTCAACAGAAGTGAGGCAGTGACGCACCTGTTTTATTCTGCCCAGAACTGAACTGAATTATGATCAGTTATTTTGGCTTCCTCTTCCAAGAACAACAAAAAGCGCCCCCGAGGTGATAATTCGGTTGAAAATCATGAGTTATGCCGAGCAGAGATCCGGTTGGTTTTGCGTAACAGGTGCTGGAATGGGGTGCACTGCGAATTACTACCGTCGGTAGGGCTCTCCAGTTGAAACCATTATTTTCATAAGGCTACCTGCTAATGAATGAACAAAAGAGTCTATTGTCTGCCCAGGCAAAACTTTAAAGCCATTATGTAATGCCAGTTAGGAGATGCGCTGAGAGGTCAGAGAAAGGATATATACCAGCTTGGCACTCTGCTTCACTGGAGCACAGCGCTAAGCTCCTTCGGTGGCATTAATACAGCCTGCTGTATGCCTCGTTGACGATGCCATCCTCGGATTCGCGTGAGAATAAAAACATGCAGAAACAACTTTCAAAGATCCCCTTGTTAGTCAATTCTAAAAGCATCTTGTGGAATCATTGTCAGACGCACTGACCATAAGATTTCTTCTCCATGTAGTTTTCACCTACAAGAGCCCTTGGGGGCGGGGGAAATGGAAGTTCGCCCCCCCGCTACATCTTGAAATTCGGAGTTTGAGGTCTGTGCCCCTAGATCCTCACTTGAGAAGTATTTCTGTTTTTCAGGCTCTGTTCTTCGCTGGATGTTTGTCCCTGAGTTTCGCCGTGTCTGTGGGATTTTTCCTGGTGGTGGAACAACCCTTGGGAAGACTGCAACGATTTTTCCTCAAGAGATAGACAAAACTCCCTTTTGAGACTGTGAAGTTTGATACACATTTCACATCCCACTGTGTGGGTCATATTGGACAGTTTTAGCAAGGCAACGCTATTTCCTAACTACCAGTTTGCCTGGGTCTATTCCAAAAATAATGTCAGTCAGCTACACTATTTTGCTGTTTTTAGCGGAGGTTATATGTGTTAGCGTTAATGTCGGCAAATAGCATTGCCTTGCTGAAACTGTCCATTGTAGACGGATCCTCTGCGGAGAGGGGCCTGTTTCCCGTGAACTTTTTTTTTTTTGTTATTTTCCTTCCATGCGTCCCGTCCTTGTAAATACTCAGCACAAAATTGTAAATTGCCTTAATTTGGGTTTTTCACTTCAAAAGTCAAGATCACTTGGGGTTTCGTCTTTTGAACCTTTCTTCACAAACGCTGTTCTTATTTCTTTTCCCATGGTTATTGTCGCCAGCGTATACGCTATGAGGATAGTACTCCAGCAGCTGGAGTCTGAAACATGTTTTGGATATAACCGCACACAGGACTTAAGTGCAGCAAGTTAACTGCACCAGCCTGGAACAGCTGCGCTCAAGTCCTGCAGCTAACTTGCTGCGCTTAAGTCCCCCCCTGGGTGAGGCTCGCTATGCGGCATCCGCACTCTGTGTGGGTTTCTCGTTGTAAAGCTGTGAAGAAGATGCAGAGCCAATAGTGTCTTTGTCTTTGGCAACTCTGATGAGGTGGGGAATCCAGTCTATGAAACAATCGTTTGTACCTTCCATCTCTGATATATATAGAATTGACGCATTGCAGTTCCCAGAAAGAATGGACCGATGTTCATTCTGCACCCCAAAAAGAACAGTCAGCATGAACAATAGAAATGAAATTCTTTTTCTTCTTCAAAGTTCGGGGAAGTCCCTTCATGCACGGGCTGACGCTTCGTCTCAAAAGCACCAAAGGCGAAATGCATTTTGCGAATTCGTGTTTTCTCTGTCTCTTTGGATGTACAGTGCAAAATTCACACCAGTGTATTCACACCATTCACACAAGAGGGTCATTCTGAGACAGACAACGAAAGCGGCAAACACGAAAATCCTCATCAGGTGTGGACAGGATTGAAACGCAGGGGTGACGCCCCTGGATGCGCAGACACTCTCATTGCTCCCCTCTTGCTCTACACTTCGCTCTCCGCACCCCTCTTTCGCTCCCAAACACTGATGCAGACAACAATATGCACAGGTAGGTCCCGCTTTATCCGAACATGCTTGTATATTTAAATAGAAATTGGCCTTTATATGTATCTGAAGTAAAACCCTAAACCACATCTCAATCCCAGCTGTGTTATTCTGGACGCTCAATTCAAAATTTGCCTAAACTGAAGGATTTTCACTCGGTGTTGTTTATTCGGATAAAGCAGGACCCACTTGTACTCAGAACAGAGGGCAAAACCCAAAATAGGGAAATAAAATGCAGTTTTTTTCTGTCAAAGACGTGGATTGTTGATGAGTTTTGACATTTTTCTAATTAGGTGTGGAGTGAAAAACTTTTTGCCAGAACTCGTGCACATGCTATTATTTTCTACAGAAAAAACTGAATTTCCATTTTTTGAATTCCCCTATTTTTGGGTATTGCAGAATTGAGCACATTGGTGCCAAAAGTTCCCTGCGTGTCAGAATGAGTTTCAGCTTTCCCGCGAACTTGATGAACTCAAGGCAGAGTATGTTTACCCTGACGATATCGTTGGTTTGCCCTAAATACATTTTGTGTTCTATTTCCGCGAATTGCTGAGGATAAACCTCAAAGTGCCTGAGTCGCAACTTTAAACTTGGCAGCTACTGCTGTGTTTTGGACAATGAGTAGAACTATGTAGTGCACGCTATACAATACTAAATACAAACACATCTACTCCAGAATTCATTCTGTCACTGCCTGCCGTACTTTAGTATATAATTCTCATTCATATGATCACAAACTTTCACAGAGAAAACCCCAACAAACTCGTGCGCACACAAAGTAAAATGGAGAACATGAGGATCAAGTTCTTTAGACTGGGGATTTTCCTGACGGTTCTTCTGGTGGAACTCCCTAAGGATGTCTGTGGCGTCCAGAGTCCGGACAACGTCCCGAAACCGAACGCGACGTTCTACGAACTCCTGGCGGAAATGGGCGAGCATCCCAGAGTCATTTATTCGGACTTTATGAAGGAACGTCTAGAAGCCGTGGCGGAAAACTTAACGGCAGAATGCCAGGAAGACGTCAACCAGATTTTCCAGGATATGAACTCTTCGGATTTTAACTACGTCTGGCAAAGTAAGTTGTTCATCAGTTGTTAAAGATGCAAAAGGAATCCACACCAAAGTGTGGTTTCCTCCACAGATTCCAACAGCGGCCCAGATGCAGCTGTCCACAACACAATTTTCCCTGCTCAAATACAGGGAAAATTGAGAAAATGCCCAACCATACCATATATATACTTATTGCAGCTGAAATGGCCACAATGAAACATTTTGGACAATTGCCAACCACAGCAGAGAATTTCCTGAGATAAAGTGACAAAGCTACACATGATGCAGCGCAACTGCGCCATTCGGCCAAATGGACTCGTGATGCCAGTTTGGGAGTGTCGAGTTCCAAGGGTACGGGAAGTCAGTCTGTGGTAATCTGTGTAGGTAAATATCCTGGAGATAAGAGCCAACAGTCAGTTTTATAAGGTCCTGCTAAAGCTGCTGGTTATGCCACAGCTATTGGCAGTCAGGGGTACTCTGTACTCCTGGCCTGGCTGTACTTAGGGTTTGCATTTATGGGTATTAGGGCATGGCAAAGCTGTGTTTATACTCATCAGGAGAAAGAAAAACACTGTCAGAATAGACTCTGGGTGTGCTAAACTGCTGGATAATGTACAGGAGATAAGAAAAAGATGGGGATGCATGAGGATGCATGAGGATGCCAGAGTCTCGGAGTTTTTCCTTTTTTTATCGGGCAAGTTTTAGCTGGGAATTTGCAGGATGTACACATCATCTTTTGGCCATGTATCTCTTGTGGTCAGGTGTTTTCCAGATTTTTCCTTGTTTGATGGCTTCAGACCTGTATTGGTGTGGTTGGGCATTTTCTGACTCTTCAGGTGTATATAACTAACAATTCAGGAAAAGTGAAAATATTTTGACAGACATCCTGCCTGCAACATCCTGCAACATCCCACAACATCCCTGCAACATCTTGCAACATCCCACAACATCCTGCAATGTCCCACAACATCCTGCAACATTCCACAACATCCTGCAAAATTGCCGCAACATCCCACAACATCCCACAGGACATCTACACTATTGGTGTGGTACTCGTTGTTGTTTGTGGTGTTTGACTCTTGTCCATCGTGACAAACAGTGGCAAGTTGCAGCCTGTTTTTTTTTTAGCCACATCAAACTGCGCACAGGAAATTGCCCTGTTTTGTGTTCACTTAACAGTAATGTGTTTGCTTCGAATCCATTCTGCATTGAGGTCACAGCACAATTTGCACAAATTAGAAAATGGGCATTGCCTCACAAGGCCAATAATTCGCTGTTGTTTGACCCACGCATTTGAGTTTGACACTGAAGGCTGCACGGGGTGGTGGGGGGAACTTATCTATAAAAAGGTTGCGGATTGGTGCAGATGACAGGGCAATACCCGAAAATAGGGGAATTCAAAATATGGAAATTCAGTTTTTTCCGCAGAAAATAACAGCATGTCCATGAGTTTTGGCAAAAAGTTTGTCACTCTATAGGTGAC
>JAAUYG010285642.1_pt1 | contig 12424 bp, 13 predicted proteins | sample 7278091 | NCBI WGS metagenome assembly JAAUYG01 (sample SAMN14350201, study PRJNA611818) | marine sediment metagenome | isolation source: surface marine sediment (0.6m) | place: French Polynesia: Moorea | collected 2018-08
GCACCCTCATTTCCTCCTTTTTTGTATCTTGAGTTGTTGTATTCTGAGACAGACATCAATGGGGAGGGTTATAGATCTGTGTTGAAATCCTTGTCTTAGAGATAATCACTGCAAGAAGGTCAAATTGTAGGTAAAAACATTGTTGACAGAAGTGCAAACATGCATTGCTAAGGGTTGGCATCCTTTGTTACTGTGGAGTTCAGTGTACTTGACAAAATGTCCAGTTGCTGCAAATCCATAGGATGTATTGACAAGAACAATGAATCCAATGATGCACAATATATTCACAGATATTTTGGTAAAATATGCTATTTATCCAAATATTTATTCCAGCAAGATCAATAGAAAATTGTTCCCTGTGTGACTGTCGCCGTCATTCCAGTGCCACGTCACAATTGAATCACTGTCCAACAAAAAGCGTATTTCACGGTGAAGCTGTCTGAAAAAGACACAAGGGAACGTTATTGTGACCGTGGAAACACAGCGGCAAAACAGGTTTTGCCATTTTGTTGAATGAAAACAAAGGTGACGTCACAGAAAACATGGCGACTTCCATGGCCAGTCAGTCTAGCAGTGTAGCCCCAACAGATTTCAAAGTTTGTACTTCATTCGACGAGAGTAATGGTGCTATAAGTGTGGCAGTTGAACACTGCCAGTTATGTGGAGGAAACAGAAGGACTTTTTATTGCAAGGATTGCGTTCAGCTAGGCGCTTTCACACATTCTAAATGTCGCTTGTCCCCAGAAAGGTAAGGAAAAAACAAACAAACAAAAACAAAAGCCAAAACTGCGCATTTGACCTCCAGATCTCACCGTCTACAGTTGCATTGACTCTCCTTAGGCCCTTCGCATTGTTGAACATTTTTGGGCCGAGCGCGGTAAAGCCGGGACGGCCTTGTGGACTCATGCACATGTCATCGTCGTGGGGGACCACCCCCCACCTAGCCAGCTGTGGGGTCAGCCTGGAAGGGGGGGTCAGTCGATAGGGGTCATCCCCATAACTTGATCACGTGGTGGTGTCATATAATGATGACTTGATGGCTCTAGGTCCTAACGCTTAGTTAGCGTTTTCTTGTTTGACAATTCCTTGCAATTTTCACGAGGTCTGAAGGCTCTCCATGGTGAGAGTTGTGTTTGTTTTTCCAATTTTGCGAAACAGTGCAGATTATCTACCCTTTTTTCTGTCACGAAGACTTTCGGCCTCAGAAAAGACAACATTTCATGACATCTTGTATTACTGGATCCTGCAACAGGGACATTGGTTGGAAGCAGCAATGTGTCCTGGTTCTGGAGACGAAAAAAAGTCCGTTGATTCTTTCAGATACGAAGACAAGGTCAACAAATGGAACATAATGAAGAAGGAACTGTTAAAGCTTACGAAACGGTGAGGCTTTCAATGAATTCTTCTGTGAGTTCTGTGCCAGTTCGCAAGACATTTCCAACAAGCGGTATTGTGGATTTCTTTCAGAATTGAAAAAGCGCTTTTGAAGAGACAAGAAGTTCACAAAAAGGTACATTTTCTTCGTCGAGCTTGTTGAAGTTGCCGCTGCACTGCGCGTTCTGTGTGGCGAAGCCTGAATTGACTCTTGTGTCATTGTAACAGAAAACTGAGGTGGAATTCGCCAAAGGCCGGATCGCCTTGCTGCAGAAGGCTTCAGCTGATTGCGTTCAGAAAATGAACAAAGGTAAATTTTTTTTTTGTGATACTTCACCGACAAGTTTTGTGGTTGGTACTGCCTGACAGAAACAGGCTCAAACGAAATGACTCTTGTGTTCTTGCACGTTTTCTCTTCAGACAAAGAACTTTTGACATCTATGCGGGAGCGAAGCGAGGCACGCAGAGCCAAATCCGCGAAGCACGACGACAAGAAACGACGCATCTGTAAATACATAGATCAAGCGCAGACGTACCTGACGCAGAGACACGGCGTCCTGCAGGACCGCCTCGAGGCTCTGAGCGCCGTCAGACGCCGCCACATGTCCGACCTGCTGCAGTACATCTACACGATGGAGGAAATCAAACCAAAGATGTGAGTGCCTCTTTGGCTGCACTGATTCTGTCCTCTTGGGTTTCTACTCTACTTGTCCTGTTCAGATTCCCTTTCAAGAAGGTGAACAACTCCGATGACTTACAACTCCGGGTCGCCCATATTGCGGTCCGGAATGCCGCAGCAATACAGCATGTGCCAAAAATTTCTTTCGTGTGTCTTCAAAAAAGAAAATTCTCAATGTCCGTTCCAATTTGCAGTTGTGGCGAGTCGGACTCGGTGGAGATGAGCACAGTGTCTGCTCTGGCGGAAGCGCGGCAGACATCTTACATCCGGGGACGCTGGGTGTACACAGAAAACGCGGGGGAACTCCAGTACCGCATCGTCGAACCCACACTTCCGGGAAACGGAGATTACTCCGCATACAACCTGTGGCGTGAGTGGCGTACTTTCAGAAAATTGTCATCAACAGCGCTTTGGCGTCAACGTGAGTCAGTCAACGGGCCTAACCCTGTCTCATCTTGGTGTTGATTGGGTGTCGCACACTGACGATGCAAACAGGTCACAAGTACCAAAACTGAAATGTCCATGAAGTGCGAAATCGAATGTTATTGAAAGATGAGAAGACTTCTGTTGATTTTGCAGTGATGGAGAACAAGGAATCTCAGGGCAAAGAACTGAATCAGCGGAACCCGGCGAACACGATAAGCGCCGGACTGTCGTACTCCATTCATCTCGTCTCGCTGCTCGCCTTCTTCCTCGACGTCAATCTTCCCAGAAAACTCTGCTTCAGGTGAGTGTGTATGACGGGCACTAAACAACCCAGACCTGTCTGAAACATCACCCTGTTGTCGCTGGCACAATAGTGTTCAGTTTTTGGCTGCTTTCAGCCACGCGGCCTTTGTGAGTGACCCTTTCGTTGTGTGGTTGTCACTGTTGTTGTCCTTGTTATCATCGGAGTTCAAACCCCCTTGAAGATCTGCTGGAGTGTGACTAGTTACACTGCCTCGACTCTGATAAGCGCCCTTGTTGAAACATTTTTCTCTTGTTGCTAGTGAACTGTGCGGGGTGGAGTTGTCTGAAGGGCACTTTAACCGCGCAGTGAACGCGCTGAACCACAACGTGCTGCACCTGTGCTTCACTCAGGATGTGAACCCGGAGGAGCTGAACCCGCGTCACACTGTCCAGAACATCAACCTGCTGCTCAAGGCGCCTCACCTCGGCAGGTCAGTGCGATGTCAACTCGCGTCACAGGGAACAGATTGAGTTTATTGTGGCTTGCACCAGAGACCCCACCCCTCCGGGCTGGACCCCCTCCACACCCAGGCCGGGATCCCCCACCCGAGCCGGAACCCCCTGGCGGACCTCCCCCCCTGGGCTTATTGGGGACACCCTATCGCACCCCGGCCTTTGCGCTAAGTCGGCGTACACTTGTTGTAAATGGGAGAGAAAGCTAAGACTGTTAATCAGACTCGTCACATCAATGGAAGAAAAAAATGTGGGAAAAAAACATTGCTGTTGTCGTTGTCAGGTGCGGGTGGTTCCAGGTGAACCCGGAGTTGCTGCAGTCGCTCGAGGAGGACCGGGCGGTCGCCGCCGAGGACGGGTCCATGTCGGACATCAGCTCCGAGGGTGACGGGTCAGACGGCGCAGGGGCGGCGGCCGCGGGAGGCGACCCGGACTGGGAGCAGGTCCCCGCCACCCTCCCTGAGCTCGACATCCCCGTCCCGCCGACCTACGACAGCCGGGTGTTGTCCATCGCGTCCGGCACCAAGCTGGACGCTGCAGCCAGCGCTGGTGGACTCATATCGTCTGTCGCCTCGTTCTGGCGAGTCGCCACCGGCAAACCAAACTAGCAACACATCTTCTGTCCATTGTGGTGCGTGGCGTTTTGAGGCAGTCGGAACTCGTCGAATAACACTGACAAAAGAAGGGAACGTCCAACAAGGACGTGGTGACCAAACGAGCAGACAGTACTCGAGCAGTTTGGTTCTGCTGAAGTTCCCAGTCTTTGATTTCCTTGTTATTTGACGGCAAACTGGGAGTTGTGTGCGCCTAAAGCACCAATAAGTCTTACAGCTGGTGATAAAAGAAAGAATTTTCAAATGGCGGCTCTTGTGTTTTCTATATTTCTAGTCGAAATGGGCTTGGAAATACCAATTGTTTGTGATTGTGAGAAGTGTTCTGAAGAAGGGAAGACGAATCAGGGTCTTGCGGGCTGGTCTGTAATCACGCAAAACCAAGAGGCAGATCCATGCGGATTGCCTTGCCAAACAGCACGTAGGAACGAACGACTGTTTCGTTGTCATCGGAATGCATCTTATGTTATTGGTTGAGATTGGTCGATGCATGGAGACAACTGACACATCCAAATTTGGTTGAGAAATCCTTTTTATTTATTAACAATTTGTACGCAGTTGGCAACACCGAGTGGTGGATTGCTGGTGAAATCAGAATTGGAACCATTCAAGGCGACAAATATGACGTTTTCACTCTCAGCTTTGCCACGACTTTTTTGTTGTTGCTGAAGTCTTTTTTATTGCCATGTGATATTCCAGAAACTTGGATGCTGTAAAGAATAAACATCCCAAAACTTTATCACAACCATGATATTTGTCCAACGCGAATGTTATTCGCTCGCGCGAGTGATGCAGTTTGCCAGCACTGGCAACACCGAAAAAGTCCTTTGTTCCGCAAAAAAGACGTTCCTTGAGCTTGAATGTTTGGAACACAGTTATCAACAGCAGATTGAATAACGTTTATGAAGAGGTCATTCTTATGGTTTGTTGTGAGATTTGAAAGTTGTGTCTGTGTTTTTCGTGACACCGGGCAGCGTTGTCGGTGAATCGTCGTCAGATGAGATCTCTTGGAGACGGTTAGGGGGCGGGGGTCTCCTGTGTCCGAAGTGGCACCAATACCCCATGCCTGTCACATCAAATTTAACTTCATAGATCTGTAACACTGCTGTACAGAGACTTGGGCGTGCCGTAGTCCTTGCTGAAGGTGAAACCGTCGCTGAGAGAGGTGCACGCGCTGTCTCTGTCGTTCAGCTCCACAATTAGGTCGCTGTTGACGAAGTTCGCAATCATGGCGTCTGTCGCTTCGTACTGCGTCGCTTTGTCGGCGCCGATGATCGGGATGACGCTCCCGGCGGGCGCAGGAAGCGAAAAGGCGCTCAACGCCTGACTGACGCAGCTGCTGTCTTGCGCGTGCGCAGAGGCGGAAACAGCCAGAACGCTCTCTGTGTTGCTGATGGAATCATCCTGGAAGCTGCTGTTGACGTTGCTGCAGTTGTGGTTGTTTTCTTCTGTTGTGACCGGCCACACGCTGCTGCTGTTGCAGTTGCTTCCTTCAGTAGTGACAGGCCACATGAAATAGTTCGTGTCGTATCGCTCCAACAGGGATCTTTCCAAAGACAAAACAAGTTGCCAATATAGAACAATATGACTCTATTTTCCTCCATAACATGTGTCTTTACGTCTCCCGTACCTGTGAGAGTTGAACCAATGTCGATTCTTGATTGTGGGCTTCACAGTCGCGAGGCAGGTTGACGCCGGCGTATCCAGCCGAACATTGCCGAAACACGAAGGTGATGGCGTCGTCAGTCGAGAACTGTTAAGTGATGACGGTGGCGAGGCGAGCCGAACACTGCCGAGCCTCATTCGCCACGCACCGGAAGTGGGCAGCACACGCGACCCCCGCGGATGGTAGCGCTTGACGCGACGGCGCTTCTGTAGGCAGTACTGGATACACACTCCTGATGAAGGAACACAGAGCAGCAGGAGGCTAAATCCACAGGCCGTCCAAAACAGAGGTTGTTCCCTCATCCCCAATTAAAACAAATCTGAACTGACCCACTTTTCGAGTTCTTCCACGAATGTTTGAACGCAAATGTGGATGACTTGCCTATGTTGATGAGGATAAGAAGAACGGCTGTGGTACAACAGACAGCAATGATGAGATCGACCCAAGTGAAGCGAACGTCAGTCAGTGTCTCCAGCCACGAGTTCTTTATCTGTGAAAGAAAAAAAGACCCTTCACTTCAATTAGAATGCTTCTCCGTCCTTTGCGAAACCGGTGCTGTGGAAGACATGCCCCCCCCCCCCAAAGGACAAAATTCTCAGGTAACAAGCATGGCAGGGTGGAAGGCACGCACATGCGCAGGCCAACATCAACTCACTGGTTCTTGAGAAATTTTGTATTCGTTGTGTCCTGGTGAAATGACTTCAGGTTTCGTTGTCATGCCTTCCGGCGCTCTGGTCACCGTCGTTTCCGATGAATACAGAGCTCCCGCCTTTGGAACGGACACTCGTGACATTTCTCGGCTGTCCTGTGTAGTTTCCTCAACAACCTCATCGCGCGCAACGGTGTTTCTGCCGGGATCACCCTTGCCCTGCATTCGACTCATCTCGTCTTCGTTGGATTTCAGTTCTCCCATAGATCCTGTTTGGATTTTCGCAGGCAAGGCTCCATGTCCGCCAGAAACAACGGCTGAAGATAACATTTGACATGCAAAAGCAGAAGGGGAGCAAAAGTTAACTTGTCACAGCAGTGCCTAATTTACCAGGTATACATTCAAAGACATGTCTGAGGCGCGCATCTTGTTGTGTTCTTGTGCATATGCATGCAGAAGCAAAACATTTTTGCTAAACCTGTTTCGCCCTCATTTCTGAAGATGTAAAAAGCTGCAGCCTTATCCTGGCCAACTTCTATCCCCTTTGGGACGAGGAATTGCGCATTTGATGATGGGGCTCGAGCGTCGCTCTTTGGGTTTGCTTCAGCCAAGCTATCGTCTGGCAATACTTCTGATGACACACTGGAGTCCTTTCTGAAATGAAGCAAACAGATAATCCAGTTGGATGTTGCTCCCTTTCCCAACGTGAGCTCTAAGACAACTGTGTTGCTTTTCCTGGCATACAGAGCAATGCGCTGTTCTGAGTCAAGGAACGGCTCACCCAGCCCAGTGATGCAGGTTTGGGTGATTCCAGTCGAGCGGTTCCGTGGCTGCCTGTGCAGGACTCAACACAGTTGCAGAAGATACGAAGTTTGATCGAGTTGAAAAGATCAATGAAGACCGAACTGCAAAGAAAACGCAAATAATCACATCGGTTGACATCCTCTGGACAGAAAACAGCTCAGGAAAAAAAGACTGAAATTTTTTTTCATGGAAACTTTGCTGGAAATGCACTGTGACCTCTCACCCAGTCGCTAGCCGTTTTTGGTCAAAGTGTAAATGTAAACGCAGATACTCACGCGAGGTCCCGTTCTTGCGGACTGGTTGGAATGCTCTCTCCGTCGTGTTGTCAATGATATCACTGTCTCCACGACAAGAAAGCAAAGCGAACAGAAACACCACAAAGTCGCGCTTTGGTTTTATCTCGGGTCGCATTCTCGGGAAATGTGAATTTGCTTCTGTGCAAGGTTCACTCCATACACAACACAATCCACGGGTGGATTCATCCGAACTGTGGCGGGTAAGTCCCTCTTCGTACAAAAGCCATCATTACATCAGGTTTCATTTTCCTCAGTTGAATGAGATCTGTTATCCTGAATATATCATTTGACAAGGCACCAGAAACGAAAATTTTCGAACGGTCATCACCCATTCAAACAAATTGCGCCACAGTGAAAGAAACCACAAACATGTAAGAAAACTTTCCTTGGAATTTGTTTGCCAAACTGTGAAACAACACAAGGACAGAAATACTTGAGCATACCACGAGTTCTTTTTCCCAATTTGTCAACAGGCACTCACTTAAAACCGCACGCGCTATTGCGGAAAAACAACGACTTCAATGATGATAATGACAATAAGCAGCCATCTGCCGAAAACACCTGTTTGCATAAGTGGCAAATCGTTTTGGTACCTTTTGTTACCAACATGTTGCTTGCATTTGGCCGGTCTGTCGCAGAGAGCAATAACATTCGCGGCCAGCTACAATGTTTTGAGATCTCCTTTGTCTTTGCTTTGTTCTTTGCACAAGGATCGGAAGGGTCAACAGCGTCACATTCCTGTTGCCAACAGAATGACACGCGTAGATTTGGCTGCGAAAACGTTAAAACGTCAAACACAAAAGACTTTCTGTCTTGTCGTGTGTCCTGCTCTTGACACAAAGATTGCAGCAAGAAAATGAAGGGGGAACAGGCGAAAACAGCAGCTTGATCAGAACACACTGAAAGTCAGTGAATTGCTCATCAGACACGCAATGGCACTTTCCGTCACTGCGACCGGAAAGAAGCCAAAACCAGAGTGGTATGAGGGCAGGATGGTTAGCTATGAAGGTTGGCACTCCCTCGCGGAAGTGCCGGGAGTCGACGAGGGATCTCCCAGGGAGACACGCACCTGGTGCCCGCCTCGCGGCACACGACACGCCGCGCTACACGTGCTCGCATACCCGGCCCAAGTCATCACACTGCAAAAACTCCACCGTCTTTAACGTTTCTTTTTCACTGTTGAAATCACAGCGAGAAGGCGAAAGGAAACCTGTAACATTGGCTTCGGACAATTTTCGGCGAAGCACGAACTTCAAATTGAGCCAGAGAAGCGGACTGATGCTTGCGCACACAACAATATTGTCTCTGACGGTGCATTTTCTTCGAATTGTAAAAGCGTTGGCCCACCTGTCACTTCAAGAGACCACGGTCGCCCAGGTACAGTTGGGAACCCGCTCGATTCATCAACACAAGGGCTATAAAGTTTCAGTTCACCTTTATTTTGTCCAACTTCCGTTCAGTTTTGTGAAAAAGAAAATATATCTCACAAACTGAAGATCATAATCTCGCAAAGTGAAAACAGATGCAGCACACTGCGAAACAAGGCATCAGATGAACCGATGTGTGTACTTGCGCTCAGAGAACCCCCACCGGATGTCCAAGCTTTCTTCTGTCTCTCCTTCGGTTTAAGTCCTGGCCTGGCCAGACCCCAAGGAAACGAGAGCGACGACCACAACCCACCAGGACACCCACAAATCTGCTGAGATAAACAAACAACTCGGCCCAAAAACAGACAATGTCGCACAGATTAGAGAATGTCATGAACTGACGTCAAACCCGTTCAGACTTGACTTTGTCAGACACTCAAACCAGGAACTGAAGCTCCCCTCCGATCCCACACAGTCGGACAATGGAATAGCCGCACTTTGGCGCTCCATTTGCCAGCCCAAGATACGAGCCGTAGTTCAGAGAAAAGCGAAGTTGGTTCTTGCACCAAGCAGTGTCCAGCTCTTTCATGGAATTCAGTACGCTGGCATTCAGCCAGTCTTTGTCAGACTTGCCAGGCGCTTTTTGTTGCTTTGGTGTAGTTTCTTCTTTCTTGCACTCCCGTTGTTCACTGTTTCAAAACTTGAGTTTCTTGCGTTTGTCTGGATCCAGCGTCATTGCGTACTGGTAATGGGGCGAAGATTCTGATCGAACCAATCGCTGCACACCTCCCATGTACGGTTGCAACACAGCGGGCACGTCTACAGATCCATCCTACAAAACAGTGTGTGCAGGCATTTTCAGTTGTGTCTCGTCTTCTTTTCTCTCTCACCGCGCCATGACAGTCTTATTCTGTGCCCGTCCTCTGATTGGACTTTGGGACTTGCACTTGAGAAGTAACACCACCCATCAGAAACCCACCCTCAAACACTCCCAACGGCACTCGACAGCCAAGAGGAAGCATTGCGAATCTCTCGTTCGATTGTGAATACAATATCCAAACAGACAAAGCTCGACACTTACCTCGTTCTGATAATTTTCTGCGATCGCCATGATAGTTCTGGGTATTGCACAGGCCGTCCCTTTGAACTGAAAACAAACACAAGCGTCGGCAAGGTGTTGCAAGAAATTCTAAAAGAGGAACCCTCTTCGTCCAATTTCTCGACTTTTTTTCACAATCCCTTTTTGATTTTGATTGAGTGGCACAAAGCAGAAGTTTCTCAAAACGGAACAAGTGGAAAGTCCTCACAATTGTTGGAATTATCATCTTTTAGTTTTGACAAGACTGTGTCCACGAAGTAAAACGCTCTGGGCCAATTCACAGCCTCAACATTACAGACAGGCCAGATAGCTGCGTCAACCAGACTCACTGTGTGAATGTAATGAAGCTTCCCATCGTCGCCGTGGTACTTCATGTTCAGTCGCCGACTCTGGAAATCCGTGCAGTCAGACGCGCTAGAAATCTACAATTGAAATACGCGTTTTGGAAAATGCAAGGCTCTTCTTTGCTCACATTTCCGCTGTTTGTGTCCTGAACGCCTATTTTTCCACAACATGATCATTTAAAATTTGTCCGCACCTCTCCCCAGGTTCCAGGCGCGGGAGTCGGCAGCCATGCTTCCAGGTCGTATTTCCTGTACGCAGGCGCGCCCAGCTCGTGACTAGCCATGTCCAGCACTCTGCACAAACAAACAGCAAAGTTTTGACAGAAAGGCGTTCAACCAAAGTAAACTTTGGACACGCACTCGCGCAAATGACGTAAACATTGCTCTTTTGACAGCAAACACTCATTTCCCCCTTCACATTTAAAAGATTTCTCCTGGCAGCAAACAAGTCGGACTGAAGCACACTCAGCGCTTCTGACCAGTCAACCATTGGAAGCTATTGGAAGTTTCTAAACTATTTGTAAAAGTTTGCGGCATGCGTACTTGAAATGCAGCCCCAATTTCGCGAACAGGTCCCGCTGCATGTGGATCAAGTCTTCCAGAATCCCTTCACACATGTTGGAAGCTAACACGAACATTTCCACCTGCAACAAGAAAAAAAGTGCCACAGTGATATGTTGTTGATATGTTGATATGTTTCTCCTAGTCTTCGACACACTGAACACTTCTGATTCGATCACAGCGTAATTGTCAGTAAACCCGGCAAACCTACTGACCTTGGTGAATTGATGAACTCTGTAGATGCCCTCCCCCAGGGCTTGAACTGCCTCAGCCCTGAAGCAGCGACTCACTGTGCAAACCCTGCAAAGTTTCAGGCACAAAACATGTCTGTGCCGGGTCGTGCAAATTGTGGAAGCAAATAGATTCAAGGCACCGCGACAGCTGGACATGAGACCTTATCAAGTGTGTTTTTGTTCTTACTTCTTCGGGAGTAATTCCCTGGGAAGTCTGGCATTCATGAAGTACCCTGCAGAAGAAAAGAAAACACCAGGTGACCAACCGACCGACCGAGAGCAAGTCACACAAACACGAACTTTCATGTCTGGATCTGGCTTCACGGAAGGATTGCTCTCCTCGCATCCAGGAACAGGTCACAAAGACAACCTCCCCTCTTGATTCGTACCCTCCTCCACCAGCCTGTCTGACAACCCAAGAACAGCTGTACCTGCTATTGGTATTTCTCCAGTGCCTGCCAAACAGATGTGGCCATGGCGTTTTGCCAACTTGTATATCTGCGACCTTCGACCTTGTGTGAAGAATCCACAACCCTCCTTCAACAGAACAAAACAAGAATGATAAACCGACACAGATTTTGTGGTTTGAGGAGCAGTCAAGCAAAGCTCAAACAACACGGGGTTTCTCATCAGATGCCTTGGGGCGCCAGTCTTCTTTCTGTGCAGAATTAGAATCAGGATCTTCACACTCACCAAAACAGTTGGATGTACCAAATCCGGAACAGACATCAGCTCAAACCCCTGAAAAAAAAACCAACAAACTTGTGCGGAGCCGACCAGATACACTTTTAGTCACGTGAAAAAGACACCCTCACACTCGTCTGAGACACAGAAGAAAGAATCTCTTACCTTGGCGATCAAGTTGTCTATCGTGTATCTGACTAGCGCTTGTTCTAACTTGGCGAAACCGTCCAATAAATAGTAACTTCGATTCCCTGTTGTAAATCCCAGTTTCCTGCCAAAATCACCAGAGTAAGGAAACAAAAAGAAATACCGGTATGTGAGTGGGCATGTATGTGCTGCTGAGAATGTGTGTGTGATCATCAGTTGTTCGAGCCACCTCATTCCAGTTTGACGCTCCCAGCATATTTCCGCCCTCGCGAGAAAAAAAAAAGAAAACAAATACAAAAATGGCCTTACTTTGTTCGCAACATGTCCAAACCTTCACCAAGCTCCTGACACAACTTCGGTTGGAAAGAAAACTCTGAAAAAAAGAAAATTGAAGACATTTTAGGAGTTGTGAAAATAAAAATCAAGCATTTCGCCAAGAATGAATTATGGGAGCACACGCGGAAAATAATTGCTGTCATCTTCAGCCCTTGTCCAAGCGATTCTCTGAACTTACCCCTCTTTTGCCCGACAAGTTCTATGAACCGATTTTCTGCCTCGCCACCGATAGGCTGCAACAAGAAGGAGCAATTGAGGCACCGAAAATGACGCAGCAGAAGAGACCCTGCTTGTCTCCTCCCCCCTTCTGCATGCACCGAAATCCAACAAAACAGTTGTCTTTCAATAATGAGCAACAAGTACGCTTCGTCAGCGTAAAGGCCGAGCGCCCC
>JAAUYG010100785.1_pt1 | contig 12423 bp, 7 predicted proteins | sample 7278091 | NCBI WGS metagenome assembly JAAUYG01 (sample SAMN14350201, study PRJNA611818) | marine sediment metagenome | isolation source: surface marine sediment (0.6m) | place: French Polynesia: Moorea | collected 2018-08
CCCCCCCCCCCCCCCCCCCCCGGGATAGCTATGCATTGTGGAAAAATAACAGAAAAAATAATAATATACTAAAATACATCCGGATGGCAATTATATATAATAATTGTACTACGTTTATTTAAATTGTATACTTGCTAGTGTGCTAGAGCTATAACAAAATCTTTTAAGCAGTACAGCGTAAGCAGTAGTTATTTTAAAAAAATGGAGGAATACCATATTTGGAAGCGTAACACTAACATACACACTGTTGAATAACCACGCATTGAACGAGGGCTCAATGCAAATGAAGGCCGAAGGTGAAGGACGCGTGGGCAAACCCCCAACTCCCATTGGGTCCCCCATACCCTTAAGTAATGAATATTCAATAGCGGAAATTTTGACATTACGTCAAATGCGGTGCAGAAGGCAGTGTTTCTAAGTTTCTTTCACATCCCTTTGACTACCACCAGTTCATGATGAAGTAATAGCAGGGAGACATTTTTGGGATCATTCTTAGTTTCTGAAGAAGCAAACCGGATATTTCCTGGTATGAACCCTTTTCTTTATTCGCCTTATAAAGCAAGTAACTGGCAAGCAGGGCCAGGGGCAGTGCAATCGTGATGATCAGCTGTTTGAATGAACGGACGAAATCATAGAGCTACAGTGATCTTCAGTTAGACAGTTTGTTCACGCAAAGAACAGTGCGAGCAGTTGAAGAGTGCAGTGCAGCGGTGTCGCAGTCATTCTCAGCCGTTGCACTCATTCAGTCTACCTGATGTATGTCACGTTTCCATCAGATACTAGCCTAGTAGATCTACTACAGCATGACAGTACTAGTCACTGAATTAGATTAGGCTTACAATTCCCAGCGTTTTGATTGTACCGTTGTTGATTTTGAATCTGATGATATGCATGTATGCCAAAGGCAATGTCCCTAATAATTTAATTCTGTGTTGCCCAACAAATAGAAGAAACCAGAGTTTATCCTATAGAGTCGTAGAATCTGGAATGGCCTGGAATAGTTTACCCCCGGAGTTTACCACTGTTTACCAGAAAATGTATGTTGTGACATCACCGTATGTTGTGACATCATCGTTTACAATGAATTTAATAATTTAGTAAGCTAAATGATTACTGTTGAATCTATCCGAAAAAGTTTGGAGTATGAAATTATGAATGTAATCAAGCAGTTTTACTTTCTTACTTATCCTATGTTTCTCCTTATCATTGTTTGCCATATATGCATGTGTATGATATATATTTAAACTTGAATGTGGCTGACCAGTTGTATTTTTAAGCATTGTGTGACGTATAAATTTTTTGCCACTGTCCAAGCATAGAACTATAAAAATTAAAGGACGAGAAGGACCTAAAGCTGAAAGGCTACTGTCCAATTTCAAGACTGTGTTAGTTATAATTAAGCCCAGGTAGAGAAAGCCCTGAAAGTGGTGCTGGTTAATAGATCTATAAGTTATTGCAAAATAATACTATACATTAATTACCATGATTACTTTTGCATGGTAGTCTATATGTAGGGATAAATTTCACTAACTCTTTTTTAACTCTGCTTAGCTGCTGTGTACGTGTGTAAGGCCTAGCTAACTATTGATACTTTAAAGATCAACATGAGTCCTGCTCAGTTCTAATATGTCTCTGAAATGCTCTACTTTATTCTTCCAGATATTTTAGTTTTCACCGGTATTTCCATCGTGTTTCTGAAATCAGTCAGATGCAAAGAAGAAGGGAGAAGCAGCCCTGTCCTACAAGCTGGGGTTTTGGTTGGGAGAAGTTCAACAGATGTGGTCAATTTGAAGATAATGAGGACATTCTGCTGAAGTCTCATTTAAGACAATCCTTAGGTGGCATATTACAACGTCAGCCAAAGTCGTGGATTAGACAGCCCTCCAAATGTACTTGTTCCTTTTGCAGAGATAGTCAGGAAAAGCAAACTATATTTGCCACAAAAGTCTCATAGTGTTGACTCAAGATCTCCTATAATTTGTGCATATGATCTGACATACCAAAGTTCTTTCATCTGTTACACCTGGGAAAAGATTTGAAAAAAAATTACCTGCGGCTTCTGTTTGTCTAGTCGTCATTGCTGGCATCATGAGGATAACACAGCAACTAAGACAGGTTGTGCGATCTGTGGCCCAGCGACAGCAGCACGTTTTACGCCATACAGTCAAGACTAAAAGTGGTACACCGAAAGATGTTGATGAGGAAATAGCTCGTTTTGCAACCTTTAACCCAACCGCTCTTAGCCTACAAAGTATATTGGAATTTGGTGAGTATAGCACTTTTATATGACTGTAACAAGCCATTTAAAACTACTTTATCTGCATGGTCTTTAGATCAGTTAAAGTTCTTGAAAGACAATATCCCAATGATCCAATATATGTACTAGTATCCTGTCTGAATAATTGTTAGATGCTAAATCATGTAACTACCACAGGTACATTGTACTGCTACATGCATCATGTAAAGGAAAATTATAAATTTTGGTACATGTTATAATATCCTTACACCACTTATCATGCTTATGCATGATTATAAATTGGCAACTGAAATTTGCCGTTTTGTTCATTTCAAGATAATATATGAAATGACTTAAAGTTAATTACATAATCAAATGACTCCTAATTTCATTAACAACTTAAGCATGCATTATTTGTGAAGGCTTATCTCTCATAGGCTCCAAAAATGCAGACGTCCGAAAATCCTTTGGTTTCCTGCGACAGGAGTTGCCTGTTCGACTGGCCAACATCATGCAAGAATTCAATCACCTTCCCGAACAGTTGCAACTGGTATCATCGGTTGATCAAGTCAGAAGTTGGTAAGTGTTAACATTACGAGTACACATGTCAAATGTACAGATTTTGTAGTTACCTAAGTTGCATGTACTGTCCAAATATTCATGATGATTTAGAGATACCTAGATTAATCGATGCATCGGCAGATCGTCGACCTCAAGCAAATTTCATACTAAATTCATAGAGCATTGATTATCATTTGTGTGCATTGATGCATCAGCAATCCCACCCATTTATGGTTGCACACCATACACACCTTGCGGCCATCTACTGCTGTATGGAATTTTGTTCTGAAAGTCAAGATTTGTTATGAGCGGTGCAACAGTTGTGCAATGGGCATTACTTAATTGGCAACCATATCCTTGGAATATTTTAATGTCAAAAATCACTAAGCTTTGGGCAGAAACACTTTTTCTAAGAGATAAAATTGAGAGAAACTACTGTTAGCCGACGAGCGATAGTAGGGAAAAAAATTAGGCGGTTTTCTGCAGATGGGTTTCTAGCGATGCATCAATAATAAGACTGCCGATCTCTCAATTTACAATGGGGCTGCCAATTACATTTCTATGATTGTTGTATCTGATAGGCATAACTTGCATGGATGACACAACATCCTGAAGACTGACTTCTTATTCAGTTCTTTACATAAGTACAAAAATGTATTTCTACAACATACGCCATACATACAGCATGTACAGGATATACAGAGATATTTTACATTTTCACAGTTTAAATAAATTATATAATGTGGTAGATAAAAAATGTTGCATGCAGAGTTAATTCTCAAATCACCCCAGGCCCGGGAAATTCCAAAATTGTAATTTTGGTGAAATCTATGTGTTGAGTTTATCATGTTAATATAATGGACAGGTGTTTAAGTAAATTGTGACATTGTAATTTTGAGATTAATACATGATGCAAGGGAATTAACCCCACATATACATTAACTGTAATGGTATGGGATAATTTAAATATTTTAAACTCTTCAAGCATGCTCTGACAGCTTTTAATACTAGTCATGGCTTGTCAGTAGTACTGTAGGCTGTAGCAGGGCAATTTTGATTGGCTTCAATTTCGACTTGTATGCTAATGCAATTTTGACCTAGAAAATAACATTTTGTGTTCTGATTTTGTAGTTAAACTAACATGAGTAACAAATGAGTAATGCATGTGACGAATCATTGAAATTAATCTGATTTTGAATGTCATAAACAAACACTAAACAGCCTAGTGGAATAGTCATGCTCCAACATTCTTAAGGACACTTCAGCAATTGTACAGGACACTACAGTGCTGGGGCAACTAATGACGCTGTACATATAGTAAAATTCTGTCCATATTAGAGAGCTGCATGTGTCCTTTGGCTAGTCTTAAGGGAGTGTCTTATGGAATCCCAGCACTTACTGTCAAGCCATGTATCGATCCTGCTGTGCTGTAACAAACATGTGTAATCACTGATAGTCAGTGATTCCATACCCTGCCTCGAGATTCCCATCAGCTACGTGAACCATGTGAACATTAATTTACATCTCTGTGAACACGATAAACTATGACAATTAAATTCTTAGACAAGAAAATACTCCATGCAGCTGTCTCCCTTTTACAACCTCTTAATCAAACATGTATATACCTGTATACTGTAAATTCATTGATGTTTGCGAGGGATTTATTTGGCAAAATTCACAACCATCTTTAAATCGCAAAAATAAATACCCGCCAACTTAATTCATGTACCTAGATAATTAACAAGACCTGAGCTAACCACAAATATTAATCCCCACAAACATTAATCCCCACGAATATTAATGAATTTACAGTATCTTTCAAATAAAAACAACAGTAATTTGACGGCTTCAAAATTCCAGTTTGTTGGCTTTGTAGCGTATATTAACCAGGTCTGTGTTTTACAGCATACCTAACTAACCATGTTACAGAAGCGCAGTTTGACTACGTTTACGTAATGCTATTATTTATTTTTGGGTGCGTACCATGGTCCTGTTTCCTTGCAATACTCTAAACATGCTACAGGCATGTCTCATGCGAAAAGGAAACATTTGGGGCAGTGCATGCTGTGTCAAATGGGCTTTTTTGTCCAAGTAATACTTGGTATCATATGACATGTGTGTAAAATAGTAGTGTTAACATCATGGTTATTGCACATGTTGCACTTGCTCAATGATTGGTTTTTCTATGGACTCAACCACTGTCATGCCGGACTTGCAAACTGCAATATCCCTTATTTATTTGTTTCTACCATGCCAAATCCATAGGACTTTTTCTTTGAGAAAGAAATAAAAGAATTTTATGTCTTCCCCCCTCTATTGTTTTTGAAGAAAGAAATCCATCAAACTAGGAATCAAATTGGTGTTTAGCCTAAATACGTGTAACAGGTGGTCTTAAAATAGAGGGTTATAAAATGTGCAATTAGGTTAGCATCCTTGCAACATTGGGCAAGATAAACAAATGCTACTGACTTCTGTAATACAGAGATGATGTAATATATATGGTGAGTGTTGGTCCAGACATATAATTATCTGGTACAAGTGGCTATAATACAATGTAATAAGCATGTTATTAAGTGGTAAGCCCTTCACACAAAAGCTGCAGGGCATTCATCTGTACAGGATGATTGAGGTATGAAGGGATGGACTGGCTTACTTTATTCCACCCTCATGGCCCAACCAATAGTTAAGTGTGAATGCTACAGAAAAATTGACCTACTATTGTGTAGCTAGGGAAGTAGCAAGTGCTGATGAAAGCAAATACCACCGCCCTGTTGGCGGTACTTGCCAAAGGGTGTTGTTTTTTTCCCCTGCGGATCCATGTGCACATGGTGCATGCAAGGCAACTATTATGGTACTGGAAGAGAGCATTGACGTCAGTGGAGTTTTGGTGTTGATCTAGCAACCTGGCCTGTTCAGAGCCCATCCTTGTAAACAAGGTCCATCCTCTGCTGCCAATCAAAACAGCAAATACACCAATTGGGCTGGGGGTTCTGATGCAATGGAAACAGGAGAATTGGGTCAGAAAAATTCCGTTCTGTTGACATGCCACCATAAATGCAGGTGAATGAGTCGATCTTGTCCGTTCGAGTCCGAAAAATTTAATTTCTCTTGACCCTCTTCATACCACCATCAGTCTGAACTACCCCTTGCCATACGCTGACACATACACACATTGATTTAGTGTAAGTTGCACCTAAAAAAGTTAATAAACTGTTTACCCCCATTTAAATCCTGCCACTGACACATCTATGTACATACTGGTACATTGAATTTGTCTAAATTCAGAATTCTAGACACGAAACCCACAGAAATAATGTTGAATATTAAAATTTTAACTCTTTTTAGTCCATTGGGGTAAAAACATTATGTGTGTTTTAAGTACAGGCATACATTTATTATGCAGTTAAGTGTTTTTTGTTATTGTGCTACTAATAACAGCCTGACTTCGAATATAATAACGACCAGCCGATGTTGATAATGCGGCATTATACATGACTGTCAGGGAGTATTAAATTTAAGCCCCTATTGGCGGGAAAATGTCCAGAAAATACCCCAAAGAAGTGAATTAAGGCATGAAAACCGCGACTACTGATGATTGGTCAAAGCTTTCATACGCTCATGATGATGATGATATTCTTGACTTTACCATTTTACGGTACAGGATGCTCAAGAATGGTTTGGCTTCAGAAAGAAACAGAATATACATGTTGCGATTTTGTTGCTTTAAATATTTACTATTCCCATCATTATAGATTTTTTTTTCTACATAAAATTAAGGCGTGTTGGCTTCCGTTACAGACAGTTGATATTTCATGTATCGGTACCTGCAGTATTTAGTTTGCTGCGGGTATCATGTTATCATGGTTATGTTTGAACTATCCAGACTGGAAATACCAACTCGCATATAAAACAGAATGCCACATGGTCATTAGGTACTTTGTGGATGGTGGATAGCAAAATCTGAGTTTCCGTTTGATATTTAGTACTACCGGTACAAACGGTTATGATAGATGTTAACACAATGATCCCTGCATTTTAAGACCACCTGTTTAGCCAGAGAAGTATGGCCTTAAATTGAAGGTGGTTATGAAATGGAGGGATATTTATATTGAAAATATGCTTAGTGTCACTGATGTCTGGCCTAAAATTGGAAGGCATTCTTAAAATAGAGGTGTCTTAAATCGCATGAACCTCTGTATACTACTAAACTCATACATATGCTTACATAGTTTTTCAGGTAGAAAACGAGACTACAACTCCATAAGCATGATAAGCATGGCTAGTGTCCAAATTAGTTACTAAGAAGAAATACAGTAAACATGTAAAGTACTGATCAAACTTATTATTACATGTCTTATTCAGTCTTAATGATGTTAATCACTGTTGATCATTACCGGTACTTCATTACAGATTTTGCGATAATGCATAATATCTTTGCCATTGTGTTTGACAGGTACATGCAGAGTTTCATAGACCTCCTGGAGTTCGAACATGGCACAGACGTTTCCCAAGTCAGCACAGACCTTATAGACAGGTATGTTCCATATTGTACATTGTTGTATATGCATACAATACATGTACATGTTTCAGTTATTAGGAACAGTATTAATTACAGGGGTACCGTAGCTTTGTCATGTTATGTTAACTCTTATGCTTGTTACTTTTAGTATGTTAAAGTAGTAATGATAACCAAGGGTCTTACAGCAGCAGGTTCTTACTTTAATTATTGCCTCACTGATGAGTAACTGTATACATCTACAATCATGTAATTGCATCTAGAGTAGTTTCACAGTTATTTGCATAACTTGTACACGTTATGTGTATGAATTTGTATACCTTTTATGTATGTGGTATGGTACTTGACCTATTTATTGGCCATATTATTAACATGATTAAGGAAAACTGGGAGCTGCAGACACACAAGACAAACACGATAAGAGACGTGGGCTACTTAAAGGATCTTGTTGCTATCATTTGCAATTATATTTGCCGAGTCAGCTTCTTTGATAAGCATGATAAGGGCAGTTGAAGGTGAAGATGCTGGTTGGTAATCCACTTTGATGTACAGGAGTCACTGCCCTAGAACTAGCACACCGCCCCCACACTTTTGCGTTGTTTATGGAGAAACCTTATGTGCGACTATCTTACATCATGAAAATACAACCGGGTACTTCCTGTACTTGGTGTTTAGTACCTCACTGATACTCTATACTGTTGAAGAACCATTGAATATGTTGAATTGGTGCTACGTGTATCTTGAAATTTGTTATGCATTTAGCAAGATAGGGCAGTTATAACATATCAAAAGTACACCGCTCAGCATGGTCAATAATCATGATAATTACAGGCACATGTAGGTGTGTGCGTATCTATAATGTTTATTGGGAACTACAAGTAACCACACTGCTAGGCATCACTGCCATGCCATACATGTATTGTATTAACATGATTAATGGTGATTAAAATGAGGATCACTAGTATACTACACAAGGCAGTAGGATTGGAATGAAACTATAGGATTGGAATGAAACTTACCATATACCATGTGTGCAGATGTCATGACATACTATTAGTAACTACATGTAAAGCAGTGCTGATATAATTCAGAATACCAGCAGGGAAAAACATGGCAATTTGTGTTTTGACCCTATACATGCCTTGATATTTATTAAATGTGATTTTGTGTTCTCATGCAATAAGTTCAGTAGGAATGAATTCTAATACATCTTGGGGCGGCAGGTTCCAGCATGATCCTACAGTTTGCCATTTGTGTATTGACGTATATATTGACGCACACACGCTATGCATTTGCGTGAACCTTTCGCATGTTTCAGCCGCATTTCCCCTACACCACACAGAATGGTTATTAATAATACATACCCTCCCAGGAGGACTGTGAGAATGGGCATAATGCAAGATAATTGGGATGCATGGTAGGGGCTGTTAAATCATGATCTCCCATTGGGGTAATGCCTGTTGAGCACACTGAACACATACTAGTACCTGTGGCAAATGCAGGATTTTGGAAAGAGGGTTCTAGTTGTTACAAGCCCCCCTCCTCAACAGAGGCATAGGATACCATGGGTAATCATTGTGCCATAGCTTCCTCTGCATATTCTGACGTTCTTTCTTGACCTTGTTGACTGAATTTGCTGAGTGAACCGAAGCACAATATTCAGGTAGAAATCTTCCTCAGGGACTTGGGCACCAAAAGCTAAGTGTATGGCGTGACTCAAACCCACAATCTGGTGGTTGAGAAGAGTGCAGTGCCTTATAAGTCCACTCCGGCAATGGCCCTGAGATTCGCTGTATGAACCAATCGGCCTTTAAGATACAAACAAAAATAAGTTCATCAGTAAATGTAAAATGTAAAAGACCAATACCACACATACATGTATACGGTAGCTGCGCGATGTACCTGAGAACAACCACTGTCAGAATGAAAAAAAGGCTTAGCATGTGTTAGCATTTTAGCATGTGTTTAGTTCAGAGGGCTACAGTGGTCCCTCTCTAAGTGGCCACTCTCAAGAGAGGCCACCCTCTCTAATGTGGCCGCAAATTTTTGGCGCTGCTACTGTGAATGCATTTATTTCTCCCTCTTGTCAAAGGCCACCTCTCTAATATCATGAATATGGCCACAATTTCTTGGCAAATAGGGTGGCCTTGTTAGAGGGGGGCTACTGTATTAGCTGCTAACCTTACATTTAGAATTGAAATTTCTATAGGATCTCTGTGGACCCACAGTTGACCATATATTATGTAGTATTATCCCTTACACATTTACCATGCAAACAGATCTTTGCCCCCAAAAATGCGCCAGGTAAGCATGATACATGTATATGGTATATGCTCCCTGTTACGTATCTTTTTTGCACACTTGTGCTGGTAACTCGTAATTTAGCACATTTACATCCCAGCCTTGAGCCTGTAGGTGTATTTAAAGTTTTTTTAATCCTCTACCCCCCCCCCCCCCCAACTCCCAACATGGCAGGTTAGGCTGAAAAGCAATTAAATATGCAAGACCTCCAGGTGAGAGCTTTGTGTCAATGACCTTTGGTGACCATGGCGGCAGGGCACGAAGTGGGATAGTATGCATGTTGGAGTGAGGTGGGAGCTAGGTCTCTGCAGAGGCATGAGAGGTCTTATCTACCAGTATATACCACGGTACATGTGTCTGGGTGTTATTACTGGCACATGTTACAGTTTCCGATGCTTTCAGGTCGATAAAGATGATGTCCACAGGCATTGCATAGCATGATAATACAGGTCATATCTTATTATTAACAGTGGTGTAGGCCTCTTGGGTAAACAGCTCCTGGGATGAGTTCGGTGTGATTGTTTTCTAGCCACATGAGCCCAAGTGATACTTAATTATTTTCACCCGGTAGTTATTTTCACCAGTATCGTGATTATTGGCGTAAAAACTGCTGTGTCAGAGCTGCTTGTATTGATAGCCAGTTGTGCCATTTCTATAGACCTTTCATACTGCAATACCTGACCCGCTTTCCTGATATTGACATAGGTGCACTGGGTGTCGATCACTCAGATTGAAGATTGCCTGGATTTTGGAATAAAACGTCCTATTGCGTGGCAGGCCAGAGGTCCACAGACACATGTGGCCAACATATCAAATAGTCTATAGTCACAAAACAAAATGCAGACAAAAAATAAGGACTCTTTGTCCAAGCACAGAGTCCAGGCGACCTGGCAATCACCCAAGATTCTGCTTCATTATGGTGGTCTTGGACCCTGACTGTCAGGGAGAAGTTGTTTTTACCGGAAATTTATTTGCTATACAGCATTGTTTGATCACCCTGGCGTAACAGGGTGTGAGTGGTATAGGTTAGTTATATAACACAGCCTGGGGCTGAAGATATATTCTTGTTTTCGTGATTACGTAAATACATTTCTTCCCATGATAGATTGAAAATGTTAAGCAGGTTATCATCGTTCATATAAAGTATATTACACCTGTCCATTAAATAGTAAGTCGAGAGATGGCTTTAAATTTAATATAGGTTCTTCCAGTTTCTGGTGACTATACATGTATGTGTGGCCATTGATATCTGCAAGTGACTCAATTAGACATGTTACAAATGTGTTAAACAGTAAAGAGTGTCACTTTTGTCAGTTGAACCTCTTCGTCTTTACGATGTTGTTTACTGATCCCAATGTTCTACCAATTTGGATGTCAACTACCATGATAACATGATTACAGACGGTCCCTCTCTTACTGCCCACTCTCAACAGGGCGTACTTTCTCTAATGTTACCATAAATCTTTGCTGCTGCTACTATCAATGCCGCTTTACTTCTCCCTCTCACCAAAGACCACCTCTCTAATATGGCCACAATTTCTTTGCAAATAGGGTGGCCTTATTAGAGGGGCCCAGTTCACATGCCGCAACATACTGCAATGATCAATTTTTTGAGGGTCGAAGCTCATGAAACTATACACTGTACCTTAGAACAGCTAAAACTGATACAAATGTAGACAACTGATAATGTTACTGGCTTAATTAGTCACTTGGTGCTACATAGTGCTATGACTGGTCCTTAATTCTGACCATACACTATTTCAGCAGCTCATTTGGTGCATTTGATATGACTGTTTTTTCCTGAAAATGACACTGGAGCTTTCCACATGTTCCAGCATGTCCAGCCTGGCTCTGTAAAACTGAGTTTCCGAGAAACAAATAACGGATGATGAAAGTACCAAGCAAATTATTATCACTGAGTATTGGTAATCTCAAAGGAAAATCAGCTGGTGGCTTGCCATGCTGTTCGCTATGTTTAAATACCGGTAACTGTTGTTATTGATCATGGATTCAGTATCACTGCCCTGCATCTCTGGGTAGAAATTGATCCTGGTCCAGTACTTCTTGAGCTCTTAGTGACAGTATGTGGCCACGGGTGATTACAAAAGTAAGCCTGAATTTCGGGGTTGCTACTTGTGCTGACTTATTACAGATTGAACATTGTGATTTGGCTGGCAGAGAACTGAAGACCGGAAAGATTATGTCCTGATTGCATAATACCATGGAAATATATTTTGGGGGTGGGGGTGGGGGGGGGTAGGGGGACACTGAGATTGGATATGGCCAAATGGTCTATGCAGTGGAACTGTCCCTAGCAAGACTTGAAATGTAATACAGTGAAACTTGTATAAAGGGACCAACAAAATTTGGTCCTTATACACAGGTGACCTTTATATGGAGGTTCAATAGCATGGAAAGTTTACATCTCAGTGACATGTGTCCCTGTAAAATGTGGTCTTTATAAGCAGGTGGTCTTTATATACAGGTGGTCTTTAGAGCAGGTCTGACTGTATAACCAAAGAAAATATGCTGAAAGCTTAATGGTTTAAAATTAGTATACCGGTACATGTACAAATCTAAATCTGCATTCAAACAGCCGAATTATATTTTTAGTTATTTCAACATGTTCAGACTGTTAATATTCAATGCTATGATACATTGTACTCTTGTTTCACTGTTGGAAGGCCAGAGTATTTGACACAATTACAAACAGAAACAAATAAATGCCAAATATTAAAAAATGTGCTTTATATCATATAGTCTAGATGATATCAGTACTTGTATCACTAATATAGATAGTGCATGTGTA